>Ga0265296_1005236_pt1 | contig 10771 bp, 2 predicted proteins | sample MunlanPumphouse1_FD_189073 | JGI IMG/M metagenome (GOLD analysis project Ga0265296, IMG submission 189073) | Groundwater microbial communities from a municipal landfill in Southern Ontario, Canada - Pumphouse #1 | ecosystem: Environmental > Aquatic > Deep subsurface > Groundwater | place: Canada...
GATAGCCGATACAGGCCACGATCGATCTTTTGGACCTGACCGGAGTTGAGAACGGATTTAAGAAGGGCTTTGTTAAAACCGGCCGCTATTATTTCCGCATAGCCGGCCAGCCCGCCCCTTTTCTTAAGAAAAGCTATAAGCTTAGTACTTTTAATTCCCATAAAGAGCCCTCCCTATTTCCGCACATTTATCAATAAGTGTATAGCATTAGGGAAATGGCGGCAAGGGCTATTTTTACCAAATCCCCGAAAGCGAAATCCGGTGGACATTGTCCCTGGACAGGGCCCGCTGGGTAACGTAGGCGTAGTCGACTCGCGTGTGGTTGACCTGGAAGCCAGCCCCGGCCGTTAATCCGCTATCAGCATAGCCCAACCGCAAGGATAAACCGCCCAGGCTGTATTCGTATCCCCCAGAAAGCTCGGGGGAGTAACCCGATTTGATCGTTTGGGCGAGATCGAGGGCGAACAAGGAACTCTGTCCGCCTGAGGCGGACGGTTCCTTGTATGCCAACCCAAGACGGAGCTTGGGGGGGACCTGTTCTATCGTACCAGTACCCCATTGTTGCGAATTGATGAGTTCATCTACCTTGAGGCCAATCGTAACGGGTAACGCGTAAGGCGTAACGCGTACAAGGAGGCCCGGCGTTATCGAATACCCGCTACCCTGGCCGCCGGAAATATTGGTCATATCGGAGCTTAGGTATTTCGCGGTTAAGCCGAGTGAGACCTTGTCCGACAGCTCTTTACCATAGGCGATCAGGTAGGCGTTTGAGAAGTAACTGAAGATGCTGATATTCTGGACTTCGTTGTGGAAATCGACCTCGGCCGAGGTTTGGTTGATATTCCCCAGTCCAACCTGGACCCAGGAGATACCAAGCGTGCCACCGAGTGCCGGCTGGATATAGCTGACATAGTAATGGTCGGTGTCAGACGACAACCGGGTCTGCATCGTGGTTATCTCGCTCTTGTTGAGCAGTCCGAGCCCAGCCGGGTTCCAGTAGGGAGCGTCGGCATTATCCGCGATAGCCGTGAAAGCCGAGCCCATTCCCAGCGGGCGAGCGCCAACGCCGGCATTCAGGACCGCAAGGTCGAGACCAGCTTGACCGGCTGCGACAGCCGGAACCGCAAAAGAACAGGCCAGAATGGCTAGGACTAAAATCCGAACGACCAAATCCGAATGACGAACTAATTTCCATATTCCAATCTTCAATTGAGTCATTGAATAATTGTTATTTATTTCGTCATTGATTAATTCGTAATTCGTCATTTTAACACCGCTATCTTCCCTCGTCCGGAGAGCGACTTATCTCCCAGCCTGGCTATCACTTCGTAAGGATATATCCCATTCATAACCAAGTCCCCTCTCCCATTCCTCCCATCCCACTCTATATCGTTATATTTTGACCAAATGCTCGATAATTCTCCATTGGTCGTCCCGTCAAACTCCGTAACTAGTGAGCCGGTGATATCGTAGATCCTGATCTTGACCTCATCGGCATCGGCGCCCAGCTTATAGCGGATCTTCGTCGTTTCCCGGTTCGGGCTGAACGGGTTCGGATAATTGGTAATGCCGGTCAGCGTCAGGTCGGGCTGGATAGTGAACGACCAAACTTCCGAGGTCGCCGCTTCGTTGGTGGCTAAAGCTGTCACTTTCCAATAATAAGTGTCTTTATCAAGCCCCGGATCGAACTCGTGGATAGAGTAAGTATAATTAAAGAGCGCTGGGTCTGTGCTGTCCGGCGAGCCGGTGTTGGGCGACTTGGCAAATGATTGATTAGCGATTGTGAAAGTATCATTCTTGGCCACATCTATCTTGTACTCGGTCGTCTCCCCCTTATGGTGCTGCCAGGCAAAGGTTGGGCGGATACTGCTGACGTTCTGCTTGTCTTTCTCCGGCGCAGTAAGGATTGGGAGTTCGAGAGTGGCGGATTGCGCGACCACTATTGAGGAGATTGGCTTTACCGACGTTGCTCCTACATATCCTACTTTGAGTGGTGCAAAACCAAAGGGAACCTTCTGGAAGTAGATTTCATTGTTGTCATTGCGAATGTCTTGCCAGGCAACATAGGCATTTCCAGAATTATCTCTTCGGATAGAAGGGTTATATGAGACAGCAGGGTCAAATGTAATTCTCACATTTTGCCCCCAAGAAACAGCGGGAGTGGCTTTTGCCACCCAACCAGTGATAATCCCTCGACGATAATAAATCCCATTCCCCGATTTCCACACTTCGTGGATTGGATCTCCAATATTATCTTTCAGATATTCAAAAGTAGTAGTCGGGCCAGTTGAGTAATAATCAACTAAATTAGGCCCGGAAATGCTTCCCCAAGATTGTCCAAGGTTAGAACTGCTGCATGTATATTGATTGTATTTTCGGTCAAAATAAGAAACAGCTCCTGAAACATCTGTAATATTTTCCACAAGAGCATTAGATCCCGCCGCTACTAAAGAAATATAATATATCCCGGGGCCTAGATTAACATTTTCAGAAAACTGAACGTTGATACGTGCAAACGTACTAAAATTCTGACCTAAATATTTTGAGAATATTGTTGTTCCTGAGCTATTCTTAATATACACTGTGGCAGACCCTCCTGTAATTCCTGAGGACTTAGCCAGCCAAGCAGAACCACTGAAAGTAACATTCTGGGAATAGTCAATTATAAAATTAGCGCTATTTTGGGTTGTTGTTATCATTCCAAAAGCAGAAATTGAAGTGCTTATATATCCTGGATTATTAACATCCCCTTCAATCCACTTCAAAGCTAAGCTTCCATCTAAACCCAAACTCGGGCTATTCGAATCCGCCGCATTATTGGTTATCCTCTGGTCATCCCTCAAATAAATCGTCGAGGTTTTGGCGGTTGAATTTCCTGCTCCATCTGTAGAAACCACTTCCAACGTGTAATCCCCTTCATTCTCATAATCATTAGAATTATTCGTGCCATCCCAGGTAATGTGAAAATTACTATTCAGATCGTTATAGACGGTCAAGTCTTTTACGGTATTTGATAAGTACTTTATTTTCGCCGCGATTGAAACGCCAGTATAATCGGAACTGGTAAAGCTCACCGTCGCTCCCCCAGCGGTATACGGATTGAAAGTCGTGTTTGCCGGTTGAGAAAGAGCTGGCGCCACGGTGTCAATTTTTATCCGGTAATTGGCGGAATAAACACAATTCCCCGCCTGATCCTCGGCCCTCAACATAACATCATATTCGCTTACCCCATTCGACAGGGTAAAGTGCCAAGGAGAAGTTATTATGTTGTCAGCGCCATTGTTACTTGGATCGGCGTCATGATCCGTCCAATATTCTCCATTGATATAGCCACGGTAGCGAGCTACGCCGGAAGGGCTGTCGACAGCCGAAAAAGTTACATACGGAGAAGTGTGGTTAGTCCAGGTCCCTGCCGGGGAATGCGCCCCATCGACTAAAATTGAAGTAAATGAAGGATTAGTTACATCAATTTTAAATATGTAGGACTGATCATGGTATCTGTCGGCTTTGTCATATGCCCTCAACGTAATAGTGTGCGTGCCGTCAGAAAGCGCTGGAGAATGCCAGCTCGTAGCATATGAGGACATCACACCCTGATCAACATTATCAATATAACTGTGGATTTCTTTTACGCCTGAGGTCACGTCCGCCGCTGTAAAAGCAAATGTCGGCGTGGTATGGGTCGACCAGCTGTTAACCGGCGTTTCGGTTACCGTCGGCCCAGAACTAAAGTAAGGATCAACCGTATCTAAAATAATCGAGTCATTTAGATTGGTCGCGTAATTTCCGGCTTTGTCAGAATATCTAACATAGACATATTTTGTCCCATCAGCTCCCGGCAAGCTCCAGCTCTCCGCAACAGCTGGAATCTCCCAGGCGGACCAGGTTAAGTTGTCATCGCTGAAGCTCATCTTGTCCATTCCGCTAACGGCATCGGAATACGTTAAATTCAATGTTACCGAGGGAGCAATTGTATAAGTGGAGTCGCTATTGATCAAAATAGTACCAACTGGCGCGGCCTTATCCAGCACAGCCGCCCCTTCCGCTGAAGCCATATTCCCCGCTTGATCAACTGTCGTTATACGATAAGTATAAGTCCCGTCAATATCGTACCCTTCCCCGCTCCACAGTTTGTTATATTTCGCAGTCGCAGCTTGCGAAGCCGTATTTTGTAATATTATCTTCTGCACTCCGCCGCGCAGGATACCTATCGTCGTATAGACCGTTGCATTATTATCCCCGACTTCATAAGAAATATTTGTCGTTTGACGCGCGGGATCGGTGCTTTGTGTTTTCCCGGCGCTGAAATAATAATTACTAACGGAAAGGTTTTTAACCTCCGGCACCGTATTATCCACCACAACCGATCTCTTCAGCAGATTGTCAACCGCCGCATTCCCGGCATAATCCCTGACATCGACCACCATATAATAGGTCCCGTTAGGAACAAATTGGTTCGCGTCGTTTTTGCCGTCCCAATCTTCATAAATAAGCGTGCTAGAATCGGCGTCAGCTTCAAAAGTTACCGTTCGGATCAGATCGGTCAGACCGCTGTCACCGTAAACCTTGACCGAGTATTTGCCGACTTTTTTGGTCGGCATATCAGTCTTCATCGCTTCAATTCTCTCCGGCTTTTGAACCACCGCCGGATTGAGCGTCAAGGGGATCATGAAATAAAATCTCGCTCGCTTCTGTGCCGGCTCAACGCTATTCCCGTTCGGTGAAATATAGTGCGGATCGGGATTAACTTCCGGCGTTGGGATTATATTCGCGTCTTTGAAATCCTGTTGATCGGGCTCTTTAAGCGTTAGAACATTATCCTGGACCCAAACCGTGCCGCCCCACTTCTTGAGAGTTAAGTTCCCCGCCCTATCTCTCCCCTCGACGATAAACGCGTATTTACCAGGGTCGGCCCAGCCGTCGTTATTGAGATCATAAGTCAGTGCATTGCTTTCGATCGTCCCGCGCCACACGACATCCTGCTTTCCCGCGTTTTGCCAGACATTATTGACCAGCGTCGCGATTAAATTGTTGTCGTTGAAATCGGCCTTGGCGTAAGTTTGCTGATCATCATCAACTTTGTGGATTTTTACCGTGATTTTTGACCGCTCGGCCAGCGTGTAAAACATCGTCGTGTGCCTTGAGCGGTCCGTTTCGTCCGGATTGGCATTGGTCGAGAAATCACCCGGATTGGCAATGTAATCCGTCAGCGATCCTGGCGCGGCGATCGCCACCGTTGGATTGACCAGATCTATCACAAAGCTTTCCGCAGAAGACGATGTCTCTGCCGTTCCTTCGTTCAGAGCAAAATCAAAGCCGGAAATTGAAAGCGCCGCGTTGCCGTTGATGTCGGTGTTTGAAACTATATATGTGTATTCATAGGCCTCTTCACTCAAGCCCGGAAACCGGCGACTGAACGTCGCGGTTTCCTCATTCACTTTAACTTCGGGATTAAATTTAAGCGGCTCGGAAGAGTTGAAGGTGATCGTGACTTCTGACCCTTCTTTGGCATATTTTGGTAACTCGTTGCCGCTAATTTCGCTCTGGATGCCGCTGAAGACCGGTTTAATCGTGTCAATAAGTAGTGAATCGTGGTTCGTGGTTCGTGATTCGTTACCAGCTAGGTCGGCTACTTCGACAGTGATCAAGGCCGGGCCGTCGTAGCCAGAAATGGGGTCGAATTTCGCTTCAACCTGACCGTTAGCCACCTGCCACTGGCCACTGGTAACTAGTAACTGAGGAGACGCCCCATTTTGAGTCACGTAAACCTTTGGCGCTTCTTTTAGGGGTTCGCTGACGTTGAACTTGATACTGGTTGAGCCGTTGACGGACGGTATACTGGCCGGGTTGGGAGAGACAGAAAGATCGCTGACCGACGGATTTGTCTTGTCGATCACAAACGTCTTTATTTTGCTGATCGGATTAAGCGCCAGATCGCGGGCCTCGACTGAAACCTCAACCGGCCCTTCCGCATCTTCAGCGATAATCAAATAATGGTATTCGTAACTATTGCCTTCAACCGTCGTCAAGTTGGCGGTTTTGGCCGCGCCGTTATTCAACGTTAGTTTGACCGCCGGCGCCGCCTCAAGTGTTTCCGGGAAACTTAACTTTATGCCAACATCGCTGCCCAGCTTCGCGTATAGCGGATCGATCGAAAAGTCGGTCGGCTCGGGCTGTGAATAATCAACCGTCAGGCTGATCGTCTTGGGGATAGCCGTCCCATAGAGCGCGTCCTGGCCGCTCACCCTGGCATAGTAATCGCCCGCCGGGAGAGAATTCCCGTCGTTGCCCAAACCGTTATATTCATAAACATACGAACCGGCAGTGTGGTTAAAAGTCTTGCCCCAGACCGCTTCGCTGCTCGAATTGAGCACTTCGATCTTGACGAGAGCTTCGCCTGATATGTACATCGTCGGGTAATTGACCGAATAGTTAAAGTTGACCGAGTCCTTGGCATCGTCACCGTTAGGCGAAAAGATCGGGGAGCTGATCGAAATATTGACAGTTGGGCGGGCGGAAACCAGCAGGACCGTCCCTTGTTCTTCAACCTTGGCGCCTAACTTGTCTTCGGCCTTGAGCACATAGCTGTAATAGCCGTCCAAAGCCATATTTCCCGCGTTATCCTTGCCATCCCAGTAGAAGGAATAATTACCAGGACCTTGAGGATCATTGGCGATCAGGTTCTTGACGGTCGATCCGGTCGGCGTCCGGATATCGAGGCCGACGGCATAGTCGGGGACGCCACCCGCCAGGCCATATGAGATCCTGGTCAGGTCTGTCAAACCGTCCCCGTTGGGGGTAAAAGTCGCGGGGCTGGCCTGATGGCTAACCAGGCGGAAAGCGTCCGGCCTGGCCGCGAACGCGTCCGTTTTTGCCTCCGCGATATTTTTCGCGCGGTCCTCGGCAATGATCTTGAAGTACCTCTCCCCTTCCCCGCTGATCGGATAACTGATGAGATGCTCACCCGCGGTCTGGCTCTCACCGGTAATGACGGCCGCCAAAAGCATCCCGTCTTTGTCAAAGACGGAAACTTCAACGGAAGAATTTTCAGGGATAGAATAGGTCAGTTCCGCCTTGTTCATTCGATAATCGACGGCCAAGCCTTTAACCAGGATGTTGGGCGGGACGTTATCAACCAACACGGTATTTGATGATTCGGCCGGCTTCGCGCCGGGCTTGCCCGCCGTGGCGGGTTCACTAGGATCCTCGGCCCAGACTTTGAACACATACGAACCGTCCGCGACGCGGTACTTATTGGCCGACGCGGTCGGGCCGTCATAAGCGCTTTCAAAATCGCCGTACCAGCGGGCGATATGCTCGCCTTTCCCCTGAAGCTCATCGGTCACCAAGGCTTTGATCGTCTTCCCCTCCGCGCCAACGATCCACGCTTTGACTTTCAGGTTGTCCCGACCGAGATAATATTTGATCTCGGTATAGCTGTTGTTCGGGTTGACCGGCGCGAACGGATCGGGCTCGGCGAAAGCGTAGGGGATAAGCGTCGGCACGCGATCAACCACGACCGCTTTAATTTCAGAAGTTGTCGAATTACCGACCCAGTCCTCGGCAGAGACTTCCCAACTGTAGGTGCCGCCTAATAATTCATTTCTTGAGCCACGCCCCTCCCACGTCCAGTCACCGGTCGATACGCGTAACGCGTAATCCGTAACGCGAATAGTTGGATAAGTAAAGTTGTCTGTTGGGCCTTCGTGGTTGCGGAAAAGCTTCCCATCGTCACGGTAGATAGAAAGTGTCGTGTAAGTCGGCTCGCTGAATTTGTACCAGAATTTGGTCGTATCTTTTACCCCGTCGTCGTTGGGGGTGAAGGGATTGGGGTCGGCGTTTAATCCTAAAACTGTCGGAGGCGTGGTGTCGACGATGGTTTCTCCTGATACAGGGACAGAAATATTGCCGGCCAGGTCTTCAGCAAAAATAACGATTGAATATTTTCCGTCAGCTGGCCTTTTCCCTTCCGCCGATGTCCCGACGAAAGTCGGGGTGGAGGCGGAAAATTCCCAGGCGCCGGTCATTCCGTTTTGCCGGAACGCCTCAAGCGATCCCTCTTTCCAGACAAGCTTTATCGTCTTATTTGCCTCTGCGGAAATTGTGAAATCAAAAACCTCTCCTCTTCCGGCTTCTTCGGTGCTCTCTCCGGGGATTGCCCGGCTGACCTTGAAGAAAACTTCCCCTTTTTCATTGCTCCCGGTCAAAAAATCCATACTATCGAATTTTTTATCGCCGTTTGGCGAAAAGACAAAAAGGTTCTGCGACATGGTCGGAATGGGCGGCACGGTGTCCGTTTCCACTTCCGAAAAATATTCGGCCCGGTTCCCGACCCCGTCTTCAACGGAAACAGCGATTTGATAAATCCCGTCCGGAACAATTTCGCCTGCGCTGTTCCGGCCATCCCAGGCGGCAAGGATGTTGCCGGCGGCGACCCTTTCCGAATTCCGGACAATTTTTATTATATTATTGTCCCTATTCCGGATTTCGATTTTCAGGTTAAACAACGGGTCAAAAACATTATCCGACACTTCAAACGATATAACGGTCGGGTAATTCATGATGGGAGAAAAGATCGGCTTGGAAACAGTGGGGTTTTTGATCTCCGGTGGCAGGGCATCCGTGATAAAGAGCCCGAAATATGTCCCGGAATTCCCAGCCGCATCTTTTGCCGTCATCTTATAGGAGTATTGCTTGCGCGTTTTTACCTGTCTGCCGATTAAATCCTTCCCGTTCCAAAAATATTGATAACCGGTTGAGATATCAGAGATTGAATTGCTCCCCCGATAAACGATACCATCCTCACTTGAAGATATCTCTATGCTGGTTTCGGCATTCTCTGACACCTCGAATGAGATATTGACCCCCAAAATAGTGCCGGGGCCTTTAATCAGTTTAATATCAGGGGAAAGAACGGATAGTGTCGGAGGCGTGGCATCAACAGCTACGTTCCCTTTTACCGGAATGGCATCTTTTTTCCCATCCGCAGTTCTGGCGGTGATTTTAATTACATAAGTTCCATCCGCGACTACTTTTCCATCGCTCCCTGTCCCGCCCCAGGAGGCAACATTCTCGCCTATTACCATGCTTTGAGAGTCGATAAGCTTTCTGATCAGGAGTTGTCCGGTTTCATCATAGATATTGATACTGACCAAAGCTGGCTCTGACAGATTAATCTTGATATCCGTAACGTCTTTCACGCTGTCGCCGTTCGGAGAGATAATCGGTTCAGTTATTCGCAAATTCTCAAGATGTATCGAAACATCGAATTTCTGTATTTTATTATCCGCGCCGACCACATAAAGATAGCCGCTTTGGCTGACAAAAACACCCCGCGGAGCGAAAAACTGCCCATCAGCGTTTCCCAAGCTGCCAAAAGAAGTAAGATACCTGCCTGTGCTATTAAATTTCTGGACCCGATGATTTTCTGTGTCGGCGACATAGACATTTTTATTTGGATCAACCGCGACATCGCAGGGATAGAGAAATTGACCGTTCCCCTGCCCCTGGCCGCCATATTCAAGGAGAAGATTGCCGGTTGAGCTGTATTTCTTAATTTTATGGTTCTCGGTATCCGCCACATAAACATAGCCGTCCTTATCAATGTCGACGCCATAAGGAGCGTTGAATACGCCGGTGGATGCGGCGCCAACGTTCATAGCTGAAATGCCCCCACCACTGCCACTGCCTCCTATCACGGTCCCTGTTGAATATTTAATAACCCGATTCTTAGCGGAATCGACAATATAGATATCGCCGTTATCATCTGCGCGTATCGAACGAGGGAAAAGAAAATTTGGATCACTCAATTCAGGTATATTCGTAATCGATTTAACGAATGAAATCGAACTGCCATTATCATAAAGCTTTTGAATTCTTTGGTTGCCTGTATCAACCACATATATAGACCCGCTCGAATCCGCCGCGATTCCCTGGGGCTGATTAAACTGATCGTTACCGGAACCGAAAGAGCCAAATGCGGCAATAACATTACCGGAAGCGTCAAATTTCTTGATCCGGTTATTGGCTGTGTCAACGGAATAGAGAGAGCCATTAGAAATCGCTATTTTATATGGGTTATCAAGCTGGCCGGAGGACAAGATCGATGCGCCAGAGATAGAGCTCAAGAGTATCCCTGCAAGCAATGCACAAAATAAATATTTTAAACGTTTAATAAGCATAAAAATTTAATTCGGCCCAATAATTTATCAATTTCATTTAGAAGTTCCTATAAAATGCTATCGATACCTGCCGGTTCACAAAATTCATATTTGGAATGATCCGGAAATCATTTGCCTTTCGCTCACCGATCAATTTTTCTACCCTCTCATTATGTGCCATGACACTGTAATAGGTCCCGACAAAATTCCAGACCCAAAAGATTGAATACATCGTTGTCCCCATAATCTTATCCATATTCACCTCTGATCCCCCGCTTATGTACCCTTTTGTATTTCCAAATAACATCATATTGCCCCAATAAAGATCATTCACCACAAAATAAACCCCATTAAAGATATCATCTCCAACATAGAGATATCCTGATCCCGGAACCAAGGCAGTCGACCAGAGCGCTTTTGCCATATCTTTCTTCTCCAAATTATTGCCCCGATTTATATTCTCGGCAGAAAAATAAGCATCGATTATTCCCGCGAAATAATTACCCAACAGATCGGGAAGAAAATAATCCCTAAGCGTGACATCAAGCCATTTATCATTAACACTGGCATTTCTGCTCTCCATATCCCGAACAGACGCCGAATACTTCAAA
>Ga0265296_1005237_pt1 | contig 10770 bp, 11 predicted proteins | sample MunlanPumphouse1_FD_189073 | JGI IMG/M metagenome (GOLD analysis project Ga0265296, IMG submission 189073) | Groundwater microbial communities from a municipal landfill in Southern Ontario, Canada - Pumphouse #1 | ecosystem: Environmental > Aquatic > Deep subsurface > Groundwater | place...
TCCTGCTGCCGCGGCAAGCTTGACAACATCAAAGGAGTGGTCGATATTCGTATAGGGCGCTGTAGTTGCAAGGATTCCGTAACCGGAAAGGGGCGAATATTGCCCTCCCGTCATGCCGTATATCCGGTTGTTCATGACGATTGCAGTCATGTCTATATTCCGGCGCGCTGCGTGAATGAAGTGGTTTCCGCCTATGGCGAGCGCGTCGCCGTCTCCCATGGGAACAAGAAGATTCAATTCGGGTCTGCTCATTTTTATGCCTGTTGCAAATGCAAGCGCCCGTCCGTGAATCGTATGGAGGGTATGAAAATCAAGATAGCCTGAAATCCTCGAAGAGCAGCCGATGCCTGAAACCATGACTATGTCGTTTTTGTTTATCCCGAGCTCTTCCACGGCTCTTATCAGGCCGTTTAACACTATGCCGTGGCCGCATCCCGGACACCACATGTGGGGAAAGAATCTTTCTCTGATATAATCTTTTATCGCCATATCTATACCCCCTTGCCCTGGATGAGCCGCATTATGTTTCTTATATCGGTCGGATTTATCAGTACGCCGTCTATGCGGTTTGCCAGAAATACCTTTTCAGGATTGTCGACAGCCATTTTAACCTGCTGTAAAACCTGTCCCATGTTCATTTCGACCACAATCACGCATCTCGCGTCTTTGCATTTTTCACGGACAATGTCGGCAGGGAACGGCCACAGGGTCTGAAGCTCGAGAAGCCCCAGGCTCTCCCCCCTTGCCCTCCTGTTTTTTACCACGTGAAGGGCCGAACGGGCGGAAGATCCGTAGGAGATAAGGACAGTCCTGGCGTCTTCAAGAAAATACTCCTTATATCTTGCAATGCTGTTGTCGTTGTTCATTATCTTGTCGGCAAGATGGCGGAGAAGCCCGTGAACAACAGCCGGATCGCTTGAAGGAAATCCCCACATGTCGTGAAAGAGGCCCGTGACATTGTACCTGTGAATGCCTCCGAAATCGGACATGGGGAGGCGTCCGTCTTCCCTGGGGAGATAGGGATGGTAATCGACCCCTCTTTTTACTGAGGTCTTAAGCCTTTCAACAAGAGGAAGCTCTCCCTTTTCAGGCATTACCAGGCGTTCCCGCATATGTCCTATGACTTCATCGAAAAGAAGAATAACGGGTGTCCTGTATGTTTCGGCCATGTTGAACGCGTCGACTGTTATGGAGAATATATCCTGGTGATTTGAAGCTGTCAGGGCGATAATTGCGTGGTCTCCGTGAGTTCCCCATCTTGCCTGGTTTACATCTCCCTGGCTTACATGCGTCGGATTGCCTGTGGAAGGCCCTCCGCGCTGAACATTTACTATCACGCAGGGAATTTCAGCCATGACTGCATAGCCAAGAGCCTCCTGCATGAGAGAGAATCCCGGGCCGCTTGTCGCCGTCATAACTTTATTTCCTGTCAGAGAGGCGCCTATGATCGCGCACATGGAGGCTATTTCATCTTCCATCTGGACAAATTTCCCGCCTGTCTGAGGAAGCCTTGCCGAAAGGGTTTCGGCTATTTCCGTGGAAGGCGTTATCGGGTAGCCGGCAAAAAAATTGAGCCCGGCGTATAATGCCGCTTCCACGCATGCTTCGTTTCCCTGGACAAATTTTATATTCTTTTCATTCATATGATCGCCCTATTCGGTTATTATTTCTATTGCAAGATCAGGACATCTTAATTCGCAAAGTTTGCAGGCTATGCAATCCTGCGGGCGCGCCGCAAATGCTTTTTCTTCGGAATCGAGTTCAAGCACTTTTTTCGGGCAGAAATGGACACAGATTCCGCATCCTTTGCACCAGTTCCTGTTTATCAGATGCTCTTTCAGTTTAGGTTTCGCCATACATTGGTTCCTGATTAATTTATTGTGTTATGTGTTAAGTGCCAGGTGTTAAGAAACCGTTCAGACAGCTTGAGCCGCTTGAACGGCTTGAACGGCTTGAGCCGCTTGAACCGCTTGAGCCGCTTGAACAGCTTGAACCGCTTGAACAGCTTGAACCGTTACTTTTCACTTTCCTTATACAAATCTTTGCATCAGTTCATCAACCGTTTTATCGATGTTATCGGGAGTTATTCCAAGTCTTATACACGCATTTTCAGCATTTTCAAGCCTGTTCGGATTTTTCATATCGGCAAGGCGTGAAAATATTCCAAGCCGCCTCCCGATCTGGTATTTTATCTGCTGCTCCCGCGGCATATCTAGAAATGAACGCAGAACACCTATTATTTTTTCTTTGTCCTGAGGCAGTTTCCCTTCGACATCTTCAAACAGGTTTAAAATATGGTCGCTTTTGATCATGCTTGTTATACCGTTTAAATTTTCTATGAAGAGAAGAATCTCTTTTGCCATCATCAGGTCGGTGCATTTTTCAAAACGGCCCGCCCTGTATTCGTCATAGAGCCCGATATTTTCAGGAATTGCAAGAGTTCGCAGCCTTATAAAATCGGGATTTATCCTGTTTAATGCGTCCGCAGTCTCTATTGCATGCTCCCTTGATAAACCTGCGCCGCCAAGTCCCGGCATTACATATTCGGAAAGTTCGAATCCGGCTTTTTTTGCCTTTTGTCCTGCCTTTATCTGGGTCTCTTTTGACACCCCTTTTTTTACCAGTTCAAGAACTTTGTCCGATCCTGATTCAAGGCCTATATGTATCCTGTTTAACCCGGCCGCCCTTATCGCGGAAAGGTCACTGTCACTTATCCTTGCGACTGTATGTGATCTTGCATATGATGTTATTCTTTCAGTCCATGGGAAGCATTTTTTAAGATGATTAAGTATTTCAATAAGTTCGGATGGTTTTAATATCAGGCTGTTTGCATCCTGAATAAATATCGATTTCATTTCGCAGGCCATCCATTGATATGCGGCATTGAACGCCTGTCTTTCTTCCGGCATAATTTTCAGGCTGCCTGTATCTATCTCAACCCGGCCTTTTGGGCTCGATTCATCCGCAAGTTTCAGCAATGCTGTGATATGTTTGTGAACAGTATCAATATCTTTTATAACATGTTCCACAGGCCGGATAGAAAACCGGGATCTCTTATAGACGGGGCAGAAGGCGCAGCGGTTCCATGGGCAATTTCTTGTCACCCTGATTAAAAGGCTGTATGCTTCGCTTGGGGGCCGGATCGGACCCTGTTCGAAGCCTTTATATTCGGAATGTGTATCGTTTTTTGATTTCACTCTTATATTCCCTTAAAAAAATGATTGTTTTGAGGGAATATTATAAGTCTTTATGCTTTTATAATCAAGGCTCTAAAATAAAATCTAAAATAAAATCCTTCTTTATTTTTGAAGAGATGTTTGATAGCTTGATAGAATCAGGGCCAAGGGTCAGGGAACAGGGGTCAGGGAACAGGGGTCAGGGGTCAGGGAACAGTGGATAGTGAACAGAAACTTAATGATCTGCAAAAGAATAAATTTGAACAAGTATATTAAAATATCATTGGTGCTTCTTACGGTGCTTATCATAACGGTATCGTTTATTATATTTGATGTAATGAATTATGCCGGAGAGCCCTCAGGCAAAGACGATGTGATGAAGCTTGTAGTTGTGGGAAAAGGCCAAAGATTTAATGCAACACTGGACAGTCTGGAGAAAGCTGGTGTTATCAAAAATTCTTTAAAATTCAAGCTATTTGCCCGCATAAAAGGATATGATAAAAAAATACATGCTGGAGAATATGCCCTTTCATCCGTGATGCCCCCTGCATTGATACTTGATACGATGTTAAGGGGAAAGGTCTATCTTCACAAGATTACCGTTCCGGAAGGATACAACATGCAGCAGGTTGCTTCCGTCATATCGGAGGCAGGTTTCGGAACAGTCGAAACCTTTATGAAAATTGCCACAGATCCGTCATTTGTGCAAGGGAAGGGGATTCATACCGGGACTCTTGAAGGTTATCTTTACCCGGATACATATTATTTTCCGAAAGATGAGTCATGCGAAAATATCATTTCAGCCATGGTTGAAAAATTTCAGTCTGTATTTACTCCCGAATGGGAAAAAAGGGCCAAAGAACTCGGATTTTCAACCCATGAGATAATTATTCTTGCTTCAATAATTGAAAAAGAGACAGCATCGCAGGACGAGCGCAGGGTAATTTCATCGGTTTTTCATAACCGGTTGAAAAAGGGCATGCGTCTTGAAACCGATCCCACAGTAATATACGGAATAAAAAATTTTAACGGCAATATAACCCGTAAAAATATTTTAGAGACAACTCCTTATAATACATACAAAATAACAGGCCTTCCGCCTGGCCCCATTGCCGGTCCGGGTTATGAATCAATAAAAGCCGCCCTATATCCTGCTGAAACCGACTATCTTTTTTTCGTTTCAAAGAATGACGGTTCCCATATATTTTCAGCGGATTTTAAGGAACACAACAGGGCAGTTAGGAAATTCCAGCAGGCTAAATAGAAATTTGGTTCCGGATGGACACCAATTAAGGTTTTATAAAACCACGAAGAACACCAAATCTAACGAAATCGTAAAAAGTCAAAATTCAGACAGCAAAGTAAAAAGCTCATTATGCAAGGCGCGCGAATCTTGAGGAATGAAGTGTACTTATTATTACGCTGCAATGACGAAAGATGAAGCGTCCGCCGCGGCGGACAGAATGGCTTTTTACGAAGCCGTCAAATCTTATATTTGACAGTATGTTATAATATTGATATAAAATCATAGCATAAAAATCTGATATTGTGAAACAGACTGGGATTGCGCTTGTAACGTATCGGTATTCCGAGTAATAAGCTAATAAATCATTAGCATCGAACAAGGCAATCTCTTTGATTTTTACGAGATCGTCAAACTTTGCATAAAAAGAGATAAAAATAATGGGTGATTTTACAAGACCTGATCCTGATGATCAGTACGCATTTCCTATTGCAAAACCGGGTTTTTACTTTATAATTTCGGCGGCTTTTGCGACAGCGGTTTTTGCCCTGGTCGGCGCTGCTCCGATTGCGATTACCGGTCTTGCACTCACTTTTTTTATCTGCTGGTTTTTCAGGGACCCGGACAGGGTTGTGCCGATGTATGAAGGAGCTGTTGTTTCACCGGCGGACGGAAGGGTGATTATTGTTGCGCCTATGGATGAAAGCCCTTTTGTTGTGGAAAACTGCATAAAGATAAGTATTTTCATGTCCGTGTTTAATGTCCATGTAAACCGCATTCCCCACGAAGGAAAGGTGAAAGGGATACGCTATTTTCCGGGCAAATTTTTTTCCGCAAATCTTGATAAAGCATCGAAAGAAAATGAGCATAATGCGGTTTTAATTGAAACGGATAAAGAGAAAGCCGTTTGCATGGTACAGATAGCCGGCCTTATTGCGAGGCGGATAATATGCAGGCTGAAGGAAGGAGATTTTGTGAGAAGGGGTGAACGATTCGGCATGATCTGTTTCGGATCACGCCTTGACGTTTATCTCCCTGCCGATGCAAAAATTTCCGTTACGGTCGGAAACAAGGTTAAAGCAGGTTCAAGCATTCTGGGTTATATTTAATGAGAAAACAGAAGAGATTCGAAAAGTATAAGCTTAATAAAGGGATATATATTTTGCCTAATATATTCACATCCCTTAACCTCTTCTGCGGGTTTTATGCGATTATTGCCGCGATCGAGGAAAAGTATTCTGCTGCTGCCGTTTCTGTTATAATTGCCATTATGTTTGACATACTGGACGGAAAGATTGCCAGAGCCACAAAGACCACGAGCAGATTCGGCATGGAATATGATTCCCTTGCAGATCTTGTTTCTTTTGGAGTTGCGCCCGGATTGATGATGTATCTCTGGGCTCTTAAGCCTTACGGGAGACTCGGGTGGCTTGCCGCCTTCCTGTTCATGGCCTGCGGCGCTCTCAGGCTGGCCCGTTTCAATACACAGGCCGGTTCGGTCGCCAGCGATTACTTTGTCGGTCTCCCCATACCCGCCGGAGCCGGTATGAACGCCGTTACCCTGCTGTTATTCGGCAGGTTTGATATGGGCGGAGAGGCTAACCCGGTTTTGATACTTGTTATGCTTTATGTCCTCTCTTTTTTGATGGTAAGCCCGATAAAGTATAACAGTTTTAAGAAGCCTGAACTTTTCCGGCGCATAAATTTCCATATGCTGGTTACGGCGCTTCTTGTGCTGATTTTTATTGCGGCACAGCCATCTATAGCCCTTTTTCTCCTTGGCCTTGCATATGTAATTTCAGGACCTCTGACAACCCTGCGATATTACAGAAGCATGAAACATAAAAAACCTGAAATCCTCGAGAATGATGAGCGCGGTTCGAACACGGTATAATCACTCATAAAACTTTATGAAAAGAGAGGCCTTTAACGGAGTATTATACAAAGGTCTTCCTGTTTGTATGGCTATGGGCTGAGGATTTTTATTATCGACTATTTACGAGATTATCAAATATAATGACGAAGGAATATAAAATTGCTGTAATACCCGGCGACGGTACAGGGCCTGAAGTTATTGCCGAAGGGATTAAAGCGCTTGATGCGGTTTCGGGTAGATTCGGTTTCCGGCTTGCCTATGAAAATTACAACCTGGGCGGAGAGCATTATAAGAAAACAGGCGAGCTTCTGAATGACACCGTTCTTGAATCATTGTCCAGTTCGGATGCAATCTATCTTGGCGCAATCGGCCATCCGGATGTCAAACCCGGAATCCTTGAAAAAGGAATACTGTTAAGGTTAAGATTTCATTTTGATCAGTATATCAATTTAAGGCCTGTGAGACTTTATGACGGAGTTGAAACACCCCTGAAAAACAAGGGACCGGAGCATATAGACTTTACGATTATTCGTGAAAACACGGAGGGCCTCTATACCGGAGCCGGCGGATTTTTGAAAAAAGGCACGCCTGATGAGGTTGCGATTCAAGAGTCGATTAACACCCGTAAAGGTGTGGAAAGATGTATCCGGTATGCCTTTGAATACTGCCGGAAAAGAAACAGGGAGAAAAAACTGACCCTGTGCGGCAAAACAAACGTGCTTACATACGCTTTTGATCTCTGGGAACGCACCTTCAGGGACGTTGCGAAGGAGTATCCCGATATCAAAACAGATTACGCAAATGTAGATGCGATCTGCATGTGGATGGTAAAGAACCCCGAATGGTTTGACGTCATCGTTACCGACAACATGTTCGGTGATATCATTTCCGATCTTGCTGCCATGATACAGGGCGGCATGGGTATAGCAGCGGGGGGAAATATAAATCCTTCGGGCGTTTCGATGTTTGAGCCGATCGGAGGTTCCGCGCCAAAATATACCGGCAAGCAGGTGATAAACCCGATCGCCGCAATTCTCGCTGCGCAGGTTATGCTCGAGACAATCGGAGAAGAAAAGGCCGCTCTTCTCATAGAGAATGCGGTGAAAAAAGTTCTCCGCGATGATTTGAAAGATGTTGCTGCCGGTAAAATGGGTTATACTACAAGTGAAGTCGGAGATCTTGTGAAGAAATATATAGTTGACAGTGAATTGTGAATGGTGAACAGTGAAAAACCGAACTTAGTACATCGTACTTAGTACTTCGCTTTTCGATGTACGAGATTCGATGTACGATGAACGAAAATTAGTTTGTAGTTTCTGGTTAAACCATAGACCAGAGACCATAAACCAGAGACTATATTCGAAGTACGAAAGTCGATGCACGAATGACGAATATAAAACCAGATTCAAAGGAAGAAGAGAAATGTCAAAAAGAAAATTTAATGTGGCGATAGCAGGAGCAACGGGGGCTGTAGGGAACCAGATGATAGAATGCCTTGAAGAGAGAAATTTTCCCGTCAAATCCATTAAATTTCTGGCCTCAAGCCGTTCGGTCGGGCGGACGCTTCGGTTCAGAGGCGACTCTGTTCCCGTGGAAGAGATGACCGGGAAATCATTCAAAGGGGTGGATATCGCTTTGTTTTCGGCCGGCGGCGGTACGAGTCTTGAGTTTTCGCCGATTGCAGCAAAGGCCGGATGCGTGGTTATTGACAATTCCAGTGCATGGCGTATGGATCCCGATGTTCCTCTTGTGGTTCCGGAAGTAAATCCCCATGCGGTGGCCGATTATAAAAAGAAAGGCATTATTGCAAACCCGAACTGTTCTACAATTCAAATGGTTGTCGCTTTGAATCCTATTCACAGGAAGTGCGGAATAAAGAGGATTGTTGTTTCGACATATCAGGCGGTTTCAGGTACGGGGAAGAAGGCTATTCATGAGCTTTATGACCAGACAAGAGCCATGATAAATTTTCTTGATTATAAGAAGAATGTCTATCCTCACAGAATAGCATTCAATTGTCTTCCGCATATAGACGTTTTTCTAGATAACGGCTATACCAAGGAAGAGATGAAGATGGTAAATGAGACAAGAAAGATAATGGAAGATAACAGTATCGGGGTGACAGCCACAACAGTGCGGGTCCCGGTCTTTTTCGGCCATTCCGAGTCTATCAATATTGAGACAAAGAAACATATTTCGGCTGAAGATGTAAGGCTGCTCCTTGAAAATGCGCCTGGTGTGAAAGTTGTAGATGATGTCCGAAATAATATTTATCCTCTTCCTATTGATGGGGCAGGGCAGGATTTGACACTAGTGGGTCGCATACGCCAGGACGAATCAATTCCAAACGGCATTAACATGTGGGTTGTTGCCGATAATATCCGAAAAGGTGCCGCCACAAACGCTGTTCAGATTGCAGAGATACTGGCTGAGAAATATTTATAGAGATCAGGGCCAAGGGGGCAGGTGCCAGGGGGCAATCACGATTCTTGTTTTAAATCAGGAGAGTGTAAAGTTGGAGCGAATTCCCATTACAAAAGAAGGTTATGAAGTTCTTAAAAAAGAGCTTGAATATTTAAAGAAAGTTGAAAGGCCTGCGAATATCAAATCAATTGAGGAAGCCAGGGCTCACGGCGATCTTTCGGAAAATGCCGAGTTTGCGGCTGCCAAAGAACGCCAGGCATATCTGCAATGCCGCATTGGCGAGCTCATGTATAAACTGGGTAATGCCGACGTAATTGATCCGGATTCACTGGCAAAAGACCGGGCGGTATTCGGGTGCAAGGTAGTTCTTGAAAATATTGACGCTGGTGAAAGCATAGAATATCAGCTCGTGGGGCCTGATGAGTCGGATATTGAAAAAGGACGCATATCCGTTTCTTCGCCTCTTGGGAGAGCAATTTTAGGAAAAAAATCAGGTGAAGAGATAGTATTGGATGCGCCTGGCGGAAAAAGGTATTATGAGTTAGTTGAAATATTATGATTTTTAATCAAGTCGATATGACGTGACGGAGGTAATATTGTGGCAAGAATAACAATTGAAGACTGCATGAAGAAAGTGCCGAATCGTTTTTTACTTGTTAACATGGTTGCAAAAAGGGTGCGACAGATCCGCGAGGGCTCGGAATATCTTGTGAGCGCACCGAAGAACGAAGATATTGTTATAGCTTTAAGGGAAATTGCGGCCGGAAAGGTTAAGCTTAAGGAACAAAAGCCGAAGGAATAGTTAACAACATTTACGGAACTGTCAACAGTAAAACATACAGGGCGCTGAACAGAGCTTTTGGAAAAGCCCTACACCGGTACGAGATGATATCCGACGGGGATCGGATCGTTGTAGGACTGTCGGGCGGAAAAGACAGCTTGACGCTTTTGTGGCTTCTTGCGGAACGCCGGGTTCGTGTCCCGGTTGAATACGAGCTGTTTCCGGTTTACATTGACCCCGGATTTGAGGGCGGGTTCTCGGAGGAGATTGAAGCTTATTGCAGGAATGCCGGATTTCCTTTAAGAATTGAGCATACCGATTACGGAATTCTGAGCCACAGCTCAATTAATCGTGAGAATCCCTGTTTTTTATGCTCAAGATTGCGCAGAAAAAGGCTTTTTAAAATCGCCGGAGAGCTTGGATGCACAAAGCTCGCTCTCGGCCATAACCAGGATGATATTATCGAGACCCTGTTCTTGAACATGTGCTGCGCCGGACAAATAAGCACCATGTCTCCCTGCCAGCCCTTTTTTGATAACAAGCTGTACATTATAAGGCCTCTTGCCTTTGCCGGTGAGGATATCATAAGGCGTTTTGCAGCAGAAAACGGATTCCCGGATTTTGCAAACCCCTGCCCATCCGCAAAAGTTTCTAAAAGGCATGAGATTAAGGTTCTCTTGAAGCAGCTTTACGTGAGCAATAAAAATGCAAGAGGAAACATCTTCAGAGCCTTAAGCCATGTGAAGACGGAGTACCTGTTAAAATAACAGGCCGGATACCGTCAGGAGAATGAAAGAGTGGAAATGAAAGACATTCAGAGCCAGCGGGATTACAGAAAAATACCGATCAACAAGGTCGGTATAAAAAATATTCATTATCCGATTACGGTTCTTGACCGGCGCAACAGCGTTCAGAATACTGTCGCAATGATCAATATGTATGTTGATCTGCCCCATAAATACAAGGGGACTCATATGAGCCGTTTCGTTGAGCTGCTTCACCTTTTCCGCCCTGAAGTGTCATTGAAAAACATAGCGGCAATTTTAAACCGTATGAAGGATCATCTGAATGCCGAGTCTGCCCATATCGAGGTAACCTTCCCTTATTTTATAGAGAAAAAAGCTCCTGTAAGCAATGCTCCGGGCCTTATGGATTATACGTGCAGGATAATCGGTTCAAATGATCCGTCCGGTAAAACCGATATTATATCGGAGGTTATTGTCCCCATTTCATCCGTGTGCCCTTGCTCAAAAGAAATAAGCGAAAAAGG
>Ga0265296_1005238_pt1 | contig 10769 bp, 10 predicted proteins | sample MunlanPumphouse1_FD_189073 | JGI IMG/M metagenome (GOLD analysis project Ga0265296, IMG submission 189073) | Groundwater microbial communities from a municipal landfill in Southern Ontario, Canada - Pumphouse #1 | ecosystem: Environmental > Aquatic > Deep subsurface > Groundwater | place...
GTGGCAAACAATAACAAAAAAAGGAGGACTCATGTCTCAAAACGTGGATAAGTTGTTGCAGGATTCGTCCGTCCGACTGGCAACAACCAGGAAGTATGCGACGGAACTAGCCGCGGCCGGAATTAATCCGGAATTCATTACGCAGTTAGAGGGAAAGATCGGCGTATTGCGCGCGGAAAACACGGCTTTCAATGAAGCCAAGAACCTCAAAACCGAGTTTACCGGAAGCCAGAAGGCGCAGATCAAGACATCTCAGGATGTTATCCGGAAGTTCAGAGCGACGGCACAAATCGCTTACTACGGCGACAAGGTCGTGTTGAAGGAATTCGGGATTGGAAAGGATATTCCCTCATCGGTCAAGACGCTATCGACCGAATTACCGAATCTGAAAGAGGTTGCCGGGCGCTGTGCCGATAAATTGGCAACGGCCGGGATCGCGGCGGCGGACATCGCGGCTTTAGAAACCAGCACGAACGAACTTGTGGCTATCGATCAGGAACAGGAAGAGAGCAAAAACGCCCAAAAGACGCAGAAAACCGTGGTCGATGCTGCGGTAAAGACGGTTAAAGAGTTGATGTTCAAGGTCAACAAAGCCGCGTCAATCGTTTTCATGCACGATAAGGCGAAATTAGACGAGTTCAAGTCCATTTTCCCGAAATCGAAGACAGAAAAAACAGAAGACGGAACGACCACGACTCCGGAAACTGGAACGAATCCGTAGATGTTTTGAATCGAAAACCTCCCGGAGGTTTAGAACCTCCGGGAGGGTAAACGGGCTCAGGGAGGTAGAAAATGAGTGAAGAGAAGACGGCAAATAACCAACTGAGCGATGAAGATATTGCCACGATTAAAAATGCCATTGAACAGCTGGAAGAGATCTTATATACCAGAATAACCCTAATAAGAGCGGCAATTGACGGGGAACTTCCCGGCAAAGACATCCGACGGTGGTCAACTATTGAAGAGATTATGCGGGCAATGGAGCAGATTAAAGAGATTAATACGGAGATGGCAAAAATTGCGAGTGGAATGCACGATCAATATTTGCTGAGTTTAGACCGCGCTTATCAAAATGCCCTGGCTTATTTCCATGAAGTGGAAGATGCGGCCCGGAAGAATGTCTCGGGAGCACAGGAAATCTATGATGATCTCAAGAAATATTTACCGGATGAATACAATCTCATGGAGGTTCGAAACCTTAGGGAGGTTGAGGCGGGGCAGGAGAACACTAACCGTAAATAAAAAGGAGTAAAACATGGCAAAGAATCCACCACCCGGAGACGGGCACAGACACGGAGCAGTGAAAGACCGCTCGCAAACGTATAATCCGAAAACGGATCACTGGGTTAAACGCAACAAAGATGATGGTCGGTTTATGGATCAGAAAACGACCGACAATAAACCCTTCAAAGGGGTACCAAAGGAAAAGTAAGGAGGAGGGAAAAATGGATCATTTATATCCGTTTAAAGAAGCGTCTGAAAGTCTGATTATGCAGGTATGGCAAAAAGGAATTGCTATTATTGGTCATGATTCAGCTATATGGAGAAAAGATATTTGTGGAACATGGATGCAATTCTCTAAACATGGAGATACCAGTTCAAAATACGGTTGGGAAATCGATCATAAAAAACCTCAATCTAAAGGAGGTTCAGACGATATATCCAATCTTCAGCCGCTTCAATGGGAAAATAACCGCCGGAAAGGTGATGAATATCCGTGAAATTGTTGATTGTCAGACGAATCTATCTCCTTTGAAAAGTATCAAATATTTTTCTTTACATTGGATTTGAAACAGTGTAGATTGTCGTCGGTTATGTAAAGATAAGTTTACGAATATTGATTCATTTTAGAATAAAAGCAATTTTACTTTTTCAAAAGGAGGACTTATGAAATGGGAAGGCTCAGCCATTAGGAAAAGCGCCGAGGCGCAAGGGCTATCATTGGCTGACTTAGCTCGGCAGGTCGGCGTTTCCCGTCAGGCGGTAAATGATTGGATTGGCGGTCAAATCCCCAAAGGACTCTTCCTGATTACTCTCTGCGATATTTTAAACCTGGACCCTGATGAACTGTTTATCAAAGAACCGGATAAATCCGTACAGGTATTAGTTTACCGGCCCAAACGAAAGTCAAAGGTCAATCCCGAACAAGAAGAGCAGATGAAGGAACTGGCTGGCCGATATAAAAAGCTGTTCCCTTCGACCGGTCCGACTACTATTCGACAAACTCTGACCGTTTCCGATTTCAATGAGGAAAATGCTAAAGTAATCGCCGCCAAATTGAGCCAAATGTCCGGTGTCCCGGAAGAAAATCCGCTGGATTATCTTCACGCGTTCAAATTACTGCAGACGCTCGATATTTATGTAATATTCAGTGAATTTCCGGTATCCAAACTCTATGCGTTTTATACCTGTATCAATAATCACCGTGTGGTTTTCATCAACTTTAAAACCAACTTACTGGACTTGATTTTTCCCTTACTTCATGAAACCGTTCACTCGATCATCCGGAATAATAAAACCATGTTGGTCGAAGACGCCGAAGAAGATTTCTGTGATATGGTCGCCAGCTCTACACAATTCCCTGACGTTTATATCAACGAGATTTTTAATCTGATCCGGATAATTGATCCCGGCAAACAGATCAATGCCTTAAAAGATTACTGCCGGAAAAATCATCATGCCATGTGTGGAATTATTAAAAGGATCAAAAAAAATAATCCGGAATTTAATCTGTCCTATGGTGGGGCAGATAATGTGCTACGCCGGGAATTTGATATTATGGAGAAAGTTTTACATGAATCGGACAATGTCAGAAAATACATCCAGACCTACCGGGAACTAAGTCCACTATTTATTAACCTGATCATCAAACAGATTGAAGATTTATCGCCGCGGATTCTCGGCGAAATCTTTTCACTGGAAAATTATTCGGACATGGAGTGTCTGAAGGATGAACTGCACCAGATCAGGAATCTCGAGGTCACAGCAGAGCGGTAATGATACTACTATGTGACACCTGTAGTGTGCTGATGCTGATCCGGATTGCTCCGGATATGTTTCTGGATGAGCGTTTCGAATGTGTCACGATCAATAAGGTATGTGAGGAAATATTTCATACTCCGCGGTTCAAAACAAAATATTCCTGGCGTGAAAAATACAAGTCCAAACTAAAATCTCTTGGTTCAACCATTGAAGACGATCCTTCAGTACAAAGTCTTTATAAAATTATCGACCGTTTAGTAGTGACGGCCGGGGTTGTCAACAAAAAAAATGGGCGACCTTTCGATTTAAGTAAAACCGATAAAAAAATCGCCGCCTGTGCCGCGTCGCTAAAATATGCAGTCTCGACGGTTGAACATAATCTGACCGATTTTCTCATTCAAGAGTTTGAAATAAAGGTGATAAAGCCACTGGCGGTAATTAACTACTGGCTCAAAAAAGAACTAGTCGAATGGGATGATAATAAACAGTCTATACTCGAAGATTGGGCTAACTGCGGGGAAGCCTCACAACGTAAAAAGGACATTCAGCAGTTCAAAGAATTGACAGGAAGAGTATATCCAGGACTGTGAATGAAAGACGATAATAAAATATGTATACATAGATTTAGGGAGTAACACATGACCGAACTAATCTGGGAAGGTAAATACAACAAAGACGGTAAGAAGGATGGACCGGTACATATTAGCAGAGGCAGGAAAATAATTGAAGTTCGTATTAATTGATGAAGTTGATTTTTATCTGATCATAAAAATGAATAGGATTAATGATTGATGAGTAGTCACCAATATTTTGCTGGTTATATAATAGAGAACTTGTATATAGGGCTCGTCGAGAGATATCCTGAGTCTGTTCATCTATTCAAATACCTGTCTTGTTTTGAAATGGATAGCAATTTGGATTTAACACGAAAAATTGACTATCCAAATTCAGAATTGGCAATAATCAGCAATTTGATCAGTCGAGGGCTTCCAACTCGCTTGCCGTTCGACATAGAGAAACAGATAACATCAATTTCTAAAAGGTTTAAACTTCAGAATTGTCTCGGTTCTGAAAAGTACACTCTATCAGAAAAGGATAACGATTTCCTTGAAAAGTGTTTTCGGGCACTACACATAATTGATCCAAACCTAAAAAGTGAAAGAATGCAAATTGAATATCAGAAGAGTTGGGAGAAACTTGATAGTCAATACGAAGAAGGCTTTCTTTATAACAAAGTGTCCAAATATTTTGGAGAATATTTCACTCAATTAGTAGAACCACAAAGATTTTTGACAAGTATCATTCAGCCTACAAAGACTCCCCAAAACCTGACCAATAATTTCCATGAGCAACGTGTGGATTTTTCCATCGAATTTCCTCATCAGATCAATGGAAGAAAAGGACAAATAATTGAAATAGATGGTGAACATCATCATGATGAAGAGCAACACAATTTAGATGTTCAGCGTGATAACATAGTTTTCGAATCTACTTGGCGTAAGACTTTAAGAATAAAAACATCCGAATGGGATTCCATTCAATTGAAATTAGCAGAAATGAAAGATCTGCTGGACTCAAATTACTTTTCAACTCTGCGAAAAAATTATGATCTTCCTTTATACGATGATAAGATTGGATTTGAAGCGCTGCAGTTGATCTTATGTCCAATAGCCATAGCGCGTATTGAAAAATCTCTTGCTGAATTTTTCTTAAGGACTGCTCTACAGACTGAAGACCAAAAAGAATGGAAAGTTGCGATTGTCGAACATGATATATCAGGTGGTGTGTTGGCGGTTGGAGATTTTTACCGTTTACTCGATTATCTTTATCTTCTGCAGGATAAGGGAAATCCAATTCCTCAAATACAACTGACGATCTATCAGTGCGACGAATATTACCATGAAAAATTGAATTCTGCCGGTAAAACTGTTTATAAAAGTATAAGTGATATTTCTCATGAAAATGCGACCTTTGATTTAGTCATTGATTCATCCGTTTTGCAAAGAAAGGGACTTGCACGTAAATCACTTTTTCCGAATCCACCTGATCACTATATCGTTTTGCGTTCTTGCCATTCGATAAAAGAAGAAAGAAAATTTTATACGACACAGTCGATTTGTTATGAGAAAGTTGCCGTTAAATATGAAGAACAAGACAAGATTATAGATGAAACACGAAAAGAAATTTTACAGGAATTGTTACAAGATGTTTTTCGTAAAAAGGAGTTTTTCAAAGGACAATTATCAATTCTTAGTCGTGCATTACAGCGAAAAAGTGTAATCGGCCTTTTACCTACGGGCGGTGGAAAGTCCTTAACATATCAATTAGCGACGCTACTACAGCCGGGTGTGACCTTAATTGTAGATCCATTGAAATCGTTGATGGTAGATCAGAATAACGGACTCAAGCGTGAGTTTATTGATTGTGGATTATTCATTAACTCATTGATGAATTCAATAGAAATTGAAGAAGCAGAAAACCAGGTAGTTGATGGAAAAATAATATTCGTATTTGTTTCTCCCGAAAGATTATTAATTGAGAAATTTCAAAAGAAATTGGTAAAAATGGCTGAAAACAAGATGTATTTCAACTATGCTGTTATTGATGAAGTACACTGTGTCTCTGAATGGGGACATGACTTCAGACCATCATATTTATTGTTAGGAAGAAATGCGATCGAGTTTTGCAAGACTTCCGATAAAAAACCAATTCCACTGTTTGGCCTTACCGCTACTGCTTCCTATGACGTTTTAAGCGATGTGCTCCGCGTCTTGTCCGTTCCAAATGAGGATGGTGTTTTAGAAGAGAATCACTTAACTGAAGAAGCGATCATTCGGTTTGAAACCTACAACCGCCACGAACTCCAATACAAAATTGTGCCAATCAAATATACTGATATGGAAAAAAGTACGTTAGAAAATCAATTTTATAACAATGCCTATTGGAATACTCGAAAATTTTTAGGAAACAGATGTCAGACAACAATAAACGACTTGCTCAAAAATATCTCTAATGAACTTGCCGGTTTTAGTGATTTCTCGACAACGATTATTGATAATATAACCGAAAGAGACAAACTAACTGAAGAACAGAAAAAGGCAATATTTGAATCAATCTGGATTCCGGAATTAAAATCACAAGACTATATATTTTTCGATGAAAGTAGATCGAATGCTGGGATCATTTTTACGCCCCATCGAACGGGTTACTTTGGTGTTACTGATCGGTATCATAACGAGAACGGAAATGGTCGCGGGGTATCTGATAATCTATTAAATAATTTAGAATACCTAAATGCAGGTACGTTCCTTGGAGCTTCTGATGAACAATCAAATCAGATAAGAGACAGAATTGAAGAAGATAATCAGAATAATCAAGATGCTTTTATCAATGACCGGTTGAATTTAATGGTCTGTACAAAAGCTTTTGGAATGGGAATTGACAAGCCTAATATAAGGTTCACCATTCATCAGACATATTCGAGTTCGATTGAAGGATTGGTACAGGAAGCCGGACGTTCTGGAAGAGATCGTAAACTCGCGGTTTCTTTCATTATTTATAACGATGAAACTATCGATACTAACGATGATAAAAAGATCAATGTCTTGGAAGACATCCAATTTTATTTACACAATAATTCGTTCAAGGGCATAGGTAAAGAGAAAAGGACATTGTATGAATTATTGACAGAGATTGATACTCCTGAAATCAGGCAGTATTCTTTAATGGCACAGGAATTCAAAGAAAAGATAAACATTCCTGTTTATTTAGGAAATCCCTGGCCTCATGATAACCCACAACGTATCTATGTAAATGATAGAATCACTGGACTACCTGTTGGATATTTCGATTTAATCCATGGCGAACCGCATATTACAGACCATAACTTTTCTATCGAAAATTTTGAAACGATTATTCAGTTCATACGCGATTATCTTAACCATCATTGTCCCAATGGTAATATCGGTATATGGTTAAATCAATTAATTCAAATGGATACATTGGGAGTACAGGCAAAAATAGATACGATTGAATTAGGTGATAAATTTGAAATTGTTGTCCCCTATAATAACGATCATAGTAATATATATTTGGGAATTAACAGTATTTGTCATCAAATCGATCCACATCATCAAAATGGGCTTTTTTCGCATGATGATAAATTAGAGAAGACTAATTGGGATGAATTTCTTGAAAAAATTGAAAAGAAATTAAACCTTGTAAAGATTCCAGATGATCAAGGAGGTAGACTTAAAACTCAATGGGAAAAGTTTCGGACTCGTTTAGATACCGAAAAGGCAATTTATCGCTTATGTTTGATTGGAGTACTTGATGGATATAGAGTGAATTATAATGCAAAAACATTCGCAATATTCGGAGTGAAAAAACAAGAAAGTGAATATAGGAGACACTTAGAAAATTACTTAATTAGATTCTATTCTGAAATCAGAGTTCAAGAGATCATTGAAGGCCTTGAAAATCGTCCGGGTGAGAATTATATACAGAAAATGCTCAATTTTCTGATTGAATTTGTTTATATAGAAATAGAACTCAAACGCAGAGAAGGAATAAAAGCAGTTAAGGAATTATGTGTCGTTGGTTTGCTTGATGGCAATAAGGGGATTAAGGAATTCATAGACGTATATTTCAATTCTAAATATGCGAAGAAAGGAAATGAAGCTGTCGATAATGCTGGAAATCGAGCGCATGCTTCTTTATTCGATGAGACAGATCAGGGGATAAATGAGAAAATCGAGATTGTCTGGAGATTTATTGGATTGATAGAAATAGACAAGACTGGTGCTCCTATGGACAATTTAAATCATCTAAGGGGGGCAACTATTCGATTTCTAATTTCCAATCCTTCAAATTTTACTTTACTACTACTTCGTGCTTTTTCGGTATTTATTTTGGAAAGGAATCGGATTTCTGAATCACGTCTAATCGAAGGGGCAAAAGATGATTATATCAGGGGATTTTCAAAATATCTAACAACATCAAAAGTTAATTTTGACGAATTTCAAGGCGCTATTTTAGAATTTTCAAAATGTGTAGATAAATACATGATTGAAGAACTTACTGCGATGATAAAAAACCTAAATGAAACATTGTTTTTTAGATTTCATTTCGAATGGTTGAAACAATTTAACGAAAAATTCCTGGAGGGTTATGGAAACACAATTACTTGATTCATTGAAAATGATGGAAGAAGAACTCTTGAAATTAAGTATGGCTGTAAAGCATATTGAAGATGCTAAAAAAGTGGCGGAAGATGCGTTAAAATCAGCAGAAGAAATTGTCGGAGTATTTAAAGATAATGGGGAAAAAATAACAAAATTTCTTGAGCAATATCAGAAATTAGCTGAAGAAATCCAGAAGTTCATTGAAGAGATAAACAAACTGGATATCCCTGAAAATTTTCGTGATTTTAAATCAAGGCTGATCGCTATAGAAGGAGACATTGGGAATGTAAAGTCAAAATTGATTTCTCTTGAAGAAATTCTTCATGCTATTGGAAGTAGAATTGATCGTGGTTTTACGGACTTGCATGAACAAATCCTGCAGGTAAATAAATCAGTCCTTGATCAAACACATGTTTTAAACAATAGATTTGAAGGATTAGGAAGTCTCATAAAAAAATGGTTTATTACAGTTACTGTCGGATTAGGTTCGTTAATCTTAATTGCCTCTGTTTTACTATTTATTTTCGGAAAATGAAATGTTTATCAGTGAGTAGATAGATGAAAATTGATCCTTTGGAATCCAGAGTATACATCTTTCAGAAGTCATAAGCAAATAGCGTTGTGGCCAATGGTAATGTTTAAATCCACTTGAAAAAACCACTTGAAATTTCGAAACTGGGGTTGACTTATAAGTGAAATTAGGTTTTCGATTAGTTAGGATTAAGTTTGGCAGAAAAGCAAAAATATATTCCATTCAGTACGATGGCGAAGAAAATCACGAGTTTCACAAGTTTGTTACCAATCCGGAAGTATGCGGCCATCCGGATTTTCAACCATTACGTAAGAAAATAAAAGAACTTTATGACAAGCGCGGATTGTTACCTCAATATTTTCGTCCGTAAGATGAGAGATCCGTTCATTCAGAAATTTGTAGAATCGATTATGGCATTGGATATTTACGATTATTTTGCATCCGATGGGACGATAACCTCTTAATATTAGGCGGTGGCGGAGTCAAACCCAATGATATTCGATTTTGGCAAGAGAGTCCGGAATTGTCGGTTGAAGCAAGAAAAGTTGCGGATGCGTTTCATCACCTTGTTGATTACCTGAAAGAATCAGGATTAACCATAGAAGACCTTTTATAGGATAGAATATGTCAAGAGAAGTTGATGATTTTTTTGATGAGATAGAGACGAAAATCCCGGAAGATGTTTCCCGATTAGTCGAAAAGCAAATGGACATCGCAGAGGCGATTGCCGGCGCCATCGAGAAAAGTAACTTTAAAACCCGTAAGGCTTTTGCCGAAGCGATCGGGATGAAAGAGTCAATGCTCAGCCGGATTCTTGCAGGCAACGTCAATCTGACACTGAAAACGATTACTAAGATGGAATCGGCGCTGAATACTGACATCATTTCGGTAAAATCATTCAAATTGGATTCAGAACATCAGGTTAAGTCTCACCCGGATTTGGGGAAAAAGGTTAGCATTTACAACTCCGGCGATGTGGCTATTCCGTCACTTGCCGCAGAAGACAAAGCGAACTATTCCGGTAAGAAATAGTTTTTGCTACGAAGACACGAAAACATAAGGAATAGGTAGGTTGAACGAGATCTCCCGTAAAATGTGGGAGATATTTGAAAATGCAATAAGTACAAATTAAACAAGATTCTTCACCGCATTTTTTCTCTTTACTTGATTACAAGGTCTCAATTCCTGATCTATTTTTTGCGATTCAATACAAATTTCCCTGCGGCTCAGAATGACAATCTACAGTCGAATTTAATCTATCTTTTCTCTTTTTATCTTTTTCTGATCTGTGTTTATCCGCGTTAATCTGCGGCTAAAAGAATCTTCTCAAACCGAGATGAACGTATCTAGCTCGTCGGCGATCTGGCGGATCATCTCGATCCGTGTGCGATGCGGGAGGAACGCGCTCTTGAATCCGCTGATGATGATTTCCTTATAATTGCGGACATTGAAATTGAAGTACTCGTGCGCCAGCATGTATTCTTTTGTCAGCGTCGTGTTGGAGATCAGCCGGTTGTCGGTATTCAGCGTGACTCGCAGACCGTAATCGAAGTAAAACTTGAACGGATGCGAAGCATAGTTTTTCACACTACCGGTGTGAACATTGCTCGTCAGACAAACTTCAAGCGCGATGCGGTGGTCGTTGACGTAGTTCAGCAGGTCGCCGTCTTCTTTGAGGCGAACGCCGTGCCCGATGCGATGCGCACCGCAGTAATGAACCGCCTGATGGATCGATTCCGGCCCAAAGTCTTCACCCGCGTGAAGCGTTGTGTTGATGTTGTTTTTCAGGATCAGATTGAATGCTTCGCGGTGATCTTTTGCCGGGAAGTTTTCTTCGACTCCAGCGAGATCGAAACCGACAACGCCACGGTTTTTGAATGCGACCGCCAGCTCGGCAAGCCGATATGAAATTTCCGGTGAGATGCTCCGAATTCCGCAGATGATAACGCCGGTCTTGATCTTGAAATCTCTTTCTGCCATTTTTAAGCCCTTGAGAACGGCATCGACGGATTCCATCGTCGTCATTCCGCGTTCGTTATGAAGAATCGGCGAGTAGCGCACTTCGATGTAAA
>Ga0265296_1005241_pt1 | contig 10767 bp, 4 predicted proteins | sample MunlanPumphouse1_FD_189073 | JGI IMG/M metagenome (GOLD analysis project Ga0265296, IMG submission 189073) | Groundwater microbial communities from a municipal landfill in Southern Ontario, Canada - Pumphouse #1 | ecosystem: Environmental > Aquatic > Deep subsurface > Groundwater | place: Canada...
GAGGAGATCCACGATCGAAAGATCGGAGAGGTCAAGATCCTCTTCATAGATGACCTCAACATCGGGCCGTATCTGCTAAACACCCTCAAGGCCGACAAGGTCAAGACCTCAGAAGAGGCGAAGCTCGAGATCTACCGAAGGCTCCGCCCGGGCGATCCCTCGACCCCCGAGGCCGCCGCAGCTTTGTTCGACAACCTGTTCTATAACCCCGAGCGCTATGATCTCTCGAAGGTCGGCCGCCTGAAGATGAACTACAAGTTCAACTTCGACGTCCCGCTCGAGGTCGGCACTCTTCGCAAAGAAGACATCCTCGAGACGGTCCGTTACCTCATCAACCTCAAGGACGGCGAGGGCGAGATCGATGACATCGATCACCTCGGCAACCGCCGCGTGCGGTCGGTGGGCGAACTGCTCGAGAACCAGTATCGAGTGGGCCTCGTGCGCATGGAGCGCGCGATACGCGAGCGCATGAGCCTGCAGGACGTAGAGACGCTCATGCCGCATGATCTGATCAACCCGAAGCCCGTGAGCGCGGTGATCAAGGAGTTCTTCGGCTCATCGCAGTTGTCGCAGTTCATGGACCAGACCAACCCGTTGTCAGAGGTGACGCACAAGCGCCGCCTCTCCGCGCTGGGACCGGGCGGCTTGACGCGCGAGCGCGCCGGCTTCGAGGTGCGCGACGTGCACCCCACGCACTACGGCCGAATCTGTCCGATCGAGACGCCTGAAGGTCCGAACATCGGCCTCATCGCGTCCCTGTCCGTCTATGCGCGGGTCAACGACTACGGCTTCATCGAAACGCCGTACCGAGAGGTGGGAAACGGCAAGGTCACGAACAACGTCAGATATTGCTCGGCGCTCGAAGAAGGGGCGCTCGCTATCGCGCAGGCGAATGCCGAGATCGACTCAAAGGGCTTGTTCGTAGGCGAGAAGGTCCAGTGCCGCAGACACGGCGATTTCATCATGGCCACCCGCGACGAAGTGAAGCTGATGGATGTTTCTCCGCAGCAGCTGGTCTCGGTTGCCGCGTCTCTCATTCCGTTCCTGGAGCACGACGACGCGAACCGCGCCCTCATGGGATCGAACATGCAGAGGCAGGCTGTGCCGTTGCTCCGCACCTCTGCTCCGATAGTGGGAACGGGGGTAGAGGCTACGGTCGCGCGCGATTCAGGCGTCACGATGGTCGCACGCCGCGACGGCGTTGTGGCTGAAGTGGACGCGAACCGCATCGTCGTGCGCGCCGACAAGAGCGAGCGCAAGAAGTTCAGCTCGGATGTGGACATCTACAACCTCACGAAATACCGCCGCTCCAACCAGAGCACCTGCATCACGCAGAAGCCGATCGTCCGCAAGGGCGACAAGGTTCACAAAGGCGACGTGATCGCGGACGGTCCGGCCACGGATGAGGGCGAGCTCGCGCTCGGCCAGAACGTGGTGGTAGCGTACATGCCGTGGGGCGGATACAACTTCGAAGACTCGATCCTCATCAGCGAGCGCGTGCTCAAGGATGACGCATTCACCTCGATACACATCGAGGAGTTCGAATGCGCTGCCCGCGATACGAAGCTCGGCAAGGAAGATATAACGCGCGACATCCCGAACGTCGGCGACGAAGCGCTTATGGACCTGGACGAGTCCGGCATCGTGCGCATCGGCGCAGAAGTGAAGCCGGGCGACATCCTCGTCGGAAAGGTCACGCCCAAGGGCGAGACGCAGCTTTCGCCCGAAGAGAGACTCCTCCGAGCCATTTTCGGAGACAAGGCCGGAGACGTGAAGGACACGAGCCTGCGCGTTCCTCCCGGAGTCTCCGGCGTCATAATCGGTGCCCAGGTGTTCTCGCGCGAAGGCGTGGAGCTCGACGACCGCGCCAAGGAGATCCAGGACGAGGAAAAGGGCAAGATCGGCAAGGACATGGACGCGGAGATGAAGGGCATCCGCGAGACCGCTGCCAAGCGCATCAGGCAGCTGCTCGCGAGCCGCGTATCTTCCTCCAAGGTCATGGATGAAGATGAGGAGAAGGTCCTCCTCGCCAAGGGCAAGACGATCACCGAAGACGTGCTGAACAAGATTCCGTTCTCGAAGTGGAATGAAATCTCCGTGGAAGGCGGCGACGACATCGAGTCGGAGCTGGCGGATATATTCGAGAGCGTCGAGGAGCAGCACGATCTGGTCAAGATGATGTACGATCAGAAGATCAGCCGCCTCACGAAGGGCGACGAGCTGCCTCCAGGCGTCATCAAGATGGTCAAGGTCTATGTCGCGATCAAGCGCAAGCTCTCGGTAGGCGACAAGATGGCCGGCCGTCACGGAAACAAAGGCGTCATCTCCCGCATCCTCCCAGAAGAGGATATGCCGTACTTGTCGGATGGAAGGCCGGTCGACATCGTGCTCAACCCGCTGGGCGTGCCGTCCCGAATGAACGTCGGGCAGATCCTCGAGGCGCATCTCGGCTGGGCGGCGCGCGCGCTTGGAGAGCAGATACAGCAGTATCTCGACAAGTCGTATTCGCGAGATGATCTTACGAAGGCGATCAAGCGCGCCTATCACTCGCATGCGATGAATGAGTTCCTGGAGTCCGCGTCGGAGAAACAGATACGCGAGATGGCCGGGAAGCTTCGCGAGGGTGTGCCGTTCACGACGCCGGTCTTCGACGGCGCGACTGAGGCCGAGGTGAAGGAGGCTCTCAAGGAAGCAAATGTTCCAGTGTCCGGTCAGACGGTGCTGTTCGATGGCAAGACCGGCGAGGCATTCGATTCCGATATCACGGTCGGCGTGATGTATATAATGAAACTGCACCATCTCGTGGACGAGAAGATCCACGCGCGCTCGATCGGGCCGTACTCGCTGGTCACTCAGCAGCCGTTGGGCGGCAAGGCGCAGTTCGGCGGCCAGAGGCTCGGCGAGATGGAAGTCTGGGCGCTGGAGGCGTACGGCGCAGCGTTCGCGCTGCAGGAGTTTTTGACTGTCAAGTCGGACGACGTGGCCGGCCGCACCCGCATGTACGAGGCGATCGTAAAGGGCGAGAAGGTGCTCGAGCCGGGACTGCCCGAGTCATTCAATGTGCTTATCAAGGAGCTGCAGGCGCTCTGTCTTGATGTGGAGCTGCTCGAGACGAAGCAATAACGTTTTGGTGCGATCGTACGTTCGTCAAAACATTTTTACGATCGCACAATCGCACGAACGAACCAACGCACGAAAGGGACGTTATGGACATCTACCATTTCTTCGAGAAGCCCAAGGACCCGATTAGCTTTGAGGGCATCCGCATCAGTCTCGCGTCGCAGGAAAAGATCCTACAATGGTCGCACGGCGAGGTGAAAAAGCCGGAGACGATCAACTACCGCACCTTCAAGCCGGAGCGAGACGGGCTCTTCTGCGCCAAGATTTTCGGCCCGGTGAAGGACTACGAGTGTAATTGCGGCAAGTACAAGCGCATGAAGCACCGCGGGATCGTCTGCGAGAAGTGCGGCGTGGAGGTCATCCAGAGCAAGGTGCGCCGCGAGCGCATGGGCCACATAAAGCTCGCTACGCCGGTGGGCCACATCTGGTTCCTGAAGAGCCTGCCGTCGCGTATCGGCACGATGCTTGACGTCTCCCTCAAGGAGCTGGAGCGCGTGCTCTATTGCGAGGCTTACATGGTGATCGACCCGGGCAACACGGGTCTCAAGGAAGGCCAGATACTGACGGAGGACGCCTATCAGAAGTCGCTCGAGGAGTTCGGACCTGCGTTCCGCGTCGGCATGGGCGGCGAAGTCGTCCGCGACATCCTGGCGAAGATCGATCTGGAAGAGCTCTCGAAGAAGCTCCGCAAGGACCTCAAGAAGGTGAAGTCCGAGGCGGCAACGCTGAAGCTCACCAGGCGCCTCAAGCTTGTGGAACAGTTCAGGGAGGCCGGCAACAGGCCGGAGTGGATGATGCTCGATGTCATCCCTGTCCTGCCGCCGGATCTGAGGCCCCTGGTTCCGCTCGACGGCGGGCGCTTCGCAACGTCGGATCTCAACGATCTCTACAGGCGCGTGATCAACCGCAACAACCGCCTGAAGAGGCTTCTGGAGCTCAACGCGCCGGATATTATCATACGCAACGAAAAGCGCATGCTGCAGGAGGCCGTGGACGCGCTCTTTGACAACGGTCGTCGTTCGCGCCCGTTCGTGGGTCCGAACCGCAGGCCGCTGCGCTCGCTCTCCGACATGCTCAAGGGCAAGCAGGGCCGCTTCCGCCAGAACCTGCTCGGCAAGCGCGTGGATTACTCGGGCCGCTCCGTGATCGTCGTAGGCCCGGAACTTAGACTGCACGAGTGCGGTCTTCCCAAGAGCATGGCCCTGGAGCTCTTCAAGCCGTTCATCTTCAATAAGCTCGAGGAGCGCGGGCTGGCCGCTACCATCAAGAGCGCCAAACGCCTGGTGGAGAAGGAGACGCCCGAGGTCTGGGACGTCCTCGCCGAGGTCATCAAGGAACACCCGGTGATGCTAAACCGCGCACCCACGCTGCACAGGCTGGGCATCCAGGCGTTCGAGCCGGTGCTCATCGAAGGCAAGGCCATTCAGCTGCATCCCCTCGTGTGCGCGGCGTTTAACGCCGACTTCGACGGCGATCAGATGGCTGTGCACGTCCCGCTTTCCGTAGAGGCGCAGATGGAGGCTAGGGTGCTCCTGCTCTCCACGAACAACATCCTCTCGCCGGCAAACGGAAAGCCGATCATCGTTCCGACGCAGGACATGGTGCTGGGCATCTATTACATGACCCGCGAACGCGCATTCGCGAAGGGCGAAGGAACGGTATTATCGTCGCCCGAAGAGGTCCGCATCGCGTACGATGCGGGGGCCGTGCACCTGCAGGCGCGAATCAAAGTGCGCATGAACGGCAAGATTGTGGAGTCGACGGTAGGCCGCGTGCTGCTCTATGAGAAAATGCCGCGGCAGATCAGCTTCGATGCGGTCAACAAGGTCATGGACAAGAAGGCGATCGGCGATCTCATCGGCTCGTGCTACCGCCTCTGTAAGGACAAGGAGACGGTGCTTTTGGCCGACCACCTCCGTTCGTTGGGTTTCCGCTACTCCACAAGGGCGGGCATCTCGATCTGCATCGATGACATGATCATCCCTGAGCGCAAGGGCGAGCTGCTCTCTCAGGCTTTCGCCGAGGTGCGCGAGGTCGAGGAACAGTACACGGAGGGACTCATCACGTCGGGCGAGAAGTACAACAAGGTGGTCGATATCTGGGCAGCCACCACCGAAGCGGTCGCCGGCGAGATGATGAAAGGCATGTCGAGCGAGACTGCGATCGGACCGAACGGGGAGAAGCGCGAGCAGATGAGCTTCAACTCGATCTTCATTATGGCGGACTCGGGCGCCAGGGGCTCTGCACAGCAGATGCGCCAGCTGGCCGGTATGCGAGGACTGATGGCGAAGCCGTCGGGCGAGATCATCGAGACGCCTATCACCGCGAACTTCCGCGAAGGCTTGAACGTCCTTCAATACTTCATCTCCACTCACGGCGCGCGCAAAGGCTTGGCCGATACCGCTCTCAAGACCGCCAACTCCGGCTACCTCACGCGCCGCCTCGTGGACGTTGCGCAGGACGTGACGATAGTGGCGTTGGACTGCGGCACGCTCGACGGGCTCGTGATGAGCGCGCTGGTCGAAGGCGGCGAGGTGATCGAGCCGCTCGAAGACCGGCTCCTCGGACGCGTGGCGCTCGAGGACATACGCGATCCGTACACGGATGAAGTCATCGTGAAGTCGAGCGAGATGATAGACGAGGAGCTGGTCCAGAAGATAGAGGACTCCGGCCTCGAGAAGGTGCTCATCCGCTCCGTGCTCACATGCAAGAGCAAGTACGGTGTTTGCGCAAAGTGCTACGGCCGCGATCTCTCGCGCGGGCATTTGGTGAACAACGGCGAGGCTATCGGCGTGATCGCCGCGCAGTCGATCGGCGAGCCGGGCACGCAGCTGACGATGCGCACGTTCCACATCGGAGGCACCGCATCGAGGCGCGTCGAGCAGTCCACGCTCGAAGCGCGGCACGACGGCGTGGTGAAGTACGAGAACGTGCAGATCGTCGTCAACCGCGAGGGCAAGCTCACGGTGATGAACAGAAACGGCTCGATCGTCGTCTCCGACGAGGCGGGACGCGAGCGCGAGCGCTACAAGCTCAACTACGGCGCCATCCTCCACCACAAGGAGGGCGCGAAGGTCAAAGGCGGGCAGCTGCTCGCGGAGTGGGATCCGTACACGGTCCCGATTCTCACCGAGGTCGGTGGCCGCGTGAAGTTCGGCGACATCATAGAGGGACTCACGATGACCGAACAGGTCGATGAGGTCACGGGCCTCTCACGCAAGGTCGTCATCGCGTCGAAGGATCCGAACAGCAGGCCGCGCGTATCCATAAAGGACGACTCGGGCAATACGCTGTCGCTCCCCTCGGGCCGAGGCGAGGCGCGCTACCTCATGCCGGTGGGCGCCAACATCACGGTTGCGGAGGGCGACGAGGTGACGGCGGGCGATGTCATCTCCAAGATCCCGCGCGAGACCACGAAGACCAAGGACATCACAGGCGGTCTGCCGCGCGTCGCGGAGCTCTTCGAGGCGCGCAAGCCGAAGGATCATGCGGTCATCTCCGAGATCGACGGCATGGTTTCGTTCGGCGCGGACGTGAAGGGCAAGCGCACGGTCGTGATCACGCCAGAGGTCGGCGAGCCGAAGGAATACCAGATTCCAAAGGGCCGCCACATCTCGGTGCACGAAGGGGACTTCGTGCGCGCGGGCGAGCCTCTCATGGACGGTTCATCCGATCCGCACGACATCCTCGCGGTGCTGGGTGAAAAGGAACTCGCGAAGTTCCTCGTGGACGAGATCCAGGAGGTCTATCGACTGCAGGGCGTGCGCATCAACGACAAGCACATCGAGGTGATCGTTCGCCAGATGCTAAAGCGAGTGCGAATCGTCGAACCCGGCGACACAGACTGGCTCGAGGACGAGCAGGTCGAGAAGTGGGCCTTTGAGCAGGAGAACGAGAAGGTTCGTGAGAAGGGCGACCGACCTGCGGTGGCGGAGCCCTTCCTGCTCGGCATCACCCGGGCCTCGCTGTCGACCGACAGCTTTATCTCGGCTGCCTCGTTCCAGGAGACCACTAAGGTCCTCACCGAGGCAGCGGCGTCCGGCCGAGTGGATTATCTGCGCGGGCTCAAGGAGAACGTCATCATGGGCCGCCTCATACCTGCAGGTACGGGTCTCAGGAAATATAAGGGCTTCGAGATCGAGGTCGAAGAGGCGCCCGAGGAAGAGGCCGCCGAGCTTCCCCAGGGAGAAATACTTACAACTCAACCTGTTGCAGGCTGATTTGTAAAAAGTTACGTTAAATATGTCGGGGCGGCAAAAAGCCCAGCAAAAACCTTGACTTCAAAAGGTCCATTTGTTAGGGTGCCGCCCTCTTTCGGTAAGGCGGGGTGAAAACGCCCCTAACATCCTGTAACTCAAGTGGTTTTGATAGGCCCGCGTCGCCTGAAATAAGACGCAAGGTGGGTTTTTATGCCGACGATCAATCAACTCGTAAGGACTGGGAGAAGGCAGCTCAAGGTGCGTACGGCGTCCCCGGCGCTCATGCGCTGTCCGCAGCGCCGCGGCGTCTGCATCCGCGTCTACACGACAACTCCCAAGAAGCCGAACTCGGCGCTGCGCAAGGTGGCCCGCGTTCGTTTGACCAACGGCATGGAGGTCACCTCGTATATCCCGGGCGAGGGGCACAACCTCCAGGAGCACTCGGTGGTGATGGTGCGCGGCGGCCGCGTGAAGGACCTGCCGGGCGTTCGCTATCATATTGTTCGCGGCACGCTCGACTCCACCGGCGTCGAGAACCGCCGCCAGAGCCGTTCGAAGTACGGCGCAAAGAAACCGAAATAAGGGCCAAGCTCAAAGGTCAAAGCAAAACCTTTGAACTTTCACCTTTCAGCTTTGAGCTCGAACAAAGTGAGGATTTTAAGATGCCACGGAAAAAGAGAGCCAGTCTTAAGAGAGAGGTCGCACCGGATCCGAAGTACGGCGACAAGCTTGTGGCTAAGCTCGTGAGCACGATGCTGTGGAGCGGCAAGAAGTCGATCGCCGAGAGCGTGGTGTACGGCGCCTTCGACGTGCTGCAGGAGAAGAAGAACGACGATCCTGTGAAGCTCTTCAAGCAGGCAATGGAAAACATAAAGCCCGTGGTTGAGGTTCGCTCACGCCGCGTGGGCGGCGCGACGTATCAGGTGCCTGTGGAAGTAAGGCAGGATCGCCGCATATCGCTCGGTTTGCGCTGGCTCATCGCCGCAGCGCGCGCCCGTCGCGAGGGCAACATGGGCGACAGGCTCGCCGCCGAGCTCTTGGAAGCGGTAGATAATCGCGGCGCCGCCGTGAAGAAGCGCGAGGACACTCATAAAATGGCGGAGGCCAATAAGGCGTTCGCCCATTATCGATGGTAGTCTTTGGGAGCACTGCTCTTTGATAGCATGGTGCGTAAATATTGCGGCTGTGCAGAGGGCAGCCGGATGAGAAAAGGTCGATTATAATGGCAGGTAACCCCACAGATCTGAGCAAGGTGCGTAACATCGGGATCATCGCCCATATAGATGCGGGCAAGACCACGGTGACGGAGCGCGTCCTCTTTTACACCGGTATCACCTATAAGATCGGCGAGGTCCATGAGGGCACCGCGGTGATGGATTGGATGGAACAGGAGCAGGAACGCGGCATAACGATTACCGCCGCGGCGACGACCTGCTTCTGGCGCAACCACCGGATCAACATCATCGACACGCCCGGCCATGTGGATTTCACTGTCGAGGTGGAGCGATGCCTGCGTGTGCTTGACGGTGCGGTAGGCGTGTTCGACGCGGTTGCTGGCGTTGAGCCGCAGTCCGAGACCGTCTGGCGGCAGGCTAACCGCTACGGCGTTCCAAAGATCGGGTTCGTCAACAAGATGGATCGTACCGGCGCTGACTTCTACCGCTGCGTGAAGATGATGCGCGAGCGGCTGAATGCCAACGCGGTGCCGTTCCAGCTCCCGCTCGGTGCCGAGGACAAGTTCAAAGGCGTGATCGACATCATCTCCCGCAAGGCCTTTATATATGACATGGAGTCCAAAGGCTCGGAGTACACTGAGGTGCCGGTGCCGGAAGATTATGTCGGCCTTGTTGAGGAATACAGAGAGAAGCTCATAGAGGCGGTTGTGGAAAGCGACGATGCCCTCCTGCACAAGTATCTCGAGAGCCATCAACTCACTGATGACGAGATCAAGTTTGCTGCCCGCAAGGCGACCTGCGAGATGAAGGTTGTCCCGGTGCTCTGCGGCGCGGCGTTCAAGAACAAGGGCGTGCAGCAGCTTCTGGATGCGGTGGTGGAGTACCTCCCGTCACCGCTCGACGTCCCGGCGGTCGAGGGAGCGAATCCCGACAAGGAAGGCCAGATCGAGAAGCGACATGCATCGCCGCGCGAACCGTTTGCGGCGCTTGCGTTCAAGATCATGACGGACCCTTACGTGGGCCAGCTCACCTTCTTCCGCGTCTACTCGGGCCAGCTTCAGAGCGGCACCTCGGTCTATAACCCGATCCGCGGAAAGCGCGAGCGCATAGGCCGTTTGCTTCGCATGCACGCGAATAAGCGCGAAGAGGTGAAGCATGTAGAGGCCGGCGAGATCGTGGCGGCGGTGGGACTCAACATCACTCGAACCGGTGACACCCTCTGCGACGAGGACAAGCCGATCGTGCTGGAGAAGATGGACTTTCCGGATCCGGTTATCTCGATCGCTATCGAGCCGAAGACGCGCGCTGACGAGGAAAAACTTGGCACATCGCTCCAGCGGCTCGTAAATGAGGATCCGTCGTTCCGCGTGATGGTGGACCAGGAGACAGGTCAGACGGTGATCTCGGGCATGGGCGAACTCCATCTGGAGATCATAGTCGACAGGCTGCTTCGGGAGTTCAGCGTCGCTGCGAACGTCGGCAAGCCGCAGGTCGCATACCGCGAGACGATCTCAAGGATGGTCGAGGTCGAATCCAAGTACGTGAAGCAGACGGGCGGCCGCGGCCAGTACGCGCATGTGTGGCTCAAGCTCGAGCCGATGCCGCGCGGCGGCGGCTTCGAATTCGTCGACGACGTGGTCGGAGGATCGATCCCGCGCGAGTACATCTCGGCGGTCCGCAAGGGCATCGAGGAGTCGCTGGACGGCGGGGCGCTCGCGGGTTACCCGCTGGTGGATATCAAGGCCATCGTCTTCGACGGTTCATATCACGAGGTCGATTCGTCGGATATGGCCTTCAAAATCTGCGCGTCCATGGGCCTGAAGGACGGCGCGCGAAAGGCCGGTCCCGTGCTCCTCGAGCCGGTGATGACCGTCGAAGTGGTCGTGCCGGATGAATACATGGGTGGAGTCACGGGAGATCTTACGTCGAGGCGCGGCAGGATCATAAAGAGCGACTCGCATGCAGGCTCGCAGGTGATCGGCGCGCTGGTGCCGCTCTCGAACATGTTCGGATACTCTACGGATCTTCGGAGCGCCACGCAGGGCAGGGCAACGTACAGCATGCAGTTTGCGCACTATGAGCCGGTCCCCAAGGGGATCGCGGACGAGATTATAGCCAAGGCGCAGGGGCGCTAAATTTTAACCGGAGGGCCCAGACTGGGAGGGGAGCTATGGCAAAGGAGAAATTTGAAAGGACAAAGCCGCACGTGAACGTGGGAACGATCGGGCACGTCGATCACGGCAAGACTACGCTTACGAGTGCGATCACAAAGT
>Ga0265296_1005242_pt1 | contig 10766 bp, 11 predicted proteins | sample MunlanPumphouse1_FD_189073 | JGI IMG/M metagenome (GOLD analysis project Ga0265296, IMG submission 189073) | Groundwater microbial communities from a municipal landfill in Southern Ontario, Canada - Pumphouse #1 | ecosystem: Environmental > Aquatic > Deep subsurface > Groundwater | place...
GGAACTGCCCGAGACGGGGGATGTGCATGACGGCGAACGACTCGCCGTCGGCCACCGCCGCCTCGGCCGGCGGCTCGTCGGTGCGGAGCGCCGCCACCGCGTCCGGGGCGACATCGAGCGGGCCGAGGCGCGCTGCGAACACCTGCGCCGCCTGCTGCTGCTCGCTGCCCATCACGGCGTCGGACAGCCACACCTGCCAGCCGGCGAAGCCGAGCGAGAGCACGCCCGCGGTCACGAGCAGCTCGCCGAGCACGCTCGCCACCGTCGCGCCTCCTCGGCGGGCGCGACGTCGAGGGCGTCCGTCCCTGCGCTGCTGGCTGGCCACAGGACAATCCTAGGCGTCGACTGCATTAGCATGGGTTGCCATGAGCCCCAGCGAGAAGTCCGTCGACAAGGCGTCAGCGGCGCGAGCCCGAGCGGCGCGATCCCCGCACGACGAGCAGCGCAACCCGGCGTGGTTCAAGCCCGTGATGTTCGGCTTCATGCTCGTCGGCTTCCTGTGGGTGGTCGTGTACTACATCTCCGCCACGAGGCTGCCGGTGCCCGCGGTCGGATCCTGGAACATCGTGATCGGCTTCGGCATCATGTTCATCGGCTTCATCATGACCACGCGCTGGAAGTAGCGAACTACACCGGTGTAGTTCTCCACAGCTGTGGACAGAACTGTGGACAACCGCCGTCAGAGCAGGGTCGCCACTCGAGCGGCGAAGATCGCCGCGAGCAGCGCCGCGACACCGCCGATGACCATCCATGAGGTCGTCGCCGTCGAGGCCCGCCGCATCCGCTTGTCGGCGAAGCCGATCCCGAACCCGATCGCGAGGCCGATCGCGAGCCCGCCGACGTGCGCGGGCCAGGATATGCCGCCGAACAGGAACGTGATCGCGAGGTTGATGCCCACGATGATGAGCAGTGACGGCTGCACGCGCCCCACCATCCGCTGCATGCCGATGAGCATGCCGAACAGCGCGTAGATGCCGCCGGATGCGCCCACCACCGCTGACAGCGGCGTGAGCCACGCGACCGCGACGGCGGCGCCCGCCACGCTCACGATGTAGGCGGCGAGGAACGGCAGCCGCCCGATCCGCTGCTCGATCGGCGGCCCGACCATCCACAGCACGAGCATGTTGAACGCGAAGTGGAGCACGCCCGCGTGCACGAGCGCGTACGTGACGAAGCGCCACGGCTCGAAGAGCGAGAAGGGCAGGAAGTACGCGAGGGCCGACGCCAGATCGCCCGGCAGGATCTGGAGCACGCCCACGAGCGCCGTCACGGCGAAGATCGCGATCGTGACGGGCGCCGGCTGGGCGAGCCACTGGCGCGCCCGACGGCCGACCGCCGTGCGGGGCGCGCCGGTCGCCCGCCGAGTGGCGCGCTGCATGGTCTGCTGCTCGGCGCGCAGCTCGCGCACGCACTCCGGGCAGCGCACGCCCACCGGCGCCTGCTGCTGGCACTCCCCGCACACCGTGCGGCCGCACCGCTGGCACAGCACCCAGCTGCGGCGATCGGGGTGCCGGTAGCAGCGATCGGCTGGCGGCGCGGCGCTCACCTGGAGGTCAGGCCTGCGCGATCTCGACGGACTCGATCACGACGTCCTCGAGCGGGCGGTCGCGACCGTCCGTCGGCACCGCCTGGATCGCGTCGACGACGCGCTGCGACGCCTCGTCCTCGACGAGGCCGAAGATCGTGTGCTTGCCCTGCAGCCACGGGGTGGCGACGGTCGTGATGAAGAACTGCGAGCCGTTCGTGCCGCGGCCCGCGACCTTGCCCGCGTTCGCCATCGCCAGCACGTAGGGGGCGTTGAAGCCGAGGTCGGGGTGGATCTCGTCGTCGAACTGGTAGCCGGGGCCGCCGGTGCCCTGGCCGAGCGGGTCGCCGCCCTGGATCATGAAGTCGGGGATGATGCGGTGGAAGACGACGCCGTCGTAGAGCGGCGCCGTCGACGTCACGCCGGTGGCGGGGTGCGTCCACTCGCGCGCGCCCGTGGCGAGCTCGACGAAGTTCTGCACGGTCTTGGGGGCGTGGTCGCCGAGGAGGTTGACCTTGATCTCGCCGAGGGTGGTGCGGATCGTCGCGACAGCGGTGTGATGAGCCATGGCTCGATCCTCCCACAGCGAGCCCTCGCGGACGCCGCGGGATCCGCCCGTTCGACGACAGCGAAACCGCCTCCGACTGGGTGACGTGCTCAGGAAAACCTGCAAGGATGACGCCCAGGCTTCGACCACGGAAGGACATCTATGTCGCTCGAACTCACGCGCAAGCGCGCGAAGGAGATCAAGAAGCTCCGCAAGCAGGCCGACAAGCTCTGGGCTGAGCAGCGCGTCGTCAGCCAGCACGCAGCCCAGATCGCGCGCGAGGCGCGCGACCAGGCCCGCGCCTACGGCACCGAGTCCCTCATCCCCGCCGCGGAGCGCTACGTGCACCGCGGCGTCGACCTGGGCCGCGACCGCCTCTCCCGCGCCACCCGCGGCTGGAACTCCGCGGTCGTGCCGGTGATCGCATCCGGCCTCGGCTCCGTCGCCGCCATGGCGCAGGTCGCCAAGGACGAGCGCGTCAAGGAGGCGATCGAGAACGTGCGCCGCTACGCCACGATGCCCGAGCTCGTGTCCGCCAAGCCCGTGAAGACCGGACCGAACGCCCTGCAGTGGGTGCTGATCGGCGTCGGCGCCGTCGCCGTCGTGAGCGCCGGCTACGCCGCATGGCAGACGCTGCGCGCCGACGACGACCTGTGGATCCCCGACGCCGAGGACTCCGCGATCGACGCTCCGCCGCGACCGGCCGACCAGCCCTCCGGCGGTCTCGCCGACGGACCCGAGGCGGGCGCACCGCAGGCCTGACCGGGCCAGCCTGATCCCGTTCGACCGAAGGGGCCCCGCCGAGAGGCGCGGGCCCCTTCGCCGTCCGTCAGCCCAGGCTGACTCCGATCAGCACGAGGATGCCGCCGCCGAGCAGCAGCCCGCCGGCGAGCAGGAAGGCGCGCATCCGCCGCTCCGGCTCACGACCCGAGCGGATGGAGCGGATGGCGTCGATCCCGCTGACGAAGCAGCTGGCGACCATGGCGCAGAGGCCGACGACGACGAGCGGATGCATCGGTCAGCGCAGCGGGGAGCCGGCGTCGTGCAGGTGGCGGAGCGCCCAGTCGACGGCGTGGACGTGCCGCAGCCGCGGCACCGACGCGATCGGGTGCCAGGCGACGTCGTCGGTGGTGCCGTCGCGCTCGACCTCGAGCTCCCCGCCGGTGATCTCCGCTCGGTAGAGGATGCGCAGCGCCTGCATCTCGTCGCGGCGGAGGCTCGTCGCGAGCACGGCGGAGTCGACGCCGAGCAGGCTCGTGAGCCGCACGTCGTAGCCGGTCTCCTCCTTGACCTCGCGCACCGCGCCGTCGGCGGGGTGCTCGCCCGGCTCGACGCCGCCACCGGGGAGCGTCCATCCGCTCATGCCGCCCTCGTTCCAGTGCGGCAGCAGGATCTCGCGCGCATCGCCATCGCCCCTCGTGATCAGGGCGTAGGCGGCCACTCGCATGCGCATCAGGCCATCCTACGGCCGGGTCACGGGGCGGACGGCCGGTGATCGTCGGAGACGCGCCCGTCCGCCGCCGCGCGCCGTGCCGCCTCGCGTCCCGCGCTCGTCCAGCCGGGCGCGTCCGGTCCCGGTGCCGGATCGGCGGGGTCGGCGGTCGGCTCGATGGCCTGGGTCGGCACGAGCTCGCCGACGCCCTCGCCCGGCGGCGTCTGCTCGACCGTGAGCTGGAAGTCGTCGCCGTGCTCGGTGACGCCCGCGACCACCGCCTGCTCGACGGCCGCGACGGCGTAGGCGCGGCGCACGACCACGGGGTCCTGCGAGAGGTCCTTCGTGAGCGCGACGGCCATGCCGATCATGATGATCACGAACGGCAGCGCGGCCACGATGGTGACCTGCTGCAGTCCCGTGAGCGCATCCTCGCCGCCGATCAGCAGCATGATGGCGGCCGCGGCCCCCGTGGCGACGCCCCAGAACACGACCGTCTTGCGCGACGGCCGTAGCGAGCCGCGGTGCGAGAGGGTGCCCATCACGATCGACGCCGCATCGGCTCCCGAGACGAAGAAGATCGCGACCAGCACCATCACCACGATCGACGTGATCTGCGCGAGCGGCAGCTCCGCGAGGGCGGTGAAGAGGGTCGACTCGGGCGTGCCGGAGCTGCCGAGGTCGACGCCCGACAGCTCGAGGTCGATGCCGAGGCCGCCGAAGATCGCGAACCACACGAGCGAGACGACGGTCGGGACGAGCAGCACGCCCGTGACGAACTGGCGGATGGTGCGGCCCCGCGAGATGCGGGCGATGAACATGCCGACGAACGGCGTCCAGCTCACCCACCACGCCCAGTAGAAGATCGTCCAGCCGGCGAGCCAGGCCGAGACCTCCGGCGAGCCCGCCGCCTCGGTCCGCGCGGACATCATGGCGAGCTGCTCGACGTAGCCGCCGATCGTGGTCGGCAGGAGGTTGAGGATGAAGACGGTCGGGCCGATCACGAACACGAACAGCGCGAGCACCCCCGCGAGCACCATGTTGATGTTCGAGAGCCACTTGATGCCGCGCGAGACGCCCGAGACGGCCGAGATGACGAACAGCACCGTGAGCACGGTGATGATGACGACGAGCGCACCGTTGCCAAGCTCTCCGGCGCCCGAGACGATCTCGAGCCCCGAGCCGATCTGCAGCGCTCCGAGGCCGAGCGAGGTGGCCGAGCCGAAGAGGGTAGCGAAGATCGCGAAGATGTCGATCGCGCGGCCGATCGGGCCCTCCACCGTGCGGGTGCCGAACAGCGACGTGAAGGACGACGAGATGGTGAGCGCGCGCCGCTTCCGGAACACGCTGTAGGCGAGCGCGAGGCCGACGACGGCGTAGATCGCCCACGGGTGCAGCGACCAGTGGAACATGGTGGTCGCCATCGCGGTGCGGACGGCGAGCGCCTCGTCGCCGCCGCCGGTCCCGGGCGGCGGCGTGACGAGGTGGCTGACCGGCTCGGTCACGCCGAAGAAGACCAGGCCGATCCCCATGCCGGCCGAGAACATCATGGCGATCCACGAGACGGTGCTGAACTCCGGGTCCTCGCCGTCGTCGCCGAGCGGGATCCTGCCGAAGCGGCTCGCGGCGATCCAGACGATGAAGATCACGAAGCCCGTCGCGGCGAGCGCGAAGAGCCAGCCCGTGTTGGCCACGACCCAGTCGAGCCCGGCGGCGGATGCCGTGCCGAGCGACTCGGTCGCGACCACGCCCCACAGCACGAAGGCGAGCGCGACGGCGGCCGCGACGCCGAAGACGACGCGGTCGAGCGGGCGCCCGACGGCGTCCTTCGCGGGCGCGGGCGGCACGTCGAGCGCCGGGTGGAGCGGCTTCGGGCGACGCGGCGACCGCTCCCGCCGAGGCTTGTGGGCGGGCTTGTCGTGGTTCGTCGTCTCGCTCATCGCATCTCCGTCAGTCGTTCCGCTACGCCGCTGACACGTCAGATCTACGCCCCCGCGACCCCGACACGATAGTAGGGATCCGCTGTGGATGCGATTCGAGCCCGCTCAGCGCGCGCGCCCGCGGCCCCGCACGACGCTCTCGACGGTGTCGCGGAACGGCGCTCCGAGGAACAGCCCGAGCGAGGCGCCGGAGGCGAGCGCGATGCCGACGGCGGCCGCCCCGATCAGCGTCGCGCCGCCCAGCACCAGGCTGCTCGCGGTGCCGTCGGACTCGACGAGCTCGAGCAGGCCGCGGAAGACCGCGTAGCCGGGCACGAGGGGCACGATGGCCGCGGTCGTCACCGCGATCGAGGGCACGTGCAGCCGGTGGGCGACGACGATGCCGAGGAAGCTGGCGAGCAGCGCGCCGAGCGCGCTCGCGACGGCGACGTCGAGCCCGGCGCCGATGCCGCCGGTGTAGCCGATCCACGCGATCCCCCCGAGCACGGCGCTCACGAGCGTCGTGCGGAGCCCGGCGCCGTTCATGACGGCGACGGCGACGGCGATGATCACGGCTCCAGCGAGCTGCAGCGGGAGCGCCCCGAGCGCCGGCGCGTCGCTCGTGACGACGAACCCCGCCCCGAGGGAGCTCGCGAGCGACAGGCCGGTGACGATGCCGATGACGACGCCGAGCGTGAGCATGACCAGGTCGAGGATGCGTCCGCCGGCGGTGAGCGCGAAGCCGTCGATGGCATCCTGGGCGGCGCCGACGACGGAGAGGCCGGCGAGCATCAGCACGATGCCGGCCGCGACGATGATCGACGGCCGCACGCCCTCCAGCAGCGGGACCCCCATGGCGGCGAGCGCTCCCGTGGCCGCCGCCGCGGCGGTGACGACGAGCGCTCCGACGATCTGCGAGAAGAAGAACGGGACCCGCAGCTTCGCCATGCCGCGCTGCACGACCGCCGCGGCGAGCGAGGCGAGGAACGCGATGACCGCGACGACCCACGACGCACCGAAGAGCACGCACACGCCCACCGCGAGCATCCCCTGGGCGAGCACGACGAACGTCGGCCGGTACATGAACGGCGTGCGGCGGATCTCGTGGAACCGGGCGCGCGCCTGCTCGAGCGCCAGGCCGCCCTCGATCTCGACGACGAGCGCCTGCAGCCGCTGCAGCTTGGCGTGGTCGGGCACCGGCGCCCGCACGACCCGGATGAGCGTGATCGGCAGGTCGTCGTGGTTGCGGTGGTACGAGACGCCGATGGAGTTGAACGTCACGTCGACGTGCACCGGGGTGATGCCGAGCGCGGCGGCGACGCGAGTGGTGGCGAGCGTGACGTCGTTCGCGGATGCGCCGACGGTCGTGAGCGCCTCGGCGATGCGCATCGCGAGGTCGATGACCTTTCGGGCGTGCACGTCGTCGATCGTGAGGAGCGCCTCGGTCATGGGGCGCGCCGCGGGGTCGGTGCGGATCGCGCTCACCAGGCGCTGCCGCCAGTCCTTGCGCTGATCCATCCCTCCCATTGTCGCATCCGTCTCAGGCGCTGGCGCCGCTCGAGTCGGGCCTACCCCAAGGATCAAACCTCGGATGCGCTTCGGCCGACGCTAGTGGAGACCTTCCAGATCGAGGGTCAGGTCGATCGGTGCCTCGCTGCCAGCGGTCTTGGACTTACGTTCGGGCCGGGACTTCGACGGGAAGTTGGGTCCACGTCCGTAAGTAACTCCCGGACCGCGCGTCGCCTCGGAGGTCTTCACCAGGACGCCGCGCTCCACCAGGTCCGCGAGCACTCTGGACGCGCCGATTGTGTCCAGGTCGAGCAGAATTCGAACCATGCGCCCGTTGATGGTCGACGTCTCGTTCACGAGCTCGATTATTTTGCGATCAAGCTGATCGGTCGTACGTCGGCGATAGGTCACGGCAGAGCCGAGTGCTGCCAACGCGTGTTCTCTGAGTCGATACTTCGGTCTGCTGCGACGTGCTGTCTCGCGGGTCGGTTCAAGGAGTTGCACCCCGTCTCCGCTGAGCCTGTTCAAGACCGACTGTGCTTCGTCTGCGCTTGCCTTCTGAAGTAGAGGGGTCAGTTCCTCCGCGCTGACAGTCTTGGAGGTGAGGAGCGTCAGGAGGATCAGCATCGTGTCGGCATCAGCGGCTTCATCGGGCGGCAATGATGCGACATAGCGCGCAAGTGACGTATTGGGGGCGCCGCCCAGCAGCGTCACTTCCACTCTGGTCGAATCGCTGGAATAGCGGGGCGGTTCGTGGCCGATTCTCGCCATTTCAGCGTACATCTTGTCCACCCCAGACCCCGCTGTCTCCGCAAGGCCAAGCATCCGCATCGCTCCCGCAAGGTTAGAGTTGCGGGTCCTTGATGACGTCGTCAGCAAGTTGTCGACTCCGACACCCGGTACGAAGCCACCTGGCGACGTCACACGGAGCTGTGTCGCGGTGTGCTCCACTGCAGTGCGATCGACGCTGAAGTACTCACGATGCATCAAGCCGTTGATGACGGCCTCGCGCACAGCCGGCTCGGGCAGATCCGCGATGTGCAGTTGCTGCCCCTTCCCAATTGATACCGGCGTGGTCTCCAAGCGTGCCGCGATTAGATCGAACACCCGCTCGACGGCGACCACGAGAGGCCCCGTGAGCTGCTCGTTGGCCGTCAGTTGCCCAGCGGGGGTCCTCCTGTGCGTATAGGCGATGAGTGGACTTCGGTCATACGCGCGACTGAACAACAGGGCACCGCCGTTGGTGAGTCGCTGATTTGCGAGCACGACACCGACGCCCCGTAGGAGGTCGATGTCGCTCACTTCTGCGAGTCGACGCTTAGTGTCATCGGCGGAGCGTCTCAGCATGTCCCTGGCGACCCGCATGGCAACCGGATCAACCTCTGCGGCCAACACGGTACTTTCGGCCGCGCTCCAGTCACGGCCGGTCTTCTGCGCAGTTACGACACCGATCCGATCGGTCGTCATTGGCATACAGTGCTTGTCTATCCGCTCCGACGGGATCTTTCCGTTCGCGCTGTGCACTTGCGTGCTGTTCGGAACTCGCAAGATCAACAGCGTCGTGTCGTCGATCTGCCGTACGGCGGTATCGACCAGCAACGGGGGGCTGGTGATCTCGTAGATGCGCAGCCGGGTCTTTTCGGCATCGAGCTTCGTTCCGACGAACGCCTCGCGACCGCTCGCGGCATCGTTGATGCCGATTATGACCACACCACCGGCCGAGTTCGCGAGACATGCGGCCGCGTCCGCGATGTTGGCGAGGTCGTCCTTGACAGAACGACCGTCCGTCTTGAACTCGACGTCGAGGCGCTCCGCTTCGTCCCCGGTGGACGCTCCGCCAACGATCTGTTCGAGGACAAGATCGATCTCATCCACCGTTGCCTCCTGCCACCAGTTCTGCGAAGGTTTTGATGATCCCTTCACTGTGAAGGGTAGAGCAAAACTGTTGAAAAACCCTGTCGCTACGTCGCCGGGTTCCGAAGGGTCGTGATGCCGCACATCATCATCGTTACCACGCCGGATCACGTCAGGGCGGCCCTCTCACGTGGGAAGCGTCCGTCAGGGAGTCGCTCAGCCCTCCCGCCACTCGTCGCCGGTGAGGTGCGAGCCCGCCTGCGGGCCCATCTGCAGCATCCCGCCGTCCACCGCCCAGGAGGCGCCGGTGACGTAGGCCGCCGCCGGGGAGGCGAGGAACGCGATGACCGCCGCGACCTCGCGCGCGTCGCCGGGCCGCCCGAGCGGCACGCCGGGCCGGTGGATCGAGCGCGGGTCCTCGTCCTCGTTGCCGGTCATGGCCGTGGCGATCTCGCCGGGGGCGACGGCGTTCGCGGTGATGCCGTGCTGGCCGAGTTCGAGCGCGATCGTCTTGATGAGGCCGCCGAGGCCGTGCTTCGCGGCGTCGTACGCGCTCGAGCCCACTCGCGGCTGGTGCTCGTGCACGCTCGTGACGGCGATGAGCCGCCCGCCGCTGCCCGCGGCGACCATGCGGCGAGCAGCCGCCTGCAGGCAGACGAAGGCGCCGTCGAGGTCGATCGCGACGATCTCGCGCCAGCGGTCGAGCGCCATGTCGAGGAACGGCGCGTTCGCGCCGGTGCCGGAGTTGTTGACGAACACGTCGAGCCCCCCGAGCTGCTGGGCGATGCCCTCGACGACCGCGCCGACGCCCTCGAGGTCGGTGGCGTCGAGGCGCGCGACCACCGCGCGGCGGCCATGCGCGCGCACCTCCTCGGCGGTGCGCTCGGCACCCGCCTCGTCCTCGTGCCAGGTGATGCCGACGTCCATCCCCGCGGCGGCGAGCGCGACGGCCGTCGCGCGGCCGATCCCGGAGTCCGAGCCGGTCACGATGGCGGTGCGTGGGGCGAAGTCCATGGTCGAGCCTCCTGTCTCGCGGAGGGCCAGGGTACGACAAGACCCCCGGCGCGCGGCCGGGGGTCTGGCTGTGGAGCCTGGGAGAATCGAACTCCCGACATCCTGCTTGCAAAGCAGGCGCTCTACCAACTGAGCTAAGGCCCCGTGGCGGGAGACGCCGTGGGAGTTGTGCGTGGTGGGGCTACCTGGACTCGAACCAGGGACCTCTTCGTTATCAGCGAAGCGCTCTAACCGCCTGAGCTATAGCCCCGAGCACAAGCATCGACTCTACCAGAAGGATCGCGATGCTCGGCACTCGGTCACTGGTTGGCGAAGCCGACCTGGAGCCCGCCGGTGATGCGCACCGAGAGGTTGTAGAGCACGGCGATGACCGCGCCCAGCACGGTGATGACGACGAAGTTCAGCACCGCGACGAGCAGCGTGAACATCATCACCTGCGGCAGCGAGATGATCGACGTGATGGCGAAGTCGGGCTGGGCCAGGATGTCCTGCAGCACCTCGTCGATCTTGCCGAACAGCCCGACGACCTGCAGCAGCGTCCACATGACGAACGTGACCACGAGCTGCACGATCCCCAGCACGAGGCCCAGCACCGCCGACACCTTCATGGCCGACCAGAAGTCGACGTGCACGAGCCGCAGGCGCACCTGCTTGCTCGACCCGCCGCGCCGAGGCGTCTTGCTCTGCAGCTTCTCGGCGATGCTCATTCGTCGGTCTCCTCGGTGGCGTCGGCGTCGGCCTCATCGGGCGCGGCCGCGTCCGTGGCGTCAACGATAGCGGCATCCTCCTCGGCGGCCGCGGCATCCACGGCCTCGGCAGCGGCCTCGGCGGCGTCCTCGACGTGGGCGACCTCGTCGGCGACCGCCTCCTCCTCGACCTCGCGCTCGATGTTGCGAGCGATCGAGATCACCAGGTCGGTGGTCGACTTCTCGGCGAACTGCACGCCCATGGTCGTGCGACCGGTCG
>Ga0265296_1005243_pt1 | contig 10764 bp, 9 predicted proteins | sample MunlanPumphouse1_FD_189073 | JGI IMG/M metagenome (GOLD analysis project Ga0265296, IMG submission 189073) | Groundwater microbial communities from a municipal landfill in Southern Ontario, Canada - Pumphouse #1 | ecosystem: Environmental > Aquatic > Deep subsurface > Groundwater | place: Canada...
CCAGGGAAACGAGGTTGGACCAGGGGAAACCGGCCTTCTGGTGATCAAGAAACCCTGGCCCGGGATGCTCATGGATGTCTACAACAATCCGGGTCGCTACAAAGAAACCTATTGGTCCCGATTCCCCGGATCGTACTACGTCGGCGATTTTGCCATGCGCGATGGGGATGGGTACTTCTGGATGTTGGGCAGGGCTGATGAAGTCATCAAAGTTGCCGGACATCGGATTGGGACTGCGGAGATCGAGGATGCAGCGGTCAGCCATGCTGCCGTTGCCGAGGCGGCAGTGACAGGGAAACCCGATGAAACGAAGGGCGAAGGGATCGTCGTGTTTGCCACGCTCAAGGATGGGTTTATGCCCTCCACTGCCCTTCGGAAGGAACTCCGCGAACATGTGCGCAAGGTGATTGGTCCCTTTGCCACTCCGGACGAGGTTTATTTTGTGGATTCATTGCCCAAGACGAGGAGTGGCAAGATCATGAGGCGTGTCCTGGGCGCTGTTGCATCCGGCCGGGAGGTAGGCGACCTGACAACTCTGGAAAATGAGGCTTCGGTGGAGGAGATCAAGATGATTTATGAAAAATTGAGGGGAATGGCTGGTGGCTAGTGTAGTGTCTCGGTAACAGATTTGCAATGTCCGTTCGCCCTGAGCCTGTCGAAGGGAAACGACTATATACTTCGAGAGCCTCAGCCGTAGGGGGTAATTTTGGAGAAGGGTATCCTATCATTTGACTTGACCGGAACACTTGCCACATTCAAATTCTGCGATGCGGTCTGGTTCGAAGGCATGCCCAGGCTATTTGCCGAGAAAAACGCTATTTCAGTAGATGAATCCAGGGAATATCTCAGGCAAAACTATGCCGAACTCGGAGACCAGGTAGTGGAATGGTACGATATCAAGTACTGGTTTGCTCGATTCGGTCTCGGAACCGGCTGGACAGAGTTGCTTGAGGAGTTCAGCCACAACATTGAGTTCTACCCCGAAACATCGGCGGTATTAGAGCAATACAGCCGGATGTACAATCTGGTTCTGATCACCAACGCTTCCCGTGAATTCGTCGAAGTTGAAACCGCGTCAATCAAGAAGTACTTCAGCAAGATAATTTCGTGCGTCTCCGATTTTGGAGAGGTCAAGAAGACTCCGGAGTTCTACGCCAGGGTTTGCGAGAGCCTGGGAGGGGAGCCCTCAGAATGGATCCACGTGGGCGATCACTGGCAGTTCGATTTTCTCGCACCGAGGGGGATCGGCATAACCTCATTTTACCTGGATCGCCGAAAGGAAAGCTTGGGGGAATTCATCATCCATGATCTTAGTGAACTGGAGTCAAAGCTGTTATAATTAAATTCAGCATATTTAGCGCGCGTCCGCCTTCCGGTAATCGGCGGGCACAATATCCCCAGCAAGCTGGCCGCCGGCAGTCAAATGCTCTCAAAGGGTTGAAATGAATCCCAACTACGACAGTGAGATTGAATACGCTGTAAACCATACCCAGTTGGTGAGACCTCCTGAGCAGAGGTTGAACACTTTCGGTGTCACAAATATACACTATTATCTGCTCACTGAGCCAATGGATAGTGTGAACGAGACAAGAATCCGTGAAGGCAGGGTGGTCGCTGAGAAGCCCAAGATCGTGACGCCGGATTATCTCCTCAATACCTTTGAGGGGTTCGGGGAACATGCCCGGAAACAAGCCGAAGAACTCATCACGAGATATGGCTTCGACCCCGATATTATGGAATACAGATACAAAAACAACATAGGTAACAGCTGGATTCTCTCGGAGAATATTGGCCAAGTGATCCTCAAGATGAATGCCAAGGTAGATGACGAAAAGGACTCCATGGCAGCAATTTTGAGGGGCCCCGATGATATCTGGCAGGTCTCTCTGATGATGTTCATAACCGATATGACAAGGTCGTCCTTGACCAAGAATATAACCGAATTGAACAGCCGGGGCCTTTTCGAAAGGCAGTTCGGGGTACCCAAATTCGTCAGGGATGAGATTGAAGGGTTGTTTAGAGATGTTGAGGAAAACAGACGCGGTGTGGACGATCTAGGCTCAAAGCTGCGAAGCTACGGATTGTTCGAACGCTACCAGGATCGATTCTTTGGGCTGCTCAGAAGAAGGCAATAGCCTCGCGCAATAATGACCCCACTAACTCCTCTCCTGGGTGGGATTCCCCAACCGATATTACCCTGTGGGTGTTTGTATGCGCTGATTCACACACGACAAGCTTCACCTTCAGGGTGAAATAATGGCGACTCCCAAAATCCCCCAGGCCCCCTTTTCCAAAGGGGGTTGTGGATTGGGGTAAGAAAATGGTTCTGAAGAGGACGGGCAGAATGCCCGTCCTCTTCAGAACTTCTCTCGTTTGGGGTGGGGTGGCTTTCACCGGACGAGTTCAGGAATGTGCCGTGCCATTCTTCAGGCAAGAAGTGATAATTGGATCGCTGGATTCGGGATAAAACTCCGTTTGAGAAAAACCCCCACATGCATTATAATAAATGAGGTGGAGGGTTGGATTGCACACTCTTGGTAAACACTTCCTTTTGGACTTAAAAGATTGCCGTGAGAACGTGCTCGACGACCTGGAGTTTTTGAGATCTGCCCTCACAGAAATAGTCAAGGATACACAAGAAGGAACGCTGGGCGAGTCCTTCCATCATTTCACCCCTCAAGGCGTAAGCGGGCTGGTGCTCGCTACCGGATCCCACATCTGCATCCACACCTGGCCGGAGTATGGCTATGCGGCGATAGATATCTTCACTCACATCGAATCGTTTCAGCCGGAGGAAGCGGCGAGGGTTCTTATCGAAAAGCTGGGTTCACGCAATCCATCCATCGTGGAACTCAAGAGAGGAGCTTAACTGGTGCCAACAGTTCCTTCAACATGGTTCGCGGAATATGTCACTCCTAATACCATCATGCAAATCGCTATCAAAGACATCCTCTATCAAGGTAAATCAGAATACCAGAGGATTGAAGTCATTGAGACCGTGAACTTCGGCAAATGCCTTATCCTGGATGGCAAGATTCAATCGTGCGAGAGGGATGAATTCATCTATCACGAAGCGTTGGCCCATCCCCCGATGATTCTCCATCCCAATCCCAAAACGGTGTTCATTGCCGGTGGCGGTGAAGGATCAACCCTCAGAGAGGTCCTGACTCACAATACAGTCAAGAGGGTGGTGATGGTGGACATCGATGAAGAAGTGACCAGGGTTTGCAAGAAGCTTTTGCCTGCTCATCATCTGGGCTCGTTTAACGATCCAAGGGTGGAACTTCTGCACATGGATGCCAAAGAGTATCTTGAGAAAACAAAAGAGCGGTTTGATGTGATCATCATCGACCTTTCAGAGCCCATCGATGGGGGACCGGCTTATCTCTTGTACACGCAGAAGTTCTACGGGATGCTGAAAACCAAACTCGCGGAAGATGCGAGTTTTGCCCTGCAATCGGGGCCTACCGGTTTGGAGATCACCAATGTTTACACGGCGGTCAACAAAACCCTGAAAACTGCTTTTCCGATAGTTGCCCCGTACCATGCAAACGTTCCTTCCTTTGGGGGAACATGGGGATTTTCGCTCGCATCTCTGAAGAATGATCCATTGAGCCTTTCCAGGGAGGAGATTGATCGCCGAATCGCTGCCAGAGTGAACAAGAAACTCCGATTTTATGACGGGCATACTCATCAGGGTCTCTTCTTCATACCAAAGCACCTTAGGGACGCAATAGACAATGAGAAGAAGGTAATCACCGAAGACAGTCCTGTGTTTATCATGGGTTACTAGATCGGGTGACAACTCTCTTCTTTGCGCAAGCTGTAAATCAATGACTATTCTAACGGGACTCAATCCCGCCCAAAAAGCAGCCGTCGAGGCCGTTGAAGGTCCGCAACTGATAATTGCAGGCCCCGGCAGCGGCAAAACGCGCGTTATCACTCAGCGCATTGTTCACCTCATTCAAGTTTGCGGCGTAAGCCCTCAGCGCATCCTGGCAGTTACCTTTACCAACAAGGCAGCACGTGAGATGAAAGAGCGTGTCTATAATATGCTCGATCAGGAAGCGGGCGGGCTGACCATCAGCACCTTCCATTCTTTTTGCGCCCGTGTCCTGCGGCAAGAAGCCGATCATATCGGGCTGGAGCGCAGGTTTGTCATCTACGACGATAGCGACCAGATGGACCTCCTTGCGCAGTGCCTGGAAGAGTTGAAGGTTGATACCAAGCAATACCAGCCGCGCGCCATCAGATCAGCCATATCATCGGCCAAGGCAAAGTTGCTAAGCCCAAAGGAATGTACCAGTAAAAGTTACTTCGAAGAAGTGACCAAGCGGGTGTACGAGCGTTATCAGAAGATGCTCGTCGCCAATAAGGCGCTGGATTTTGATGACCTTCTGATGCAAACGGTTTGCCTCTTCCGCAATCACAGCGATGTTCTGGAGAAGTATCAATCCCGCTACCTGCACGTGATGATCGATGAGTTTCAGGATACCAACCTGGCTCAGTACATCCTGGCCAAGCAATTGGCAGGCAAGTACCGCAACATCTGTGTTGTCGGCGACCCCGATCAGTCGATATACTCCTGGCGATCCGCCGACCTGCGTCACATCCTGGATTTTGAGCGCGACTACAAAGATGCCAAGGTTGTGCTTCTGGAGCAAAACTATCGGTCTACCCAGACTATTCTGGATGCCGCCTCCGGCCTCATTTCATCCAACAATCAGCGCAAGGAGAAGAAACTCTGGACCCAGAACGATAGCGGGGTTCCCATCAATATCAGAGAGACCTTCAATGAGCAGGAGGAAGCTCAATTCGTCGTCAGTGAAATTGAGCGGTTGATGGCCGATCACGGTTATGCCATCAGCGATTTTGCGGTGTTGTATCGCACCAACGCTCAATCAAGGGCAATCGAAGAGGCATTCGTCCGTTACGGATTCCCTTACAGGCTGGTGGGAGCTACCCGTTTTTACGAGCGGCGTGAGATCAAGGATATCATCTCTTATCTCAAGGTGATCAATAATCCCTACGATAGTGTCAGCCTGGCTCGCATCATTAACGTTCCGGGAAGGGGAATCGGGCAGCGCACTTTGGCCGAGCTTTCCGGCGTGTCTCGTAGCAAGGGGATAACATTTTATGCCGCCCTCAAGCTTATTGTAGAAGGAGCGGAAAACTCGCTCTCAAACCGGAGCATCCAGGCTCTCAACAGATTTACCACTATGATCGATGATCTCATGTCTGCAATGGATAAACTTGATTTAGCGGCCTTTTTTGATCTGCTGCTGGAGCGCACGGGATATAAGGATTTCATTATGACGGGCAGCGAGGGAGAGGACAGATGGAATAATGTCCTTGAGCTTCGCGGCATGGTCAGCGACTGCTCTGATCTCGATCCGCGAGACGGACTGGCTGACCTGCTGGAGAGGGTATCGCTGGTATCCGATGTAGACAATCTGGATGAAAAGATTAGCGCGGCTACCCTGATTACCCTCCATCAGGCTAAAGGGCTGGAATTCCCGGTGGTCTTCATTGCAGGCATGGAAGAGGGAATCCTGCCGCACTTCCGGTCTTTTGCCGATCCGCAGCAGATGGAGGAAGAGCGACGGCTGTGCTATGTTGGGATAACCCGTGCTAAGGAAAGGGTGTACCTGACCCACGCCTTCCGCCGAAGCCTTCACGGCGGGAATCGGCCGAATCCTCCTTCCCGTTTTTTGCAGGATATACCAGCGCACCTGGTTTCTGCCAATGCGGATAGCCGAACGGCAAAAGGTCGATCCGGGAAAACTGAAACCACCCGGTCATCGACAACGGAACTCAAAACCGGGGACCTGGTTCTTCACACCAGATTCGGAGAGGGGGTTGTGGTTGACTGCCATGCCGTCAAGGATGATCGCGAGGTTACCGTGGCCTTCGGGAGAGGGATGGGGACAAAAAAGCTCCTCCTGAGTTTGGCCCCGATGGAGAGAATATCATGAGATTGGCCCGATTCGACGGCCGCACCGTAGATGAGCTCCGTCAGGTGCAAATCACACCAGGATTCCAGAAATATGCTGAGGGATCGGCATTGATCGAGATGGGCAATACCAAGGTGATTTGCGCCGTAAGCGTGGAAGACCGCGTGCCGCCATTCCTCAAGGGGAGCGGCTCCGGCTGGATAACGGCGGAATACGGCATGTTGCCGCGATCAACTCACAGCCGCGCAAAGCGGGAGTCGGCAGAAGGAAAGGTGAAAGGCAGGACACAGGAAATCCAGCGGCTCATTGGCCGCTCGCTCCGTTCGGTGGCCGATCTAAAGGCCCTCGGCGAGCGGACTTTCACCGTGGATTGCGATGTCATTCAGGCAGATGGCGGAACAAGGACAGCCTCCATAACCGCAGCCTACGTGGCCCTGGCACAGGCTCTTCAGACGCTGAGGGAAAGAGGGGATGCCTCGGTTCCTTATTTGAAAAGAGCGGTGGCGGCCACCAGTGTGGGCATAGTCGATGGTATCCAACTGCTTGATCTTTGTTATGAAGAAGATTCTCACGCCCAGGTAGATTTCAACGTGGTGATGAACGATGCCGGCCAGTTCATCGAGGTCCAGGGAACCGCTGAAGGCAAGCCTTTTTCCAAGGGTGATATGGATTCCCTGCTCGTCCTGGCCCAAAAGGGCATCATGGAGCTTTTTCAGATTCAGAAGTCCATAATTGCGGGAAAGCTGGGGTTATAAAAAGTGGTAGATGTCCGTCCCTTCCGGGGGCTCCGATACAATCCGGGGAAAATTGGCGACCTCACTTCTGTAATCACTCCTCCCTACGATGTAATCAGCCCTGACCAGCAGCGCGCTTATTACGAGAGAGATCCACACAACATCATAAGGCTGGAATTTGGCGAAGAATTCCCTGAAGATAGTCCCCAGTCTAACAAATACACCCGCGCTGCCGGCACCCTGAACGATTGGCTCCGGGATGGCATCCTCGTTCGAGAGGGAAGCCCTGCATTCTACCTCACCGAGCATCGCTTTCCGCATCATGGCGGCTACAGGAGTTACCTGGGGCTCGTCGCTGCTGTAAGGCTGGAGGAGTTCGGCACAGGCCGAATCCGGCCCACTGAGGTGACCATGAACACCCCGGCTGCGGATCGGCTCAACCTTTTGAAGTCATGCAGGGCAAACCTGAGCCCCATTATGGGTATATTCGATCAGAAGAATAATGACCTGCAGTCGATCTTCAAGAAAACAATCTCGAACAAACCTTCCGCTACAGCAATCGATAACGATGGGGTGACCTTCAATCTCTGGGTTCAAAAAGATGAAGACTTCCTGGATAGTGTGTCCAGGTTTTTCGCCGATAAGATCATTTACATCGCCGATGGGCATCACCGATACAGGACAGCGCTGGCTTATCGAGAGGAGCAACTGGCAGCCAATCCAAATATCGGCCTCGATGAAGCCTGCAACTTTATAATGATGACCCTGATAAGCTCAACCGACCCCGGACTTTCCCTGCGGGCAACTCATCGCCTGGTCAGGGGAATTCAGCCGGAACAGTTAGCCAAGTTGAGAGGTAAACTCTCCGACCACTTCCAGATTCAAAGGCTGGCGCCGAGTTCCTCTGATTCCGGCAAAAACCCGGGCAGATGGATGAAGGCGCTAGGTGAGGCTGGTACCAGAGGCACAGCCTTTGGCATTTACGGACTCGAACCGGGGAGTTGTTGCCTGTTGACCCCTCGCAACATATCCGCTTTGCAGGATTCGCTGCCCAAAGACAAACCGGCGGCCTGGAGGAATCTGGATGTCAGCCTTCTCCATTCGGTGATACTGCAAGGGATGCTGGGCATCGATAGCACCGAGAAGGAAAAGGAATCGTTGACTTATTCCCCGGAAGAGGCAAAAGTCTTGCGGGAGGTCGATGCAGGAAAAGCGCAGATTGCTTTCCTGCTCAATCCGGTGCCGATTTCCAGCGTGATCGCGGTGGCTGATGCAGGTGTGCGGATGCCCCCAAAATCTACCTACTTTTACCCCAAAACCGCGGCGGGTCTGGCAATTTATCCGCTGTTTTGACACTCTCCTACCAATGTGAGGATTTACCTCCAATATCCCAGCCGCTCTCTCACAGCCGAGGTTATCGAATCGGCTTTCAATTCCTCAGGGCGAAGGTAAAGCCCGCCCATCTCAACGCTCAGGTCTTCCATCAGCCCGGTGATCTTGTGCTTCTCCTCGGTATCGATGCAGATGGAGTGAATGTTGGCGGCGCGTATCTCGCGGGCCACGGCCTTAGCCTCTTCCATCGGATCGCCGCTGTTTGAAGTGACATTCCCCTTGCCGTCCGACACCAGGATCAAAAGGGGGATAAACCGGCGCTTTTTCTGAGAACAGCTCTTGATGACCTTAAGCCCCAGTTTCAATCCTTGCGTCAGCGGCGTGCGCCCTCCGGCCGGGAGTTTGCGCAGATATTTTTGAGCCAGCTCCACGCTGTTGGTCGGGGGCAACGCCAAATCCGCGCCATCGCCCCGGAAGATGATCAGCCCCACATGGTCGCGCCGCTGATAGGCATCCAGCAACAAGGAAAGGATAGCGCCTTTGGTGGCCACCATCCGCTCTTCGGCGATCATCGAACCGCTGCCATCGAGCACAAACATGATGAGATTGCCGGATTTCATCTCGCGGACCTTCTGCCGCAGGTCATGCTTTTCGATAAGCAGCGCCGGTCCGCCGTCAGATTTTGTCCGCCGGTTTGTTTGATAAGGGGATGCAGCGCGGACGGTGGCATCGAAGGCAAGGTCGGTAACATTGTCTTTGGGAACCTCGCTTCCCACGTAGCGGCCGGAGCGGGAGCCGGACCTTGTCTTTGACCGTCTCCCCGATTCGTTGCGGTGCAGCCGGTCCAGGAGCGGGGTGGTGATCGCCTTCACCTTGTAGGGGGCCTCCGGCTCAAAGATGATGCCCGATGTGGAATCCCAGACGGTATCAGGGCGGTTCCTGTTTATCTGAATTATCGCCTTCGCTTTCTTCAGTATGCTTTTCCGCCCCCGGGTTTTGATGCCACTTCTGGACGCTCTTCTGAAGCTGTTTCTGATCGAACCGGGCATCTTCAAACGGCTGACGGCGCCGGCGGTGCAGCAATGCCAGTTCCGCCGCCCCTCTCACGTCTTCTTCGTTTACCCTGGTTCGGCCCTGGAAGGCGGCAATGGTGAGAGCCGTCTTGTGCATTACGATATCGGCGCGGTGCCCATCGACCGCAAAGTCAATACATATTTGGGTGATCAAATCTAACATCCTGTCACTGAGTTCGACTTCCTTCAGTAATTGTTTAGCTTCCATAATTTGCCGGCGCAGTTTCTCCTGCTCATTCTCCCAGAGGATGGCGAAGGATGCCGGATTTTCTTCAAACGCCAGCCTGCTTCTTACGATCTCAGTCCTGGCTTTCTGATCGGAAATGCCTTTTACTTCTACGGCCAGTCCAAATCGATCAAGTAACTGGGGCCTGAGTTCGCCCTCTTCGGGATTCATGGTTCCCACGAGTATGAATTCGGCGGGATGGCTGAAGGATATCCACTCGCGCTCCACAAAGTTCACCCCCAGGGCGGCGGCATCCAGCAGCACATCCACCAGATGGTCATCCAGCAGGTTCACCTCATCGACATACAGGATGCCTCGATTGGCCGCCGCCAGGAGTCCGGGATCGAAATGTTTTTGCCCGGTTTTGATCGCCCTTTCGATATCCAGTGTGCCGACAACCCTGTCCTCGGTGGCTCCTACCGGCAAGTCCACCACAGGCACCCGCTTTGTGGCAACTTCCAGTTTCCGGCCATCGGCGATTTGAGCGGCGCATTGATCGCAGAGATTATCCAAACGCCTGGGGTCGCATCGGAACGGACAATCCGCCGCCACCTCTATTTCAGGCAAAAGCTGGGCCAGAGCCCGAACGGCAATCGATTTGGCCGTGCCTTTCTCACCGCGAATGAGGACTCCGCCGATCCTGGGATTAACGGCATTCAGGAGAAGCGCCATTTTCATTTGCTTTTGTCCGACGATGGCGCTGAATGGGTAGACCGATCCGGCCCTCTTGTTCATGATCCGATATTCCTTTCCGTTAAAGTAGATATGGTTATAGCATTCCCGCGCAGCTTGCCCTCGATTCGCTTCAAACCTCACCCCCCCGGCCCCCTGACCTTGACGAGGGGGATTATATTGTAAAGGGCGCGATAAATCGAGCCCCTACAGGGAACATCCCCAAACCCCCGGCAGTCCGCCAAAGGCGGATGCACCCTCTTTTCCGTCATTGCTTCGGCCGCCTTTGGCGGCCGAAGCAATCTCAGACCCGGCCCCGTTCGCCCCCGTATCAAGTACGGGGCAGGCCCTGAGTCTGTTGAAGGGCCGATCCGAATTCAGTTCATGCTTCGACTGTTCGACAAGCTCACAGCTCAGCACGAACGGTTGTTTCCGCAACAAACACTGCTACCGCCCCCCAAGACTACGGCAGAGAAGTATCCCTGCACCCTCTCATATCTGGAGTAATCGGCTGACTCTCCTCTTATTATCACTACCTTACATAGGCCAACCAAGTTAATATGAGCAACACTCCTAAAACTCCTATCACTACAAGACGAAACCATCTTGCTGAACACCCCTTTACTTTAGGAAAGTGCCATTCTTTGTCAGTCAGCCACACCGCCATGAGCATCCATCCTAAAGCCACCATGATGATAGGAGGCCACACTTCCCAGTTGGTTAGATCCTCGCTAGTTGAATCCCTTACCTCTGTCCTTATAGCCACGGCAGCT
>Ga0265296_1005244_pt1 | contig 10764 bp, 7 predicted proteins | sample MunlanPumphouse1_FD_189073 | JGI IMG/M metagenome (GOLD analysis project Ga0265296, IMG submission 189073) | Groundwater microbial communities from a municipal landfill in Southern Ontario, Canada - Pumphouse #1 | ecosystem: Environmental > Aquatic > Deep subsurface > Groundwater | place: Canada...
ATCTAAAATTATTTCTGAAAACCTATTTTGAATGTTAATTGGTGGCACTGCCATCTTAATCTTTTCAAACTCACTTTTCTTCAAAATGGGTAAAGTTGTAGATATTGCCTTATTGATAACTTCCCTTTTTACGAATCTAAAAGCATTAAGACCAAATAAAGGTGTTACCAATGTATTCCATTGGACCGCATTTATTTGTTGGTTAAAAGCACAAATTTCTTTTGCCATTCTTGTCTTACCTATAGTTGCACCTATGCAACAAACAAATAATGCTCCTTCGGTAACAATTCGTGAATGTTTTGAACCTGCTATAGTCACAAATCTTTTATATGGGATGTCCAAATCTAAATCCCCTGGAGTCACAAATGGAATATTACCTCCAAACATATCACTCTTCGATGAAGAAGGAGTAGAACCAGTACTAATCTTACCAAGTGTCTTAAGTTCAAAATAGGGCCATCCTTTTTCATTCCTTACTGGATCACCAAACATCTCATAAAACACGCTCTGAGCTAGTTCGTTGTATTTTTCGAGTATTTGACGGTTTTTGCGGCGGATGCTATCGGCATGGTCGAGGATGGTAGTGATGCACTGCTGGTCGGTGAGTGAGGGTATTGGGATTTTTGTCTCTTTAAGATATTTTTCAAGCTGCAAGTTTAATATTCCTGTTGTTTTGTTTTGATAGGATAAAGTCTTTTTAAACAAATGATTACCATATAAGAGATAGAACAAATACTTTGGAAAAATTCCCTTTTTGGGTCTTAATAACGATGTGAAGTTACTGAATAGATATTCCCCTTCTGTTTGATCAAAAAACACAACTCTACCAACAGGCTGAGCCGGGCTTCCTCCAGATTTTTCAATTAAAATATCACCGTAATTAAGTTTCTTCTGGGCTATTTTTGAAATCGAAATTTCTCTTTCTACAACATCTTTCAAATTGAGACTTCCATCATTACTGAAATTCGTATTTCTAAGAACTTTAATAATCGAACCTTTTGAAGGTTCTATTCCCCATTCACCGCTTACTGGTTTTTCAATAGTTTCAAAAATTGTTTTTAATTCCATCATTAAAATTTATTCATTTCCCCAGAATCTCATTTTTAAAGAAATTATATAGTTTTAAAATCATTTCCCCCCTCATTGATGTAAAATACTTTTGGTTTCGTGATTTAGGATTAATAGGATCAGTCATCTCAATCCAATTCCTTCTTAATAAAGGTCTTATATAGAAATTGACATTTTTTGTCTGTTTTGAAATTCCGAGTTTTTCAAACAAACTACCAAGCGAAATAGGTTCCCTACAAACTTTAAATATTTCTAATGTTCTTTCACTTAAAACTTTCTTAAAAGTCTCCGATATTTCATCCGTTACATGGTTACTAACATCACTACCTGCTTTGTTATTTACATCGGTACTTTTATCTATATTATTATCCTCAAATGATTCTATAAAGCTATTAATCAGTATGTTTACTTCATTACTTACTTCGATACTTTTTCTGGCTCCATGATCGGTTACTTGATTACTTACCTGGTTACCTGAAGTATCAGAATCACTAATCTCAACATCAACCGTATGATTTGTTTTATTAATTGAATAGTTATCAATAATCCAATCAATAAGATTATCAATATCATTCAAACCGGCAGGATTTAAAAGCATCCATGGGATCAGAGTATTTCTAAATGCAGGATGAATTTTAAACTCAATCATAAAATAGGTACGTTCATCATCAGTTTCAAAATATGCTTCAGGTGAACCATTATCATGCAAGGATTTCTTTATTGTCGGTATGCCGGTTGCTTTTCCCTCGGTAAGATGAAGTTCTTTAAGGAAATCACCAAGGCGACGGTTTCTGTAGCGCCTTGCTTTAATAATTCCTGCTTTAAATGATTCCATTCTTATCGAGCGGTCTGGCCCCCCATAATTTAGAATTACCAGTGAATCGGGATAGATTCGTATTTCAACAGGTTCCCTGACACTATAATCCCGGTGGTAAACAGCATTTGCCACTGCCTCTTCAAGAGCCTGATATGGATAATTCCAGAAACGTAAAGACTCAGATTTGCCAGGTCTTTTTTTAACTTTTTCTAAGATAATGTTGGTTTTCAGGTAATCGAGTGCCTTAAAAATCTGTTTATGAACCGGACCTGAAATTGGAGGAATTTCATTAAATTCATCGCTGTCAGCATCATCATAAAAGTGTACAATTTCAATTCTCGAATAGGGAAAGAATTTTTTCGGCAGCTCATTGAATAACATTAATGCAATATTCCTGGGGAACCTACTTTCAGAAGGTCCCGAGAGCAGTTCCATACCTGAAAGGATCTCCTCAAATGATGTCTTTTTGAATATCCCGGATAGTTTGCTTTTAACAGTTTTCAGGTACTCTTCCACCAGAACAGGAGAGATATCATCGGTGTTAGCATTTGTATTTGGTCTATCATCGAATGGGACCTGATTGGCCAGACTAAGAAGTTCGTTTTTTTCATGCACCGAAGGTATTACTGAACTTGAGTACCTTCTGATTCTGTAATTATAGGCTATTCTCCCTTTTGTCACTTCATCAGGAACTTCGTAAGGTCGGTTTGGTCCGCCAGGTATCCATAGAACTATCATCTGTTTAGAGCCAATAGTTTCAATATAAAATTTTGGATGATACACAGGCCTGATCAGATTGTTGAAGCCTATCATTTTCTCCTGAATATCAGCGATTAATGCAGGATCAATACCCTTTATTAGATTTCCGGATCTGATCTTAACATCTTCAATCCCTATAAGAATATAACCCCCGCCGGTGTTGTCAAAATCATTGGCAAAAGCACAGATAGTCCTGTAAATTGGATCCGGATTCCAACCTTCCTTAAATTCAATCCTGTTGGATTCGATTACTTTACCACTAAGTAGATCGTCAATATTAATAGGAATCTCCATATCAATACTTTAATAATTTTTCCAGTTCAGCAACCTTTTGTGTCTTTTCATTTTCAAGCAGTTTTATTTCAGAGATTATTTTCAAAGGAGAATCATATTTAACTTCTGTATAAATAATTTCCTTGTATTTATTTATAGATAAGTCATATCCATTATTCCTGATTTCCTTAACCGGCACTAAAAATGACTTATCTGTTCTTTTCCTGTCAGCATTATCTTTTCTTTTACTCCATTGTGCAATAATGTCCGTGATATCATCATTTTCAATCTTTTGGCGTTTGTCGTCGAGACTATAACCATCAGCAGCCATATCGTAAAACCAGACATTGGAGGTTCCTCCCTTTCCTGTTTTGGTAAAGAGTAATATTGCTGTTGATACTCCGGCATAAGGGCGAAATACACCTGCCGGCATTGAAATAACTCCTTCCAACTGGTGGTTGTCAATGATCTCTTTTCTAAGTGCTTTATGTGCATTTGATGAACCGAATAATACACCATCGGGTACAATTACAGCACACCGTCTGCCAACCTTTAGAGATCTGAGCATAAGAGCCAGGAAAAGAAGTTCTGTCTTTTTGGTTTTTACAATTTTAAGAAGTCCGCTTTCAACACTTTCATAATCGAGAGATCCTTTAAACGGCGGGTTTGCAAGTACAAGGGTGAATTTGTCCTTCATTCCGGCATTTGATTCTGAGAGAGAGTCCTTATCATCGAGATTGGGGTTTTCGATACCATGGAGCAGCATGTTCATGGCTCCAATACGAATCATGGTTGCATCGAACTCATTACCGTTAAACATTTTAGCGTTGTAATGGTCGCGGAATGATTGTTTGTGGAAAAGATCAGGTTTATGCTGCCTGAAATATTCACTTACTGCAACCAGAAAACCGCAGGTACCTGCTGCAGGGTCACATACTATATCATCCTCTTTCGGCTCCATGAGCTCAACCATCATTTTTATTATATGCCTCGGAGTGCGAAACTGTCCGTTTTGTCCGGCAGTGGCAATTTTTGAGAGCAGGTATTCATAAAGATCTCCTTTGGTATCGAGATCATCCATCGGAATCTCCGATATCATCCCTACTACTTTGTCAAGAAGGTTAGGTGTAGGAATCATAAAAGTTGCACCCTTCAGATATTTGGAATATGATGAACCATTCTCGTTTGCCAGGTTTTTCATCAAAGCAAATACTCCTTTATCACTGGTAAAAATGCTATACATCTTTTCAGGTGCAAAGTTTTTAAACCGGCTCCACCTGAGTTCCTGTTGGTCGGGGCTGAAATATTTCCTTCCGGCGGTCCCTCCCAGCATATTGGTTTTAAGCTCTTCTCGGGTCTCAAGTTCATCGAGCCGTTTAATAAACAGCAGGTAAGTGATCTGTTCAATAACTGTGAGAGGGTTAGCTATTCCGCCTGTCCAGAAAGCTTCCCATACTTTGTCAACCCTGTTTCGTAGTTCACCTGTGAGCATTTTATTTTGTTTTAGATTTAATAAAAAATTTATACCATAAAATTATTTCCAGGAGCCCGTAAACTATTCCTTTTATAAGATATGTGTAATTATATACCTCACTATCATGTGATTTAGTATTCACAACAGCAGTAATACTATGAAGTAAAGATCCCAAGTAGTCTGGCAAAACAGGTCTTATAGACTTGACCACTATAGTATATTTTGAATCTCTGTATTCGGCTCCTGTTGACAACCTTAGCATACACCAGTAAATATTAACCAGGTTCTTTTCATAGTTTATTCCTACTCCTGGAATTAGGGTATCATCAAGCTTATTAAGTTCTTTATAAATGGCCTCAAGAATTTGTCTGACCGGGTTATAAAGCAATTCTTTCAGCTCCGTTGAATCTTCCTTTTCAAGCAAGCTTAGAATTGTTATTAGTTTTTTCTCGGTTTTTGAATCAAGATAACCGAGTCTGAAAGTCTCAAAAACGTCAGAAAATTCATTTCTGATTTTTGTTTCTGGCATTTTTACTATTTCTCCCGTCAGGTAGCTAAACATCTTATCCCTGTCAGTAAGCTTATCAAATACCTGAACATCCATTTCTTCAAGATTGTCGCGGAAATCGGCGCTAAACCCTGTATTGACACAGAAAGGAATGTATCTTCCTGTTTGTTTCCGGAATTCCAATAGTTTTTTTACTGCACCGTAAATTCCCTGGTCTTTTTCAAGTTTGTTGACCTCATCATCGGGATTTCTGAAACACCGGGCATCAAGAATTACGCCCATGAATTGATCTATTCCCGATTCAAGTTTTGTAAATCCATCTTCAAAATTTGTCTGAAAATGTATTTCAAAATTATTCATCGCAGCTATTTTCTTAAGTGTGATGCAATAATCTTTTTCGTTGTCAATTAACAATATGGGATACATAGGTTTAAAGTTCTATCATTGGTAAAATAATTTCAAATTTTACATTGTATCTGGACATTGATAAACTGTTACTTTCAGGAATTTGGATATTACCTCCAAGAATTTCCAGGATTTTCCATATTACAGCCCCCCCTATTCCGGTTCCGGATGTCTCACCTACTTTTTCACCGAATTTTTTGAAAAGATCCAATGAGAATCCTTCAGGCAAAGCCAATCCAGTATTACTGATCAGGATATTTATTGTTCCTGATTGCTTGTCAATATTGAAATGGAAAAGGATCTCATATTTTTTTTCATCATCAATAAATCCATGATCTATTGCATTCTGAATGAAGTTACCGAATAATTCACTCAGGTAAAAATCTGTTCCGCTAATAAAAGCATCCTTTTTAGTATCTTCTGAATAGTGCACGAAAATTGTGAAATTGCTGTAATTTTTATATGAGGGTATAAGTATGTTTTCAATAAAATGGATGAGATTTATTTTAACAAGTGCATTTTCGTTATTAGCTACCCTGATATATTGTTCAGTTTTATTCAAAGTCTCCTTCGCATTATTAACTGTAGAATTCATTCTCTCCAGAATAACAGTCAGAGATTCTTCAGTGAATTTGTTAAGTGGTTCATTTAAAGAAATTGTTGTCTGCCCGGTTTTCTTAATTGATTGCGAAACAAAATCGAGATCGTTTGTAAGAGTTGCCAGTTTCTGTGAGAGGTTATGCTTTATTGTTGAAACCAAGTCAAACTGCCGTTGTTTGCCAGAGATCTTTTCTTTTTTCAGTTTATGTTCGATCTCAAGTTCGTTGAGATAAATTTCTTTCTGTTCTCTGACCTTAATTAATTGGTCATTCTTTTTTTCTGTAAGTCTGATAAAGAGATTAAAAAATTCGTTTTTAGAGAAATTTGGGATTCCCGATAATCTGCGGATTTGATTGAGTTGGTCTGAAAAGTAACGTGATCGTAATTCAAGAATAAGATACTCTATATCAATTTTTTCAGTATCGACTGTAAACGCCAGGATATTAGAATTGATAACCAGGGGTGTATTTTCATATTTAAAAAACTGTGGTTTCAATTTTTCTCCAACCCGGCAAACCAACAGTACCGATGTGTCAATGAAAGTACCTTTCCTGTTTTTCACTCCTGTCAATTCACCTCTTGAAACATCGAGGAAAAAGTCTTCAAAGTTTTCTGAAAGATTTGAAACCTTGATATAAGGGATTGTTTCTCTCAAATTGTACCAGTCAAATCTTCTGCCCGGATAGTTGTTAATTATTTTACCCAGAACCTGGAGATTCTCTCCGGTTCTGAGAGGAATGTCTATTTTTGGCTGAAGGTATTTTACTGGTAATAATTCATAGTTTTCATTTAGTATGGTTTCACTATCGACCACTTTAGAATAATCTTTTACAGTATTCCAATCGTAGAATGTACTTTTTAATAACTCTTTGTCAGGTAAATTAACTAAGCTGTCAAATTCGTGTTTTAAATCAATTAATAAAATATTCTTTTTTCTGGAATGATTTTTATTCTTATTAATAAAAATAATCGCTGTTCTGATGTTTGAATAAGGTTGATTATACTTGGAAGGTAGTGCAATAACAGTTTCTAGAAGGTCCTCTGTGATAAGTTTTTGCCTGAGTTTCAATGTTTTGCTAGAAAATAAAAATCCATAGGGTACAATGAAAAACGCAATGCCTGTTTTTTTGAGTTTGTGAATACCATCCTGGATAAAAATTCCTTCTAAAGTACCTTCGGGATTAGGCTGAAGGCTTTTGTTGGTTGAAATTATTGATTTCGCAACAGGACCCCATGGTAAATCAGAAATTATCAGGTCGATTGTTCCTTTTTCTACTAATCCCGATTTTAAAGAGTCTCCTTCTGAAAAATAAGTTTTTTGACTATTATTAACCAGAAGATTCATTCTCAAAACCGGAAAGATCCGATTATTTATTTCTTCGCACCAGACCATCTTTGGACCTGTCAACTGGAGAATGTCCACAATCAGGTTTCCATATCCGGCAGCCGGATCGTAAACTGAATCGAATTTCAGGTTACTGATCAGCGAAGTAATTATTGAACGGACTCTGGAAGGAGTAGTATATAAACTCCTGTCATAATTTGAATATGAGAATATTTCGATGAAGTTATTGAGCCATTTAGCAAGGTACAAGTCTTTCAATAATGTAACCTCAAAAGCATTTATTAAGTAAAACAGTTTGTTAAATGTTTCCTCAGAAGAAATAATATAATCTTTCTCAGACAAAACCTTAGAGAAGATATTTTTAAGTCTGTTAAATTTATTAAGAATCTCAAGTTGTTTTAAATAAGCTATAACTCTTTGTTTTTTAGGAAGTTCATAAATTTTATCAAAATTAAGATATTCTAATCCATGAACTAGTTGGGGAGAAGTTATAGGTAAAATTGAAAAGAAGTAAAGTGAGGCAATGTGCAACTCAGAAGTACCTTTAAAATTATTTTCCCATAGAATCTCCACCATTTTCTTGAACATCCCTTCCAAATCGTAAGAATCTTCATCAGAAATGTATATGATCTTGGGCTCGTTTAATATGGCGGATTCAGTGGATTCGGAATTGTATGAAACGATAAGCTCAACTAAACCATCCTCCATTTTAAAAATATCAGGATTGGTATTTATCTTGGAATTTATTAAAGCAATAGTGATATTTTCCCCATCACTTTTGATATATAGTTTTTCTTTATTGATAATATGTGCAATCTCCAAGGGTTTCAATGCTCCATTGTCAGCAATAACAGATTTTATTACTTCGGTAAGTTTCATCTTGCTAAACTGATTTTTTGTTCAATAAATTTAACCATTTTTATGGAGATCAGCACTAATATTTTGAATTCAGATTTCAAATCCCATATTTCAATTATAATGCCAATTTCATATGTTATTGATTATCTGTATTTTAATATATATTTATATGTCAGTATTTATAATACAAAATCATTTATTGATATATTATCAAAATTTAATATAAAAAATTGTTTATTGCTGAAAAATACTCAGAGTGTATTGTACCTTGTTGAGCGTAGAGCAGTATGATTCACCAACGCTAAGCGCGGAACACTATGTTCTTCAATCATTCAAGGCCTGATAAACCATGGTTTTGAATTTATCCTGTATTTCAGAATGACGGAGTGGACTTTGCTGCATAAATAAAAGGCAGACAAGATGTTCCTTTGGATCAGCCCAATAAGTGGTCGCAAAATAACCACCCCAAGAGAACGAACCTTCTGACATTCCAAGATTTGCCTGTCCAAATGTTGAAGTCAGAATTAAAGTTCACTTCTGATTTCTGACTTCGTTTGTTCTATTGTTCTTAATTCATTTGTATCTATTTAATGCCTTTACTGCTTTTACTACTTTTTCTGCTTTTTTCTGCCTTTGGTTCTTTTTCCCTGGGTTCCATGGATTTATTCAACTTGTAAACTTCTGATCCCGCAAGTAGGAAGCACCCCAATCCGAAATCTTCAAAATTGGGGACATTATCATATCCGACAGGTTGACTGTCTTTTGGTTCCTTGCCTGTTCCCTGCACATACCCGAGGAAGCCGTTCGGATGGACCGATTCTGTAACAAGAGCATTCCATGCTTTAATAACAACCGGAAGGTATGTTTTCTTGCTTATAACACCCTCATTTATTCCCCAAGCCATACCATAGACAAACAGGGCTGTTCCGGTAACTTCTTTTCCTCCAAAGTGAGTAGGATCTTTAAGACTTACATTCCAGAAACCATCTTCTCTCTGGAGTGGGACAAGTGCTTCGAACATCTCTTTCAGAGTGGTTATATACTCTTTCCTGTATTTGCTGTTTTTAGGTAAAAAATCCATTGTCCTTACAAGAGCAGCAACAACCCAACCGTTTCCTCTCGACCAGTAACAATCTTCACCGTTTGGTTCTTTATAAGGCGGAACAAAGTCCTTGTCGCGCCACCAGAGATGATCCTCCGGACTGTAAAGTCCGTTCGTTCCGTGTTTTAGTTTTGTAAAGAGATACATCTCGTGCATCCTGTCAAAATATCTGTTATCCTTATAGATAGTGCCGAGACGCGCAAAAACAGGCATCGCCATCTGCATGGCATCAATCCAGTTCCAGTCATCAACTTTATCAGTTGCAAGCATATTATCAATACAGGCTTTAATATCCTTTATCCTCTCCTCTTTGTACCTGTCCATCATATAGAGATCAATATAGGTTTGCCCACAACACTGATTATCACCATTACGAGTTTTTATTCCATCACGTAATCCCCATTTATGAAATTCACCCCAGCTTACAGCATAATTCAGATAAGACGCATCCGGGTTGAGCTTGTACAAAGCCATCAACCCTTCATAATAGACACCACGTGTCCATATATTGCTGGGACGTTCACGTTCGGTGATAATGGTTTTACCGACATCAGGCCATTTTTCCATGAAGTACTTATTGGCCATTACCATCGATTCCATGGTTTTACTGCTTGAGACTGTCTGTGCAGAAAGGTTACTAAAGGAAAAAAATATAGCACCCAGAAGACAGATATTGATGGTGAGTTTGGAGGATTTATTCATTCTTCTATTTCTTTTTTGTAGATCCCAACAACAAATCCGTAAGGTTCTCAGCTGCTTTTCGGTTTTCAAAACTTTCCGGAAGACGGTCATGATCAATATATTCATTATAGATCCACGGATCGCCGATTGCAAAAACATTTCCTTTGCCATACTTGTTTTCTGCTATGAGGACTTTGCCGTTCTCAGTCAGAATAGCTTTTGCTTTTCCCGAGAGATTAATGTCAGAGACCTCCTTTATATAAATTTTAGTAACTCCTTTAAAAAGAGGATGATCAGGAAGATTTTTACTGGCACCCATTTCAAAATTGGTACCGGTAACCGGATGTAATGTAACATGGTTAAAGGTCATTCCGAATTGTGACATCAGCATATTAAGATGTGTGAACTCACAGTTTGGTGCATCGTTTGCCAATATTGCCAGAACCCCACCTTTTTTAACCCATTGTTTTATGGCCTTAATATCTTCGGGAACTAAATAATTTGGTTTTGGTGTTTCTGTTGTAGTGTCGGGATCGACAATAATATAAACATCAATTTTACTTAGGACACTTGCATAGGGTCTTCCAAGAGTCGTAAGTGTTGCTCCCCTGCCGGTAAATATTTCCCCCCAGCGGGAATAGCCGCTGAACTCGGTGTCAGTCCAAAGGTAGTGGAATGGCTTTCCTGTTTTAGCATTGGTTTCGCGATTGTACCAGTTATCAAGCCCAACAACCGGTTGTGATATTCCGTTTTGGGCAATGAAACCAAATATTACCAGTAACATCAAAATTAAATGTCCTTTTAAAATTCTCTGCTTTTCCATAATTTTTTCAGATTAATAATCTCAAAAATATGAAACATTAATGATGAAACA
>Ga0265296_1005245_pt1 | contig 10761 bp, 8 predicted proteins | sample MunlanPumphouse1_FD_189073 | JGI IMG/M metagenome (GOLD analysis project Ga0265296, IMG submission 189073) | Groundwater microbial communities from a municipal landfill in Southern Ontario, Canada - Pumphouse #1 | ecosystem: Environmental > Aquatic > Deep subsurface > Groundwater | place: Canada...
AAGTTTTACCCAACCGCGACAACGGGCCGAATATTTCTCCCATGAATGCCATCCTGGCGCTGAACGACATCCGTACCCTGCGGATGCGTGTCGACCAGTGCAGCCGCAGCACGATGACCGTGGCAAACTACCTTGCAGGCCACAAGCATATTGAACAGGTGGATTATCTTGGGCTGGAAACCCATCCGTTGCATGAGCTGGCAAGCAGGTATATGTGGCTGGCAGATGCCGAAAAGGACGAACTTTACGGTAGGCCCGTGAACCGTTACGGCCACCTGATGTCGTTCCGCATCAAAGGCGGCGCCCAGGCCACCTGCGATGTTTTCGACGGCTTCCAACGCATCTGGCGTGCCACCGACCTGGGCAGGATCAAATCCGTGGCGACCATCCCGGCCATTTCCACCCACTCGCAGCAAGGCGAAGAAGGACGCAGGATTGCCGACATCCCACCCAACCTGATCCGTCTCTGCGTGGGCGCCGAACATCCCGACGACATCATCGCCGACCTCGACCGGGCGCTTTCCGTTCTGGACGGCAAGAAAATAAACATAAGCTCACCGGAGTATTCGGCAGGAGGGGCGAGCTCGGCGAGGCTGGGGGGAGAGTGAGGGAGGGATTGATTAGCAAAATTACAGCAGTAATCTAATGAATTCATACATGGAATGATCACAAAAATAAATTGGACTTATTTTGAGAAGAAAAGGGTATATTTGATTATGTCTTTGTGAAAATAATTATAAAAAGTATAGATTATTCTAAATTTACCAAAATATGATACCTGCTCCTTCCAATTGGAATTTAATTGAAGAATGGGAAAATAACTTCATCTTCGAAAATACTGAAAGCAGCTTTAGTGTGGATGTCACTTTCACGGAACAATCCGCTATTCCTTACTCTATAGGCTTCAACCAGTTGAAGGGGATCTTCACTGTAATCGGGTTCGAAAAAGGAGCATATTCCACACATGCAACTACAAAAACCGAAGCTTTAGAAAAAGCAATTGAAATGATGTTGTTCATTGATGAATCAATAAAAAATAAAAATGTGTTAGTACAATGACAGATGTGCATTCTCCTGTGGTGAGAAGCTATAACATGAGCCAGATCAAAGGCAAAAATACTAAGCCCGAAATCTTGGTCAGAAAATTTCTTTTCTCCAAAGGATTCAGGTATCTTATTCATGATAAACGCCTGCCTGGAAAACCCGATATAGTTTTTCCGGGACGGAAAACAGTAATTTTTATTCATGGTTGTTTCTGGCATGGTCATCAAGGATGTAAATATTTCGTTGTTCCCAAAACCCGAACTGAGTGGTGGTTTAATAAGATCAAATCCAATGCACAAAAGGATGCTGATAACTTATCTGAATTGATGGAATTTGGCTGGAAGATTATCACTATTTTTGAATGTGAGCTAAAAAAAGATAAGTTTAATCAAACTTTAGACCAGTTAGTTGATGAACTTCATTGATCTTTTTGCCGGTGCTGGTGGTTTATCCGAAGGGTTTATTCGTGCAGGGTTTAAACCCATGGCTCATGTTGAATCAGACAAGGCTGCTTGTTTTACTCTTAATACAAGGCTTGCTTATCACTTCCTCAAAGAAAATAATAAGATTGAGCGGTATATTGATTATCTGAAAGGAAATATTAGTCGTAGCGATTTGTATTCCATTATTCCAGAACATTTACTTTCGACTGTAATTAATAAATCCATTGGAAGTGACAATAAAATTATTTTCAGCGAAATTGACAGATTGGCCGGTAATAAAAAAATTGACCTGATAATCGGTGGTCCTCCATGCCAGGCCTATTCTCTTGTTGGCCGTGCCCGTGATGAAAATAGTATGCAGGATGATAAGCGGAACTATCTTTATATTCAATACAACCTTTTTTTAAAAAAATACAATCCCAAAATATTTATTTTTGAAAATGTACCTGGTTTGTTATCTGCGAATAACGGGCATTACTTTTCTAACATGAAAAATTTGTTTCGGGAGTCTGGTTACAATACTGTTCCTTTTCTTCTTGAGGCGAATAATTTTGGTGTTTTGCAAAACCGGAAGCGTATTCTGATTATCGGTTACAAAAAAGAATTAAATATTTCTCTTCCTGATTTTGAAAATTTCAAGACTGAAATTTCCCCCTCCAAAGTAATAAGCATTTTTTCTGATTTGCCTAAATTACAAGCTGGTGAAGGCATTGATAAATACACGACTTATACTGGTAAGGTTAATTCCTGGCTTAAAGCTTCGTATATTCGTAATAGTATAAATATTATAACCCAGCACGTTGCACGGCCTAACACGCTGCAGGATAAAGAAATTTACCATATAGTAGTGGAAAAATGGAATACCAAAGGAGAGCGTCTCAATTATAACGACCTGCCCGAAAGCTTAAAGACTCACAAAAATCGTCACTCTTTTTTCGACCGTTTTAAAGTAGTTGCTTCCGACCTTCCTTATTCCCACACAGTCGTTGCTCATATTTCCAAAGATGGACATTACTATATTCACCCTGATATTGAGCAGAATCGTTCAATTACAGTCCGCGAGGTAGCCAGGCTGCAAACTTTCCCAGATGATTTTTATTTTGAAGGTGCAAAAGAAGGGAGAAACAGAACAGATGCATTTAAACAAATTGGAAATGCGGTGCCACCATTGATGGCGCAAGCGATAGCAAAATCATTGAAGACAATTCTTTAAATGATGGATGGCTCACAACATAATGTTAAATAAAGTTTTATATTACAGACAGAATCGATCTTGAAAGTTCATCTTGAAAGGGATATGCCTAATCTTCAAGTTAGATAATGAGCACTTAAAATCAATTTGTTGAATTAAATGATTGATTATTCAAAATATAAAACCTCCCCCGCCAATCCTGAAGCCAGTTCAATGATTGAAACTTTCCGGGCAATTGGCTATAGCATTGAGGCTGCTATTGCTGATATTATTGACAATTCCATTTCCGCATCATCAAAAAACATCTGGATTGATTATAATTGGAAAGGCCCCGCAACAACAATTTCTGTCATTGATGATGGGCAAGGAATGGATAATGATGAATTAATAAATGCCATGCGTCCCGGAAGCAGGCACCCTCTGGAAACTCGTGATATAAAAGACCTTGGTCGTTTTGGTCTTGGATTAAAAACTGCTTCATTTTCTCAATGTCGTAAATTTTCTATTTTATCAAAACCAGTAGGTGGTGATGTTTCTTTTTGTGCTGGGACATTGATTATGTTAACGAAACAAAATCCTGGTTACTTATAAATTATTGTCCTGATAAAAAATTTGAAGATGCTGTTAGTAAATTAAATTCTGGTACAGCTGTTATTTGGTGGGAACTCGACCGTATCACAAAAAACACATCTGAAGACAATGCAGAATCTATGGATAAATTCATGAAAATCATGGAAGATATAAAAAAGCATTTATCCATGGTTTTCCACAGATTCATCAATGAGGGCCTGAACATATTTTTCAGGAACAGAAAAATTGAGCCCTGGGATCCTTTCATGATCGGCTGCGATGGCTTGCAGGTCAGACCTGAAATGAAACTTGATAATGGTAAGATTATTTTAAAAGGGTACGTTTTACCGCATCGGTCCAAATTGACAGATGAAGAATACAACAAAGGTAAAGGGCCTAAAGACAGCTGGACAGCACATCAGGGCTTCTATGTATACAGGAATAAAAGACTTCTTGTAGCTGGTGACTGGCTTGGATTTTTTAAAAAAGAAGTTCATTACGATTTATGCAGAATATTTGTTGATCTCCCCAACGATGTTGATGATGAATGGCAGATTGATATTAAAAAATCTATAGCACGCCCCCCACTTCGTTTCAGGGAACAGATTAACTCTCTTGCGAAAGATGTGAGAGCACAGGCACTGGAAGTATACAGACATAAAGGGAAAGTGCTTCGCAAAAGGTTTTCTTCCGAAGAATATCATCAATTATGGGAAGAACGCATCAGACATGGAAAGCGATTTTATAAACTAAACCGTAGCCATCCACTTATTACAGATTTATTCAATAAATCAGATATTCTGAAATCTGAATTAGAAAAAGTCCTTCAATTTATCGAAGAAACTATACCTGTACCTTTAATTACGCTGCAAGAAAATGAGAACATAATGCCGCATGGACAGCCATTTGAAGGTATTGATCAGGAACCTGTAAGAAGGACTATGATTGCCATGTTCGAAAATCTTGTCAGAAACGGTAAATCATCAGATGAATCTAAGGCAATTATATTGAATATAGAACCTTTCAATTTTTTTCCTGAATATCTTGAATCTCTTAATGAACCAGACAATGCTTAATAGTGCGATTTTAACCATTCGAACTCTTCTTCCTGAATCCGGCTCGGTTACCAGAGATGAAATTGAAAAGCAGGTGGATTTCGTTTTGACAAATCCAAAATTCAAAGATTTAGATAGATCTCTTCTGATACGTGAAATTGAATCGCTATATCGTATCCGGGTTGACGAATTCAGGGTAATTGAAGATGATGAACGTAAACGGCCATGGGTTAAAGAAAAAGAAAATCAAATTGAATGGAATTTCTGGAACAGATATGAGTCATATTTGCAGTTCAGAAGAAATTTTGCACCCGAAACAATTGCCCACCTTGACAGGCTGACTTCCAAAACACTTGATGGTCTTTATGATCCTTCAATTGAACTTGGTTTTGATAAAAAGGGCCTTGTTGTTGGACAGGTTCAATCAGGTAAAACATCTAACTACACTGGTTTAATCTGTAAAGCTGCAGATGCTGGTTATAATTTGATTATAATTCTGGCCGGGTTGCATAACAATCTGAGAACTCAGACTCAGCTTCGCATGGACGAAGGATTCCTTGGTTTTGATACAAAATACCAAAGGGCATTTAACACGGGTAACAGCAGAATTGGCGCCGGTGTAGGACATCAGATTTATCCTGTCCATTCTTTTACCTCCAGTGATGAAAACGGTGATTTCAGTAAAAGGGGGACCTATTCATTTCATACCAGGGAACCCATTATTGCGGTTGTCAAAAAGAATAAAACCCGTCTCGAAAATTTATATCGCTGGTTATACATACATGCAACTGATGATGGCAGTGGTCAGAAAAAAATTAAAGATAAAACTCTATTACTTATTGATGATGAAGCCGACAATGCATCCATCAATATTTCCAATGACCCTGAAAAGAGGAGTGCGATAAACAGTTTAATTACACAGATAATCAGACTGTTTGCAAAATCAGGTTACGTAGGTTATACTGCAACTCCGTTTGCCAATATTTTTATTCCTCTAAATGAAAACGATATTTTTCCGCGTGATTTTATCATAAATCTTCCGGCACCTTCAAATTATATTGGTCCTGAAAAAGTTTTTGGATTTCGCCTTGTTGAAGAAGATGAACAATCTGATACCGTGCTACCCATTGTAAACAGGATAAATGATTACCAGTCCTTTGTTCCGGATAAACACAAAGCAGGTGATCAAGTTCCTGACACTTTGCCTGAATCACTTAAAACGGCTATTCGATGCTTTATTATAACCTGCGCTGTACGTCGGCTTCGTGGTCAAATAGGTGTGCACAACTCAATGCTGATTCATGTTACAAGATTTGTCAGATGGCAGAGAAATATATTTGATTTGGTACAGCATCAGTTTGATTATTACCGCAGGGGGATTGACCAGGACATGCCTGAAATAATTGAAGAGTTTAGAAAGATATTTGAAGAAGATACAGAAAATTATAAATCATATGTTACAGTTTCTTCACTTATTAAGAATTCTATATTATCAGAAATTGATGCTCACGTTGAAATTCATTCTTGGGATGGTGTCCTTTCAGAACTGAATAATGCTGTTTCAAAAATAGAGGTAAAAGAAGTAAATGGTGGTTCCGGTGATATACTCAATTATTTTGAACATGCAGAAGGATTATCAGTTATTGCTATTGGCGGAGATAAACTTTCAAGAGGTCTTACTCTTGAAGGTCTTTCGGTAAGTTATTATCTCCGTGCTTCAAAAATGTATGATACTCTCATGCAAATGGGAAGATGGTTTGGTTACAGGCCTGGCTATGTCGATTTATGCAGATTGTTTACCAGCCGTGAACTTAATGAATGGTTCTGTCATATTACACATGCTTCTGAAGAGTTAAAAGAAGAATTTGATTATATGTCTGATGTTGCCGGGTCAACACCTGAAAAATATGCTTTAAAAGTAAGGACACATCCTGGTGTATTACAGATTACAGCTTCAAATAAAATGAAATCCACGATTGATATTCAGGTGTCCTGGTCAGGTAGACTTGTTGAGTCTTATGAATTGAGAAAAAATGAATCGGCCATTAAGAACAACATATTTACTACTGAAAAGTTTATTAGTTCCCTTCCTGCTAAATATGAAACAGATGACAATTATTATCTTTGGTTTGATATCACGGCAGATCAGGTTAAAGATTTTTTCAGGGGATTCCAGCTGCTTGATAATCTAAAAGCTTATGATCCGACTAATTTAATCCGTTTTATTGACCTTCAATTACCAAACGGAGAACTTTCACATTGGAGAGTAGCAATTATGACAAAAAAAAATGCAACATTTATGCATGATATTTCAATTTCAGGCACTGTAAAATCGATTGGTTGTTTTTTGCGCACTCAGGTTGATAATATTTCAGCTAATGAGATCTATTACATTAGAAATTCTCATATAATCAGCCCCAAAGATGAATTTATTGATTTATCTGAAGAGGAATATACCACCGCTAAAAGATTAACCAAAGAAAGGTGGATTAAAAAAAAGAATAAAAAAGAAGAACCTCTATATCCGAATGGTGAAATTGTGAGAAATGAGATTCGTGATCCTGATAACCCATTATTGTTGATTTATTTACTTGATCCCGCAGGTGCTAAGATGCCTGATTTGAGCATACCATTTGTCGGTTATGCTGTTAGTTTTCCAAAAAGCAGATTCAGTAAATATGTTTCCTACAGGATCAATGAAAATCTGCTAGATAAATTCGACTTTGATGATAATGTAAATGAAAACTTCGATGATGAAGATTGATTCAATATGGCAGGAACTCGAAAATGACCAGTCTCTTCAATCTGGTATTTTATATAAACGGTATTCTTCATCTGTACATCCGGATTTATATGTTGCTCTCAGATCACCTGAAAAACTAAGATGTATAGCAGCAATGATCAATAAATCAAATGAGCCTGCCATTCAGCATTGGTCACACCTCAAAGACATAAAAGTTGAAATTTTTATAAATACGAAAACCCCTGATAAATCATTCTTATTGATCCTTTTACTGAATCAAAAGCATATGGACATTTTTTCTGTTCTCTGCGAAGATTTAATTTTTCAGGTTTCTGATATTGTTGAAGAAAGGGAATTGATAAAAATGCTGCTAAACCGGCTTTCCAAATGGGAAACATTATTTGAAAGTATCGGTCAGCAGGGTTTGTCAGGTGAAGCACAGCATGGTTTATTTGGGGAATTGTACTTTTTGCGAAAATTTTTAGAAGATTCAAAGGACTTTACTCAATGCATTGGTTCCTGGCTTGGTCCTGCAAAAGCTGTTCAGGATTTTCAATTTGGGAAATGGGCCGTTGAAGTTAAAACTACGCATGGCAATAATCATCAGAAAATTCACATCAGTAGCGAACGACAACTAGACAATAGTTTGATTACTGAAATTTTTCTATTTCATCTTTCACTGGATGTCAGGGTTAATCATGGTGAATCCCTAAATGATATTGTTTTGTCAGTAAAGAAGATACTTTCACAGGATACAATTTCAATGAATTCGTTTAATCAGAAATTGCATGAAGCTGGCTATTTTGATATTCATTCCGGCATTTATGATAGCACCGGATATAATATAAGGCATGAAAATATTTACAAAATTGATGAAGGGTTTCCACGTATCACGGAGAGTTCACTTCCGTCAGGAGTTGGTGATGTGACATACTCCATAATTGTCTCCGACTGTAAGTCGTTTTTTATTAGTGAAAAAGATTTATTTACCCTATTAATTTTTGCATAATGCCGTCCCTTGAAAACATTGAATTGCAAAAGTTCTATTTAAGTTTACAGGAGGATATAAAATCAGAACTTGTTTCTGACGAAGAAGGCAATACGCCAGAACAGATATTTACTGAAACAGCATTAATGTTTCTTTCCGAGGGTGGTGAAACAGAGAATTACCAAGTAAAATATGATGAAAAAATATCTGGTCGCGGGGTTGAACATAAAATAAATGCATATGCTCTTTCGGAAAATTATGAAACCCTTGATCTCTTCGTAACACTTTTTAACGGCACTGAAACTATCTCAACCGTTACAAAAACTGATGCAGAAAAAGCTATTGACCGTTTACTGAAGTTCTTTCGCAATGCTATTTACAAAGATTATGTAAATGAAATTGAAGAATCTTCTCAGATCTTCGACCTTTCTCACACTCTGGCAAACGCACCGGAAATAAAAGACTTTCTCAGTCGGGTTAATATTTTTTTAATTACTGATGGTGAAATAAAATCTGACTTCAGAAACTCTGAAAAAATTGCTGGTTATACTGTCTATTATAGGATAATTGATATTACTTATCTCTATAATATTTCTGAAAAGTCTCATATTCCGATCGAAATTGATTTTATTGGCAATGGTGTCGAAATCCCCTGCATTGATGTGAGCACAAAGAATGAAGAATATCAGTCATTTTTAGCTATAATTCCGGGGCAGGTTCTTGCTTCAATTTATGAACAATACGGGTCCCGTTTGCTTGAACAGAATGTGCGATCCTTTTTACAGTTTACCGGTAAAATTAATAAAGGAATTCGAAAAACCATTATTGAAGAACCTCATATGTTTCTTGCTTATAATAATGGTATAGCAGCGACAGCTGAAGAAGTAATAATTGTCGATTTGCCTGATGGACGTGGTAAAGCAATAAGTTCTGTCAAGGACCTTCAGATTGTAAATGGAGGTCAGACAACAGCATCAATTTACCACACATGGAAAAAAGACAAAGCTGATATTTCAAGAATATTTGTTCAGATCAAATTATCCAGGATTAATGATAAATCAAAATTTGGCGAAATTGTCAACCGTATTTCCGAATATGCCAACACACAGAATAAAGTATCGGTTTCTGATTTAAGCTCAAATAAACCTTATCATATCGAATTGGAAAAATTATCCAGAAATATCTGGGCACCCCCTATCAAAGGTTCATCACAACAAACGATTTGGTTTTACGAACGTGCCAGAGGTCAGTATAAAAATGCCGCTTTGAAGTATGGTTTAACAACCGCAAAACGTAAAGCTTTTGAATTGAAAAATCCCAAAAATCAGGTTTTCACAAAAGAAGATCTTGCTAAGTATGTTAATTCATATCAGGAAGTCTCTGAAAGAAACAAACTTATTATAGGCCCTCATATAGTTGTCAGGGGCAATCAGAAGAATTATGTTCAATTCATTAACTACAACATTGATAATAAACCTGATAATATTTATTTTGAAGATATTATTGCAAAAGCAATTATTTTCCGGGGAACAGAAAAAAAATACGGAATTAAACCCAATTCAATTGGAGACATGAGATATGTGACAGTTCCATACTCCATAGCATGGCTTGGGTATAAGTTAAATTATAAACTCGATTTGTACAAAATCTGGAAAAACCAGTGTCTATCTGATAAAATGAAGGAAAAATTGTATCAGATAATGGTAGAAATAGAAAATTTTATAAGAAATAAGGCTCCAGGTGCGCTGTATGGTGAATGGGCAAAAAAAGAAGAATGCTGGACTGCAATTAAAGAAAATGATTTTAAAATTGACCTTTCATCATTGTCTTCTGATCTTGAATCGGTATCACAGCAATTAAAAAGAAAGAAAATATCTGATACTGAACTTGCCCAGGCTGAATTGAATTCTCAGTTAGAGCGAATTACGTCTGTTCATTATCAAATCTGGAAAAATATTGAAGATTGGGGTAGAGATACTGGAACGCTCACACCTTTTATGCGTGATATGGCGAATACAATATCAGGTCGCTTACGTTCAAAGCATAAATTGAATGATAACGAATTTGCCTATGCAATTAAAATCCTTGATCATGCAATCGAAAAAGCTCCCGAATTATTTTTCAATATGGATGAATTGGTTGAATCCGAAATTTCCACCTCTGAAAAGGCTCCTGAAATTACTATCGAATTGATTAAGAAAATTGTTACTTGGGATAAGAAAAATAAAGTTCTTAAAGATTTTGAATTTTTCTTTATGCATAACCTTGCCGAAGGGAAAAAGACATTGTCAGATAGAAATAAATTCATTGCAAGCTTGAATTTGAATAAGGTTTTGAAGCATGGATTTAAAGAATAGAAATAGCGAACCAGAAGTCCATTTGCTATTATGATGATTATGCATCATCACCTCCCACGCCGCATCTTTAAAACTTCATCCAGCCGGGAAACGTCGTGAAGAGTAAAACATCGCGTATCGCGATATGCAATATATTTTTGGTTTATTTTGTTTTTCAATAATTTATTTCTTAATATTGCATATCGCAATATGCAATAAAGTATTAAGAAATGAAACAGGTTCAAACTAGTATGAAACCACAAGATGTGGTTATTCTGCTGAAAATTATTGCTTTAAATACCGGCAATTGGCAGCAAATGCCCCTGGCCGAAGCTTTAAAAATGAGCCAGTCGGAGGTGAGCGAGTCGGTAGCCCGTTCAAAATATGCCG
>Ga0265296_1005246_pt1 | contig 10758 bp, 14 predicted proteins | sample MunlanPumphouse1_FD_189073 | JGI IMG/M metagenome (GOLD analysis project Ga0265296, IMG submission 189073) | Groundwater microbial communities from a municipal landfill in Southern Ontario, Canada - Pumphouse #1 | ecosystem: Environmental > Aquatic > Deep subsurface > Groundwater | place...
CGACCAGGCCTGGCTGGACAAGGTGCGCCTGTCGTCGGTCAAGTTCGGCGGCTGCTCGGCGGGCGTCATCTCCGGCGAAGGCCTGGTGATGACCAACAACCACTGCGTCGCCACCTGCGTCGCCAACCTGTCCACGCCCCAGCTGCAATACGCCGAGACCGGCTTCACGCCGAAGAGCCGCGAGGAAGAGCTGAAATGCCCCGGCGGCTCGGCCGAGATCCTGACCGAGATCGTCGACGTGACCGAGCGCGTGCAGAAGGCGGGCGCCGGTCTGGACGGCCAGGCCTTCACCCAGGCGCGCGAGGCCGAGGCCGGCCGCATCGAAACCGAGAACTGCGGCGATGATCCCAAGATCCGCTGCCAGGTCGTCAGCCTGTACCGCGGCGGCCAGTTCAAGCTCTACAAGTTCCGCAAGTATTCCGACGTGCGTCTGGCCTGGGCCCCGGAAGACCGCGCCGCGACCTTCGGCGGCGACCTCGACAACTTCTCCTTCCCGCGCTTCGCCATCGATGCGGCCTTCATCCGCCTGTACGAGGACGGCAAGCCCGCCCTGACCCCGACCCACTTCACCTGGAACCCGAACAAGCCGACCGAGGGCGAGCCCGTCTTCGTCACCGGCAACCCCGGCTCGACCCAGCGCCTGCTGACGCAAGGCCAGCTGATGACGATCCGCGACGTGGTCCTGCCGCTGGACCAGCTGATCGCGTCCGAACTGCGCGGCCGCCTGATCCGTTACTCGGAAGAGGGCGAGGACCAAGCCTTCATCGCCATGGACCCCATCGTCGGCGTCGAGAACACCTACAAGCGCGGGCGCGGCCGCATGGCGGCCCTGATCGATCCCGCCTTCATGGCCGCCAAGGCCGAGGCTGAAGCCGACTTCCGCGCCCGCGCCGCCGGCGGCCAGACTGATCCCCAAAACAACCCATGGGCGACGCTGGACGGGGTCCAGCCTCTGGCGCGCGAGCTTTACGCCCCCATGGCCCTGCTGGAAGGCGGCACCGGCATGGGCACGACCTCGGTCGCGGGCGGCTCGCCCCTGTTCCAATGGGCGCGGGCCATCGTGCGCGGCGCCCAGGAACGCGCCAAGCCGTCGGATCAGCGTCTGGCGGAGTATGCCGACAGCCGCCTGCCGGGCGTGCAATCCGGCCTGTTCGCCGAGCGCCCGACCTACCCGGAGCTGGAGCAGATCCGTCTGGAATGGTGGCTGTCCAAGACCCGCGAATGGCTGACCGTCGACAGCCCCTATGTCCGCACCCTGCTGGGCAAGGAAAGCCCTGAGGCCCTGTCGGCCCGCCTGATTGAAGGCACCAAGCTGGCTGACCCGGCCGTGCGCCGCGCCCTGTGGGAAGGCGGTCTGCCCGCCGTCCAGGCCTCGACCGACCCCCTGATCCAGTATGTCCTGGCTATCGACGCCGACGCCCGCGCCGTGCGCACCGCGTGGGACAACCAGGTCAAGGCGCCGACCGACCGCGCCTCGGAACAGCTGGCCGCCGCCCGCTTCGCCGCCTATGGCGACGCCGTCTATCCCGACGCCACCGGCACCCTGCGCCTGACCTACGGCCGGGTTGAGGGCACGGACGTTCCGGGCCAGCGTATCGGCGCCTTCACCACCTTCGCCGGCCTGTGGGATCGGGCGACGGGGGCCGAGCCCTTCAATGTCGCGCCCAAGCTGCTGGCCGCCAAGGACCGCATCGACCCCAATGCCGTGATGAACATGGCCGTCTCGTCCGACACCATCGGCGGCTCGTCGGGCTCGCCTGCGGTCAACGCCAGGGGCGAGATCATCGGCGCCAACTTCGACTCCACCGTCCTGACCCAGCGCAACGCCTACGGCTATGACCGCAACGTCAACCGCAGCGTCATCGTCACCACCCAGGCCGTGACCACGGCCCTGCGCGACGTCTACGGCATGGATCACCTGATCGAGGAACTCGGGGTCAAATGACCACGACGACCTTCCGCCCCGCGGCGTCTTCGGACGTGGCGGGGCTGCACCGCCTGATCGAAAGCGCCTATCGCGGCGACGCTGCCCGGGCCGGCTGGACCCACGAGGCCGACCTTCTGGGCGGCCAGCGCACGGATCAGGCTGAGCTTCTGGACATCCTTGCCGACGCCAGCCGGGTCATCCTGCTGGCCGAGGTTGACGACGTCCTGACCGGCTGCGTCCAGGTGGCGGACCAGGGCGAGGGCCTGGCCTACCTCGGCCTGTTGACCGTCGATCCGACCCGTCAGGCGGGCGGTCTGGGCCGACGCCTGATCGCCGCCGCCGAGGCCGAGGCCGTCGCCCGCTTCGGCGCGACCCGCATGGAGATGACCGTCATCCGCCAGCGGACCGAACTGATCGCCTGGTACGAACGCCGCGGCTACGCCCTGACCGGCGAGACGCGGCCCTTCCCGCTGGACGACGAGCGCTTCGGCCTACCGCAGACGCGGGAACTGGAGTTCGTGGTCATGGAAAAGGCGCTGGGATAACCCAGCGCCTTCATCATTTTCAGGCTGTCGGGGGTGACGGTCAGACGTCGCGCATCTGCTTCTGGGCGGCGCTGAAATACTGCCAGCCGGTCCACAGGGTGATGAGGGCGGCCAGCCAGATCAGGGTGTCCGAAAACAGCTGGAAGGCGGGCAGGTAGTCGAAAGGCAGGCCCCACCCGTCCCAGTTGCGGGCGAACAGCTGGCAGCCCAGGGCCACCATCTGCAGCGTGGTCTTCCACTTGGCGGCCAGGGTGACGGGCAGGGTGATGCGCCCGGCCATGGCTTCGCGCAGGGCCGAAACAGCGAACTCGCGGAACAGGATCAGGCCGCAGGGAATGATGATCTGCTGGACCGAGCCGCTCGTCAGCACGCCCAGGATGGCGCCCGTGACCAGGATCTTGTCGGCGATGGGGTCCAGGATGGCGCCCCAGCGCGTTTCGGCGTTCCAGCGCCGCGCCAGATAGCCGTCGACCCAGTCGGTCGAGGCGGCGATGACAAAGATCCAGAAGCCGGTCCGGTACATGGCGAATTGGTCGTCTGGGCTCAGCCAGGCCGACAGGAAGGGAAAACCGCTGGTGGCCCCGGCCAGCAGCAGGAACATGACCACCCCCGCCGCCAGCCGCACGCTGGTCAGGATGTTCGGAATGGGGTTGGCTTTGTGGGCAGGGGTCATCATCACGTCCATTGCAACGCCCGAGGGTGTGCCACGGTTCGCCATAAGAGGCGAGGGCGACGACTTGTCCCCCTCAGCGCCGGCTCAGTCCAGCCGCTCGAACCGCTTGGCGCCCGTCAGCTTGGACAGGATGCCGTCGGCGATGCCGAAATGCAGGCCGCTGAGCACCAGATCGCCCGCCGCCTCGCGCGCGGCGATCCAGGGGAAGGTGCGCAGGTTGTCGATGGACAGGCGCACGACGGTCTCTTCGGCCACCCGCTCGACCTGGTCGGCGGGGAAGTCCTCGACCACGCGGCGCACGGTCGGGGCGGCCTGCTCGACCCAGGGGGCGACGAAGTCCTGACAGTTGGCGGGCGAGCCGTTCAGCATGGCGTTCACGCCGCCGCAGAAGGCGTGGCCCATGACGACGATGCGTTTGACCTGAAGCACGTTGACGCCGAACTCCAGCGCCGCCGAGACGCCGTGCAGCTTGCCGTCCGGTTCATAGGGCGGGACCAGGTTGGCGACGTTGCGCACGACGAACAGCTCGCCCGGGGCGGTGTCGAAGATCAGGGCCGGATCGGCGCGACTGTCGGAACAGGCCACGACCAGGGTATGCGGCTTCTGGCCGTGGACCAGGGCCTCGTATTCGGCGCGCTCCGAAGGCCAGCGGTTCTGGCGAAAGCGGTGGTAGCCGTCGGTCAATTCATCGGTCATGAGCGCCTTCCTAGACCGGCAGCGGTTGGCGGCTCAAGTCCTCAGTTCTTGTGGAAGAAGCCGTGGATGCGCTCGGCCAGGGGCTGGTTGATGCCGTCCACCTTGACCAGGTCCGCGACCGAGGCGCGGCCGACGCCCTTGGCCGAGCCGAAGGCGTGCAGCAGGGCCTTCTTGCGCCCCGGCCCGACGCCCTCGATCTCGTCCAGCGGGTTCTTGGTGATGTCCATCGAGCGACGCTTGGCGTGGGCGCCGTTGGCGAAGCGGTGGGCCTCGTCGCGCAGCCGCTGGATGTAGTAGAGGGCCGGGCTCTTTAGCGGCAGCATGAAGGGCGGCTTGCCGGGCATGAAGAAGTGCTCCTTGCCCGCGTCGCGATCCGGCCCCTTGGCCACGCCGACGGCGGTGATGTCGTCCACGCCCAGGTCCGCCAGCACCGCCAGCACCTCGGCCAGCTGCCCCGCGCCGCCGTCGATCAGCAGCAGGTCCGGGCGCTCGACCGCCTCCCCCGCCTCCTCGTCCTTGACCATCTTGCCGAAGCGCCGGCGCATGACCTCGCGCATCATGCCGTAGTCGTCGCCGGGGGTCAGGTCGTCGCCGCGGATGTTGAACTTGCGATACTGGTTCTTGCGGAAGCCCTCGGGTCCGGCGACGATCATGCCTCCGACCGCGTTGGTCCCCTGGATATGGGCGTTGTCATAGACCTCGATCCGCTCGGGCCGGGCGTCCAGACCGAAGGCCTCGCAGACCTCGTCCAGGATCTTCGACGTGGCCGAGTTCTCGGCCATCTTGCGGCCCAGGGCCTCGCGGGCGTTGGTCAGGGCGTGATCGACCAGGCTGAGCTTGCCGCCGCGCAGGGGCCGGGCGATCTCCACCTTGTGCTCGGCCTTCATCGAGAAGGCGGCCTCCAGCAGCTCCAGCTCGTGCGGGCGGATGTTGGACAGGATCAGGCGCGGGATCGGCTTGTCCTCGTAGAACTGGCCCAGGAAGGCGGCGAGGATTTCCGGGTCGCTGTCGGTCTTGTCCACGCGCGGGAAATAGGCGCGTCCGCCCCAGTTCTGGCCCGCGCGATAGAAGAAGACCTGGACGCAGGCCTGACCGCCCTCGGCGTGCAGGGCGAAGACGTCGGCCTCGGCCACGCCGTCGGCGTTGACGCTGTTCTCCATGGAAATGGCCGACAGGGCGCGGATGCGGTCGCGCACGCGAGCGGCGGTCTCGAAATCCATCTCGTCGGACGCCGCCTGCATCTCCTGCGACAGGCGGCTGATCACCGTCCGCGACTTGCCGCGCAGGAAGGCCTCGGCCTCGTTCACCAGTTCTGAGTAGTCCTCCAGCGAGATCAGGCCGGTGCAGGGGGCGGAGCAGCGCTTGATCTGGTGCAGCATGCAGGGCCGCGTCCGGGTCTCGTAGACGCTGTCGGAGCACGAGCGCAGCAGGAAGGCCTTCTGCAAGGTGTTCAGGGTGTGGTTGACCGCCCAGGTCGAGGCGAAGGGGCCGAAGTAGTCGCCCGGAATGGTGTGGGCGCCGCGATGCTTCCTGACCTGGGGCGCGCGGTGATCGCGGCGGATCATCAGTTCGGCGAAGGACTTGTCGTCGCGCAACAGGACGTTGAAGCGCGGCTTCAGCTTCTTGATGAAGTTGGATTCGAGCAGCAGGGCCTCGGTCTCGGACGCCGTAACCACCAGCTCCATCGAGCGGGTCAGGGACACCATCAGGCCGATGCGCTGGGTGTGGAAGCGGCCCTGCGCATACTGGATGACGCGCTTCTTCAGCGACTTGGCCTTGCCGACATAGAGGCAGGTCCCGTCCTCGCCGTACATGCGATAGACGCCGGGCTTGTCAGGCGCGCGGCGCGCCTCGTCGGCGATCAGCTCGGCGGCTTGCAACGGCAGCGGGGCGCCGGCGGCGGCGTCCGGAATGTCGGGGGTCTCGTCGGTCATCGGCGGGGATATAGGCTCAGGACCGACGAACCAGAACCACGCCGCCGATCACCAGGGCGACCCCGGCGATGCGGCCCAGGTTCAGCGGCTGCTTCGGTACGCCCAGGGCGCCGAAATGGTCGAGGATCAGGCTGAGCGCCAGCTGGCCGGCGACCATCAGGGTGATGGTGGTGGCGACGCCCAGGCGCGGCACGCCCCAGGCGGCGGAAATGACGAAGGCGCAGCCGTAGAAGCCGCCCATCCAGGCCCACCAGGGCAGGGCCTTGATCGCGCCCACGTCCGGCCGGGTCTGCAAGGCCAGGGCCAGACAGCCCAGGGCAACCGTGCCGACCGCGAAGGAGATGAAGGCGGCGTTCACCGGCGACCCGACCGCCGTCATCAGCTTGGCGTTGGTCGGCCCCTGCAAGGCCGTGGCGGCGCCCGCCATGAGCAGGGTCAGAAAGACGAGGATGGGAACCTGCATGGGCCGTCTCTACCAGTTCGGATCGGCGGGCGCGCCGCCGAAGAACTCGGCCAAGCGGTCGCGGGTGGCGCGGGTCGTATCCTCGGGCAGGGCGTCGGGGGCGAACCAGCCGATTTCGGCGATCTCGCCATGGCTGGTACGCTCGGTAAGGTCGAAGGTGTCGATGGCGAAGACCAGGACGTGATCGCCCGGAAAGAAACGCTCGTTGGAGTGGACCGAGATCAGGCGGGGCTCGCTTTGGGCGATCAGCCCCGCCTCTTCGCGCAATTCGCGGACCACGGCGGCCTGGGTCGTCTCGCCCTTGTCCACCCCGCCGCCCGGCAGCCACCAGCCGTGCAGATAGGTGTGCCTGACCAGCAGCACCCGCCCCTCGGCATCGACCGCCAGCCCGCGCACGCCCAGGGTCATGCCCCGGTTCATCCGCGACCAGGCGAAGAAGAGGGGGCGGGTGAAGGGCTCGATTCGGGTGCGCCAGGGGATCATGGCGCGACGATAGGCTTTGGCAGGGCGGCTTGAACAGTCGCGCCTGTGCCTCTATTCGGACCTTTGAACAGGAGCCTTCCCATGCTGGCCATCGCCATCATCTTCGCCTTCATCGCCGTCATCGCCGCTGTGAACTTCTACGAGTTCGGCTCGGTTGACTGAATCCGCTCAAGGCGCGGGCGGGTTCGACTGGCGTCACGCCGGGGACCATGTCCGCGTCCTGTTGTCGGATGTGGCGGTCGATGTGCGCATCGGCCTGCACCCGTGGGAGCGGCACCCCGAGCGCCCCGCGCGGCTGATCGTCAATGTCGAGATGTTCGCGGCCTGGCCTTTGCCCAAGGCGGGGGCTGAAGGCGGCTTCATCGATTACGACCGGGTGCGCGATCACATCGCCCGCTGGCGTGGGCGTGACCACGTCGAGTTGCTGGAAACACTGGTCGAGGAGCTGATCGGCGTCTGTTTCGCCCTGCCGCCGGTCGAGGCCTGCCGGGTGCGGATCACCAAGCCGGACATCTTCCCTGAAGCGGCGGCCGCCGGTGTTGAGATATTCCGCCGCAGGCCCGGCTGAATGGGCGCGTCGCTGAACAAGGTGGTGCTGATTACCGGCGCCGCGCGCCGCGTGGGCGCCGGTCTGGCGCGAGCGCTGGCCGAGGCAGGCTGGGACGTCGCCGTTCACCATCGCGGCGGGGCGGACGAGGCGGCGGCTCTGGTCGCCGACCTGTCGGCCGAGGGCGTACGGGCGGCGGCCTTTCAGGCGGACCTGAACGCGGCGAGCGAGCGCGACGGCCTGATCGACCGCGTCGTCGGCCGTTTCGGGCGCATTGACGCCCTGATCAACAACGCCTCCCTGTTCCGCTACGATACCTTGCCCACCCTGACCGAGGCGTCGTGGGACGAGCATCTGGCGTCGAACCTTACCGCGCCGGTCTTCCTGATCCGCGACTTCGCCAGGGCCATCGAGGCGGCGGACGGGCAGGGGGTGGTGGTCAATATTCTGGATCACAAGATCGACAGTCCGAACCCGGACTTCTTCGCCTATACGGCCGGCAAGGTCGGTCTGGCGGGGCTGACGCGGACCCTGGCCATGGGGCTGGCGCCCCGCATCCGGCTGTGCGGCGTCTCGCCCGGCCTGATCCTGCGCAGCGGCGAGCAGACCGAGGCCGAGTACGAAGCCGCCTGGCGCGACACCCCGCTGGGGCGCGGCGCCTCGCTGGAGGATGTGGCCCGCACGGTGCGCTTCATCCTCGAGACGCCTGGGCTGACCGGGCAGAACCTGACCATCGACGGGGGGGAGAGCCTGGTCGGTCGGGGCCGCGACGTGGCCTTTGACGGGATTCCGCTTCCCTGAGCTTGGTCCTGACCCTGCCTTTACTTCGCCGCCGTGACGGTGTTGATGCGCGAACCCTTCGCGGGGCCTATATGGGGCGCCCGCGTTCCCGGATCTGTTGCCCCTGATGCCTGCTGTCCAGTTCACCCGCCGCTTCTCGATGGCGCACCGGCTGATCGCCGATGCGGGGTCGAAGTGCGCCGTGCCGCACGGGCACAATGAGTTCGTCAAGGTCACGCTGGAGCCGACGGCCGAGATCGCCTTTGGCCAGTCGAACCATGCCGCCTCGTTCGAGAACCTGAAGCGGCGCTGGCACGGCTTTGTCGACCGCAGCCTGGACCACGCCTTCCAGTTGAACCGCGCCGATCCGCTGCTGGACTGGTTCCAGACGCATGAGCCGCAGCGGCTGAACCAGGTCCTGACCATCGACGGCGATCCGACGACCGAGGCCCTGGTCATCGCGCTCTGGCGAAAATTGGAAGCCATCCTCAAGGCCGAGGGCCTGCCCTTCCGACTGGCCGAACTGGCCATCGAGGAGACGCCGACCAATACCGTCCTGGCGCGCGGCCTGACCGAGGCCGAGCGGGCGTGGAAGCTGGGCGACTGGTGCGACCGGGCCGATTTCAGCATCAATGACCTTCTGCCGCCGGAGACCTGGTCGTGAGCGCCGTCGTCACCCCCTTGCCCCTATCCGAGCCGCGCCGTCTGGGTCTGACCGTGATTGTGCGCGGTCTGGAGGTGCAGGCCGCCATCGGGGTTCACGCCCATGAGCATGGCCGGTTGCAGCCCCTGGTCGTGGACGTCGAGTTGGACCTGGGCGCCGGGCCGATCCACCGCCTGTCCGATACGCTGGACTATGAGGGCGTGGCGCGTGTCGCTCGCCAACTGGCGGGCGGCGAGCACATCGCCCTGGTCGAGACCTTCGCCGAACGGCTGGCCTTGGCCTGTCTGGAAGACGCGCGGGTTCTGGCGGTCAAGGTGCGGGTGGAGAAGCCCGGCGCCATTCCCGGCGCGGCGGCGGCGGGCTGCGAAGTCGCCTATTCGCGCTGAGGCCGGTTGCGCGGGGCGTTGCGTCCCGCCATTGTCGCGCCTCGTTCAAGAGGTTCCGATGGTCCAGTCCGGCGATTACAGCAGCAACAGCGCGGCGGCCTCGCCTGACCTGACCAGCCTCTATGTCGGATACGCCCTGATCCTGTTCGCCGTGCCGACCTTCGGCGTGGCGGCGGCGATCGGCCTGTTGCGGATGTGGCGCAAGGCGCCGCCGAGCGATCCCCTGGCGCGCAGCCATTTCATCTTCCAGCAGCGGACGCTGATGGCCTCGGTCGCGGCGATTGTCGCGGGCGTCGTGCTGATCCTGGTCAACGTCGGGGTCTTCGTCCTGTTCATAATGGCTCTGTGGAGCATCGTGCGCGGCGCCCTGGGTCTGAAAGACCTGCTGGACGGTCGCCCGATCCGCCATCCCCTTCGTCTCTTTTACTAAAGGCCCGTCATGACTGAGCAGTATTCCGAGGCACGCGGCAAGGGCAGGGACGGGGCGGTTCTGGCCTGGGTCCTCTATATTCTGTCGATCCCCAGCGCCAACCTGCTGGTGCTGGCGGGGCTGGTCGTGGCCTATGCCTGCCGGGGTTCGGCGACTGGGCTGGCGGCCCAGCATATCGAGGCGCAGATCAAGCTGTTCTGGTCCGTCTTCTGGATCACTATCGTGCTGTGGGGCCTGATCGCGGTCAGCGCCGTGGCGTCCTTCCTGCTGATCGGCATTCCCTTCCTGCTGCTGTTCGGTCTACTGCTGTTGCTGGTGTCGATCTGGTTCACGGTGAAGAGCGTTCTGGGTCTGCTGGCCCTGCTGAACGACCGGCCGGCCTAGGGTCATGACCGCGTTCCAGGACCACGTCGCCGCCCGTCGCTATCATCAGGACTTCCCCGACGCCGAGGGCGAGGACCGTCGCGTCTGGGCCGAGTATGTCGCGCGCGGCAAGACGCGGGTCATCCTGCACGTCGAGGCGGCGCCGGCCCTGCGCGGCACGGGCGCGGCCTCGACCTTCATGCAGAGCCTGGCCGAGCACGCGCGGGCCGAGGGGCTGAAGCTGGAGCCGATCTGCAGCTATGCGATGCTGTGGCTCAAACGCCATCCCGAGTACGCAGACGTGGTCGGCTGAAACCGCTGACGGCGGCGTCCTGGGCGGTCCCGGCTCTCCGCTACGCTGCGGCCGGGATGACGGCATGGGGGCTGTGCGAAGCGCCGAGGCCGCGTCGGGTCGAGAAGGCGGAGCCTTCTGATCGCGGCCTACAGCATCATGGATGGCTCTTGGCGACGATGGCTTTCATCGTCTCGGCCTTGGCGGGCAGGTCCATGACGAGGCGGTGGGCCAGTTCGCGGGCGCCGACGGGATAGGCGTCGCCGCCCTCGGCGATTTCGCGGGCCATTTCCGACGCCTTGAGCAGGACCTCTTCCAGCGCCTCGACCTGTTCGAGCGCCAAGGCGCGCGCCTCGGCTTGCAGGCGTTTGACGCGTTCGGCGGTGCTTTCTGGCGCACGCATCAGGTCATAGACCTCGGCTTCAGGCGATGAGACGATACGCAGGTTGGCGCGGGTCTCGTTGTCAGGGTTGCTGGATTTGGTCATCGTCTGTCTCCGTAACGCACCATGCCGCATTTTCGCCGCAAGGTCGCAACCGTTTTGCAGTCAAGCTTGCGCCAGGCCCTCCATGTTG
>Ga0265296_1005247_pt1 | contig 10752 bp, 9 predicted proteins | sample MunlanPumphouse1_FD_189073 | JGI IMG/M metagenome (GOLD analysis project Ga0265296, IMG submission 189073) | Groundwater microbial communities from a municipal landfill in Southern Ontario, Canada - Pumphouse #1 | ecosystem: Environmental > Aquatic > Deep subsurface > Groundwater | place: Canada...
CATCTAACTAGCCGTGTTGATTCGTTAAAAACAGGTATTACAACAGATATAAACAGATCTTTTGAATTCATAACAATTATCGCAATTATATCATGTATACTAGTGCTAGATTGACCATAAGCATTTATCATGAACAAATCTAAAAAATCTTTTTTTAACAGCAAATATCAGCGCCAATTACTAAAAAAGCTAAAGCCCAGAAAACAAACCAATAATATCTGGCAACGTTTGCGACTGTGGCAAAAAATTTTAGCCATAGCCATAGTTGGCTTGGTTTTGTATGTCGGCCAGGCTTACGCTATTGCCTTGTGGTACCAACATAAACACCGTGGAGAACCACTTGTTTATGGAGTAACTTATGTAGCTGATTATTCTAGGTTTTTAGGGTTAGACCCTAAAGAAACTTTTTTGGCACTACGCGATGACTTGCATTTTAAAAGATTCAGGTTGGTAAGCTATTGGGATAATATTGAGACCTCGCCGGGCAAATATGACTTTAGCGAACTCGACTGGCAATTTAGTAAAGTTAACGAAGTTGGTGGGCAAGTATCTTTGGCTATAGGCCTACGCCAACCGCGTTGGCCGGAATGCCACCAGCCCAGCTGGATGGACGGACAACCACGTAGCGTGTGGTATCCCAAACTTAAAACATTTATGACAGCCACGATCGAGCGCTACAAAAACAACCCGGCACTAGTTAGCTACCAGCTAGAAAACGAATATTATTTACGAGTATTCGCCGATTGCGGCGACCCTGACCGACAACGCTTAATAGAAGAGTTTAATCTTGTTAGAAATATCGACCCCAAACACCCCATAATAATCAGCCTGTCGAACAATTACCTAGGGATACCCGTTGGTCAACCTAGGGCCGATCAAGTTGGGGTGTCGGTTTATAAAAGAGTTTGGGACAAAACCATAACTCATCGCTATTTTGAATATCCGTTCCCGTCTTGGTATTACAGCTGGCGAGCTGGTATGATCGAAATAGTTACCGGCAGGAGTTCTATGTTGCACGAATTGCAAGCCGAACCATGGCCGCCAATGTCAATCACCGAAGCCTCGATAGCCGAACAAAACAAATCTATGGATGCCAAGCGATTAGCCGAACGTATAAATTATGGTCGAGACACTGGTTTTAGAGATATTGATTTATGGGGTGGCGAGTGGTGGTATTGGCGCAAAGTCAAATTTAATGACCCCAGCCTATGGGATACCATAAAAACCGAAATTCCTAACCCCGGTATCTAAATATCTAGTACAATTACTAGTAGTATGGCAAAGCGTTCAACACATTCTGGCTCGATAGTTAACACCCGCGCTCGTTACGACTACGACATTAAACATACTTTTACTGCGGGTATTGTTTTAAGTGGTGCCGAAACCAAGAGCTTGCGCTTAGGGCATGGTCACCTAAGAGGAGCTTTTGTAAATATAAAAGATAACGAGCTATGGCTTTTTAATGCCACCATAACCCCGACCAAAACTAATTTAAATGCTTTTAGCGAGGCCCAGCAAACTGCACCACGAAAATTATTAGTTAAAAAGCGCGAGTTAGCCGAATTGGCCGCTGGCAAAGAGCAGGGGTTAACTATTATTCCGCTTAAGTTTTTAACCGCCAAAAAATTTATTAAAGTCGAGATAGCCACCGCCAAAGGTCTAAAAAAATACGACAAACGCCAAAAAATTAAGAAACGTGACACCCAGCGCGATATAGACAAAGCCATTAAAAGATTATAAAATATAGCTTATAATTATTGGGTTTTACTGTGGAAAGACAAATATTTGACGAACGACCACTGGGTGAGTTTTCTGACGATCATGCCGACATCGAGTGGGTAGCTACAGAAGAAACAGAGCAGTTACGGCCTGAATCCCGACAAGGTCTAGGTAAAATTGCAATAGATCGATTACTAGCAGAAGCCGACCGATTAACCACTCAAAACGACAAAGATTGGCTTAAAGTAACAGATGTAGCTATTGAGACAGGTATGCCTGTTAAATGGGTAATGAAAACTTCTGAATATTTAGGCATTAGACCTACTAAAAGACACTTTAACCAATTTTTAATAGACCATTATCCACCAGAGACTATAGCGCAACTAAAGCAAGAGGTTGTTTGGCAACGCAAATGTGCCAAGGCACATTTAACGCCCATGCAGAAGGCCCTGGCCGAGCAAGCCTACGGCCAAGTCAGCGTTGGCACTATTAATACAATCAGAGCCAAGGCAGATAGGTGCGAACTTGCCATTGAGACAGAAGAACAACAGTGGCAAGAAAATTACGCTAAAGCGCCTAGCGAGGTTACAATTTACACTATTTCTAAATTAGTTGGCCGTTCGAGTACGTGGGTGCAGCAAACGATCAACGAACTTGGCGCAAACCCCCTTAAAACCACGCTCTATAGAACCAATATCGAACAGAGGCTCTACAGCAAGACACTGCTAGCAGAAATCCGTCAAAATTCGGTTATGTACAATACCCCCTACGATCATTTCACGCTAGACCAGTTAAAAGTTATTGCCAATCAAAATGGTAGGTGGATAGAAAATATTCTGGCCAAAAACAATATACCGCCTCATCCGAGCGATACAAGACAGCAACGTTCTACAATACCAAGATCATACCCGCCACAAGCTCTAGAGATAATCATAGAGGCGATCAATAGTCGGCCTCCATACGGAGGAGATTGGTTGACAACATCTTATATGCAACACATGCTAGGCAAATCTAATAGATGGGTCGCGCAAAGGTTAGTTGCCTACCAAGATATGTCGATGGACAGACAAGACGATCACGGCGTAGCTCGAACACACTACCCAAAAGAGGTGCTCGAAAATTTGCGAAAAATGGCAGAAGATGACACTGTGTATGATCAAAAAGGAGAATTTTATACCGCCCATGAAATGTCGGGTATACTTGGCCGAAATTACGCATGGGTTGAGCGCAAACTTAAAGAAATTGACGCTCAAGGTGAACTGAGATTTAATCAAAACTCATGGCTTTTGCAATGCTACCCCCCTAGTGTACTGCAAGAACTGCGTGCACTATCAGACGCACAAGAAGCTCAAAAGAATGATGAATTGTTTACTTTAACAGATATAGCCACACAAGTCGGGCGGCACTGGAGCTGGGTCAAAAAAATACTAGAAGAAGCCAACGTACCATCGGATATATTAATCGACTCAACCGGCAGACAACGCTTGCACTACCCAAAAGAAGCGCTGGATATAGTTAGTCGCAAGATAGACGAAATTGCCGATTTACAAAAAGGCGACTATCTATCTCTTGTAGAATTATCCTCGGCCGTCAGCAAGTATTATGAAAATACAAAAAAAATACTCCGAGATTTAAATATAAAACCGGTAGACCGCTATGGCAAAGACGGGGTGTTGCACAAATACTATCCACCAGAAACCGTTGGCTTAATCCAGCAATATATCTCTAATAAAAGTGATTCTAGAGTAGATTAGCCTCTAGCATTGTAAATCGGGTCTGTAGCTATTATGTGTGTTTATTTTAAGGTTTAGCGGGACGACGATTTTTGCGAAAATCACGATAAGCTAGCTTGCCACGCAAGTCGTTCATATAGGTAAAATAAGTATCGCCGTATTCGTTTAGCCTTTTAAAAAGCGAAGAATAATTATTACGGTTTGGGATTACAACCTGGCCAAGTTTATTAACGCTGGCTAGGTGCCTAATAAGACCGGCGAAATCACCATCACCACTAACAATAACAGCCTTATCGTATCTGTCGATATCTATCATGGTTTGCAACACCATGTCGGAATCGATATTGCCTTTAATGGTAGAATCGTCGGATCGCACTAGGGGTTTAAAAAACATAATATAGCCGGCCTCTTGCAGAGCATTATAAAGTGTTTGATATTCCTCCATGTAACCCATAAACATATAGGCTTTTTTAACACCAAATTCGCTTAACAAATACTCACGGAATTTTTTGTGATCAAGCTTCCAGCCTAGCGATTCGACACCCGAATGTAAGTTCTGGCCATCAATAAAGGCATAGTTATTAGATGGTTGTTTGGTTGTTTCTATCTTTTCCATACATCAATCATAACAGATACACAGCCTAATTAATGATAATGCGTAGCCTTGTAACTTAATATTTTTACAGCAACCAGAGGCAGTTTGAACTATAATTTTATTAATGAGACTATATTCTTGGAACGTCAATGGCATCCGTGCAGTAATTAAAAAAGGGGCACTGCAGGCTTTTGTTAATGAGCATCAACCAGACATATTGTGTCTACAAGAAACCAAAGCCAGCCAGGACCAGGTCGAGATTGACCTGCCCGAATATCAAGAATACTGGAACAGTGCCGATAAGAAAGGCTATAGTGGTACAGCAATTTTTAGCAAACAAAAACCACTAAGTGTGGCGTATGACTTCCCGATGGATATTGCTAAAAAATATAATTTTAACGACAGCGAGTTGCGAAATGCCCACAGCGAGGGTAGGGTAATGGTAGCCGAATACCCTAATTTTTACCTATTGAATGTTTATACCCCAAATTCTAAAGATGATTTATCGCGCCTAGAGCTACGTCATAAAGTGTGGGACCCAGCATTTTTAGAGTATTGCAAGAAACTAGAGCAAATTAAGCCAGTTATCTTTTGTGGCGATTTAAACGTTGCCCATACAGAGGAAGATTTAGCTAATCCCAAACAGAACAAGGGCAAACGCGGCTTTACTAAAGAAGAGCGCGAAGGCCTCCAAAAATTCATAGACGCCGGCTTTATAGACACATTTAGATTATTTACGAAAGGCAACGGCTATTACACTTGGTGGACACATTGGGCTAATGCCCGCGCCCGTAATGTTGGTTGGCGTATTGACTATTTTTTAATATCCCCCAAACTCAAAAATAAGCTTGTTTCGGCAAAAATTCACCCAGAAGTAATGGGCAGCGACCACTGTCCAATAAGTATAGAGATATAGATATAAGATGTTAGATTATTGGCAAAAACAAGATAAAAGCAAACCCCTGTACGAAGATCTGCTGTGGAGTCGTCCCGAACACAAGAGCCAGCAGGGAAGCTTATTAATTATTGGCGGCAATATACACGCTATTACCGCCCCTAGTAGGGCATATGGCATTGCCATACAACAGCGCATTGGCCATGCAAGAGTTATAATGCCCGATAAAACCATCAAGATAGTAGGGCCACATCTGCCAGATATTGAGTTTTTGCCAAGCACCTCTGTAGGCTCTCTGGGTTTATCGGCCTTTGTGTCGATTAAAACTAGCGCCACACAAACTAATGCTATTTTACTAGCCGGAGATTTTGCCAAAAATAGCGAAACCAGCGTCTTACTAGAACAAATCGCCAGATTACCAGGCTTGCAAATTTATACGCAAGATGCCCTGGATGCTTTTACAAAAACACCAGCACTACTACTTGATCGCCCCGAAACCTTACTGGTGATTGATTTTGCCAGATTACAAAAGTTTATTAGCTACAGCCATTTTGAACATGCCCTAACAAGCGATATTGGCGTGGTGCAGATGGTTGAACTGTTAAATATTTTTAGCCTAAAGCACCAAAGTTATATTTTGACACGTCTGGACAATGTATATTTAGTAGTTGCCAAGGGTCAGGTAGTAACAACCAAACTCAGTAGTGAATTGACTTTGCCCAGTGTGGCGGCGGCGGCGGCAGTTTGGTGGCTACAAACGCCTCAAAAACCGCTACAAGCTATAGCTACCGCCCTAACTTGTATTTAGATTAATAAAGGCTACGCCAGAGTTCAGCACTAAGTCAACAAGTTTTTTATATCAATATACAAATGGTGCCGCGGGAGAGAATCGAACTCTCACAGAGTTGCCCCTACGGGATTTTGAGTCCCGCGCGTCTACCAATTCCGCCACCGCGGCTCCATCTGGATACTGGTATATTTTTAAATTGCTTGCACCTCAAAAGCTTGCCTAGTACCTATACTATCAAGCCATTCGGAGTATCTCAATGTGTTGTGTCTAGTTTAAACAACAGATTGAGGCAAAGCAGGGATATTGTACTATACTTAAGTATGTAGCTAAAGATTATATCACCAAAAAATGCCAAACACCCCCGATTTGCCAATACCCAAACAAGATCAGCCAGACAACGAAGATCTGGCGGTTAATTTAATACGTCAAAAAGTTGATTATTTATATTCTAAAAATGAACCATCGGTAGTAGCCGAAGAAGCCGAGATCGAAACTAAAGGCGCTCAATCTAAACATCAAAAATTTTTAAAAACATTGGTGAGCTCTGGTAAAAATATGGCTCAGATTCAAACGACATGGCACGAATATTATCAAGAATTAGACGAGCAAGACAAAAAGCAGGTATGGCAAGAATTTTATGACAATTATTCGGGCCAAACAAATACAACAAAACCTGCAGACCGCCACGTAAATCCACACCGATCTGCCCACATCCCAAAACATTTCACACCCAGACATCTGATTGGCCAGTTTGAGCCAACCACCGATAGCCCACACTCCCACCGCTCAACCAAACAAATTAAAAAACGTCTGATTAAAACGGTATCTGCCAATGGCAAATTAAAAGCCAAACATCATCTTAAATCGTTGTTGTTCGGCTTTGGTGTTGGTTTGTTTGTTATTTTAATATTCATGTTTGGCTTTTTTAACGAGCGCCTTATTGGCCCCCTGATCAGCCCAAGTAAAAATCTTACCAATACGCCTATTATTACTAATCCCAATATCACCACCACAAGCGACATGCTGCCCAAGATAATTATCCCCAAAATCAATGCCGAAGCCCCAGTTGTTTATTACGTCAACACTATCGCCGACAAAGATATCGACAGCGGGCTAGAGAACGGTGTGGTACACTACCCCACAACACCACTGCCAGGCCAGAATGGCAATCTGGTTATTGTTGGTCACTCTGCTAATAATATCTTTAACCGTGGCAAATATAAGTTTGCTTTTGCTTTGCTTAACCGGCTGCAAGAAGGCGACACCTTTATGATCCAATATAGCGGCCAAATTTTTACCTACAGGGTTTATGTCAACAAAATTGTTGAGGCAACGGACGTTAGTGTACTGGGCCCCACCGACAAAGCCGCCACCGCCACCCTTATTACGTGTTACCCACCCGGAACCAACTGGAAGAGGACGGTAGTTATCGGCGAGCAGATTAGCCCGTCAATCACAAATAATACTGTTGCCGCCAACACCAGCAGCGATCAAACACCATCACTTGTGCCTGGCAATTCTATCAGCTTGTTCCAGCGTCTTTTTGGCTGGATATGGAACTAATTAGTTAGCAACCAGCTTGCCGCTCTCAAAACCAATCTTGCCATCTGCTTGGGGTATTAGTGTATAAATGTGCGTGTAATCTCGATCGAAATAAGGCGCAAACTCATCACGACTGGGCGTTAAAGTTTGCTGGTTAGCCCCGTCAAATTCAAAAACTCGTACTTTGCTGTCCGTCACAACACTCAAGCGATGCCCGTCCATCCAAACAGCTTGTTGATCTGGCCGGATATTATAGCTACTTTCGAACTTATATAAACTGTTTTGTTCTATATCATAGACTATGAACTTTTTGCCAGATTGCACAGATATAAACCGAGTATTGTTTGAAAATGTTGCAAATTTAGGGTTATCAAAATTCAAGCTCATTTGTGGCACGATTAGCGTTTTGTTATTAGGTTTATCGCGATTTAAAGGATTACGAAAAATGAATATTTTATTACCGCTAATGCTGCCAGCAACATATTGCCAATTATTTTGATATGTCGACATATTAAGTAAATAGGTATTATTGACGTCACGAACAAGACTTTTTAGCTGGAATTTGGATTGTTTGTTTAAAACAAATAGTTTGGCTTCGTTAGATTTAGCTCCATCGTAAGTGACATAAAATATCAGATCATCACCATGCGATTTATATTGTACAACCCCTGCGAGGGTAGGATTGGGTGATAGACCATTTTTTAGGTCAGCTTTTTTTAAAACACCTGTAGCCATATTGTGTACATAGTAAGTGTCGTATTTTTTATTACGTAGAGCTAGTAGGTCACCGCTTGCTAGTTGCAGCTGTTCTGTCAAATTAATAGATTGATTTATATCTTGCCGATCTATTAATAAATACGCTACTCGGCCATCGGCCATCGTTTCGCTAAGTAGTAAGTGGCGATTATCGTCAGACCAATCCAGGGCCTTGAGCGTACCAATATTGTTTCCCTGAAAATAAAGGATACTTGCCGGAATTATTATATTTTTTGGCTCATCATCTGGTTTTTGTAAATCAAATAATGTCAAATTTGGTAGAGAGCCTTGTGCTTGGACTATTAGCCAGTGACGATTAAGGCTTTGGCTGGCAAGAGCGGGCAAGGTCGCAAAAACCTTATTAACTCCAACTGTTATGTTTTGCGGGAAAAGTATCGGATACGAAAAATATAAGACACTACCGCCGTCAAGATTAAAACTTTTACTCCAGCTGCGATAATTCGCTTTTTTAAGCTCAACAGTATGCTTGCCCTCCGGTAAAACGGTTCTAAGATCGGTATTACCCCTAGATATGCCATCTATAGTAATGGTCGACGAAATAGGGTTGGAGTTTATAAATACCAAGCCATTTTGGACCACGCCTTTTTGGGTACTATAACCGTAGCCTTGGGCTAGATAAACTAGTAAAAACGATGCCATCAATATAATAATTGCAATTAGCGCATAGGCAGTAAACAACCTAACGGTTCTTTGTCTCTTGGCTTGTTCGTCTAAGAATTCCATATTTGCTTTTATTTATTGTGGCACGCTTTTAATTTAATTGCCACTAGAGCCTTTTTGCATATATAAAGCTATTGCTAAAAGTACGCTCAAGCAGGTAGTATTAATTTTAGTAAGTTATTTTATCTAATCTACGGGGCTTATATTGAAACCATTAAAAAGCGATAATTTTAGTAATTCTGCCAAAACAATTAATGGTTTTGGCGGTGGAATATCTATAGATGGGTTTAGGCGTCGGGGTAGCAAAAACAGTGGCCATCCCACAAGGCCTAAACCTCAAATTGCCAAGCCTGTTAATAAAACGATGCACCATAAAGTCCAAAAATCAAAAACATTAATAAGAAATGCCGTCACAAAACCAATTAGCCCGCTAAGCAGCTCAAAATCCGGCAGCACAGCTAGATTATTTAACAGAATATCGGCCAATAAAAACAGCCACGCTAAACAAATCCCGCAAAACCAGTCGGTTAATCGTTTTGGTTTTGGCCGCCAGCCAGTTTTAAAAATAACCGCCAATATGCCGTTAGTAAAACCCCCAGAAGAAAAGACACCTTCGCCTCCGCCGCCAATTTTTAAATTATTTACTAAGCAAAAAACCGCCAAGCCCCAGGTTTTTGAACATCGTATAGCCAAGGCAACTAATCACCTAAATCAGCCAAAAGCCAAGCCCAAGCTACACCACCGAATAGCTAAAAAGTTAAGTATTAGACCCAGGTATGTTGTGGCCGCCGGAATTTGCATATTACTATTAGGGCTTGGTGGCTATTTTGCTTATGTGCGCGTGCCAGCTGTAGCTATCCAGGTCGCCGATAACCGTGCTGGTTTTGAGGGCAGGCTACCATCTGATGTGCCGTCTGGTTTTGATTTTAGAGGACCCATTGAGGCATCTAGGGGCATAATTACTATTAGATACTTATCTAACAGCGATCAAAGAAATTTTGCCATCACCCAAAAACCTACCAACTGGAGCAGTGAAGCGCTTTTATCAAATTTTATTATTAAGTCACATTTGCAGTATCAAACATACCACGACAAAGGTCTAACGATTTATATATATAACGAAGGCAGCGCAACTTGGGTAGACCGGGGTATTTGGTATAGCCTGAGCGGCCAGAGCCAACTCTCATCCGATCAGATTTTATCGATCGCCAGCAGCATGTAACCCTTTACCACTTTTGGCAGCAAAAGTGGTTCAAAACTGCTGGGCGCTGCCCACTCTTTATTCAAGCACTTGTAGATGGAAACAACAGCCTCGAGAACTCGCCGGCTCTTATTACTTAAGAGTCGCCGGCTTAAACAACTCTCGGCATTATTTGTTGTTTAATCTACGTGATTGCTCAGGAGTGTCCAGATGCCCAGACACCAATAGTGTTTAGCAGGTCTGGGCATCTAAATGTTCGTGGGCAAGAATGTCAAAACTACAATCTAATGAGCCGAGGACTGTTTGAAGAGTTAAAAATAGCTATTAGCTATTTTTAACTCTGAGTTCCGCAGGCGATTGTAGGCTTTGGCAAGTTCTTGCGCCAAAAATATTTAGCGCCCAGCAGTTTTGTGTTACTTTTGCTGACAAAAGTAACAATAATAATATTTTAGTTTTTAATAGAAAGCGAAAGTCCTTAGGCCCATCAAAGCTAGAAAAAAAGTTGGGTTAATTTTTTTAAAAAGTAAGGTGTTGAATTATACTAACAACAATGAATAGTATACGAACACGATTTGCGCCCAGCCCCACCGGCTTTATCCATGTAGGTGCCGTACGCACGGCCCTATTTGCCTGGTTGATTGCCAGACAAGCAAAGGGCCAATTTATTTTGCGGATTGAAGATACCGACAAAGTCCGGGAAGTAGCTGGAGCCGAAAAGCACATTATCGATAGCCTAACCTGGTTGGGTATTGGGTGGGACGAAGGACCAGACATTAACGGGCCACATAGCCCATACCGTCAGTCTGAAAGATTAGAAATTTATAAAAAATGGGCTAATAA
>Ga0265296_1005248_pt1 | contig 10751 bp, 7 predicted proteins | sample MunlanPumphouse1_FD_189073 | JGI IMG/M metagenome (GOLD analysis project Ga0265296, IMG submission 189073) | Groundwater microbial communities from a municipal landfill in Southern Ontario, Canada - Pumphouse #1 | ecosystem: Environmental > Aquatic > Deep subsurface > Groundwater | place: Canada...
TATTTTCTGATATGAAAACTAACACAAAGGCAAAAGCCAAAAGGATGATGAAAAGATTACAAACCCAAATGACTTTGGACTTCTAAAAAGTGATATCTTCAGTTTTTTTCGTAACAGTCTCTATTAAATCCTTTCATGAAGGGAATCGGACAACCGGATAAATCTACTCCGACGCCCTTCGGTATAAATGGTCGTTTAATGTTAATGTCCAGTAATGTCATCAGGTTTTCGATATTGATCGATGAAATCAACTCGATGCCACTTGCATTCGCCACCCTGGTGCCATCTTTTTGGACAAATCTCAGTCCTTCTTCAAGGGATTCGGATAAAACCTGAATCAATCTCAGAAATACTCGTTTGCCGTCTTCATAGTATCGATACCCGGTATTACCTTCTTCATTGACAATTTTATAGATAGGACCTAAAAACTCGTTGGCCAATGGCGCATTTGCCAAGGCTTTTGAGAAACCAGCACCGATAATAAAAACTCGCTTACTCATAAAAATTCAAAACAATTTTAATTTATCATTCTTTTCCCCGTATTTCGCCATCTCCTCCCGTACTTCCGCCGGCTTCTCTCCCTTCATTTCCGCCATGAAGCGTGTATAACCTTCCTCGCCCAGAATCTGCTTGGCGTGATACTCGCACTCCGCCCAGCTCTCTTCCGGCGTGCCAGCGAGCTGCCAATCGTAAAAGCGCGGACCTAACTGTGCCGCGATCTCCGGCGGGAACTGCCAGTCTTCGGCAATGAAGGCATCCAGCCCGACATCTTTCAGCCGCCTGAATGCCGCCAAAGCCAGCGTCGTGTGCCGGAGTTCCTTCGGCTTTTCCTTGTCCACCCGCCAAAAACCCTTCGGATCGGACGGATCGTCCCGCAAGATCCAGGCGAAATCCACATAGTCCAGTCCATAGAGTTCCGCAATAACCGCATCCAGAATACAGCGCAGACGCAGACGCTCATGTGGAGTAAGTGCCCAGAGATTTCGCTGGTATGATATATTAAATCTGTGCTTTAATAATAACCAAACCATAGAGAATACGGGATTCGGAATATTTAAATTCGCTATTAAATTGATTAATATTTTAGGTAATTCTTTTTTTGAAATAGGAATTTCATCCAAGTAAAAGTTATTTATATTTGCACCACCCAGTCGAGAGCGAATAATATAATCAACCACAAAAGAATTTAGATATATCGGCAATGTCAATACTTTACTTATACCTTTACTTTTTCCAAGAACTAATAACGAATTTCCACAAGGACTGTTTGGAATAACTGCTGAAATTAATGTCCGTAAATCTGTTGATCTTGCTTGTATTCGTAAAATTACCTTATAAAATGAATTAAAGGGATTATATGTATCGCTACTGATATAATATTTTGATCGAACCTTCTTATCAATCCAACTTTGATCAGACCATTTCGTAATATTTCCTGAACCTGACTGGTGAGATGCAGCACTGAAATTAAACTGATGAATCATTACGCCCTGATACAGCGGCAGAGCCATTTCGCCGTTGTCGTTCACCCAGCGACCGTAGGGATCAGGGCGGTAACCCTGGACTTCCAGTTTGTCGCGCTTGATGAAGTATTTGGAGTCGTTGGTCATGTCAAATTCACGGTTGTATTCTAGTTTCCAGCCGTTTTCGGTCTGATCGCCCAGTAGAACAGAGTGGTTATAGATTTTCTCGATGATATGGGCATCTCGCTGGCTTGTGATTTCCAGGAAAGCCAGGTTATTGGGGCTGAACTTACGGATTTGGGCTTTTTCATAGGGTGTGACGCCTTCGCCGTTTTCCCAGTCTTTTAGTTCATGCCGCATAAACGCCGTCTGTACTTGTTCGGTCGTTCCGCCTTTTTCCACGATCACCGGATTGAATTTGAAGCGAGAATCAATATCAAATACTTTCTGTCGATTCTCAAACGAATAGAGCCAGTCCCAGCGACAACGGTCGATGAAGAGATTACGTAGTCCGCGGGTTCCTTTATCACTGTAAATTCCGGATGGGACGATCATGCCGAGCCGTCCATGTTTTTTCAATAGCGCATGACAGAATTCGAGAAACATTTTGTAGGTATTGATGTCAGCCGAGCCCTGGTGCCGAAAGGGATGTTCGGCGTCGGCATAGCCTTGATTCTGCAATCGTAATTTTTGCCATTCGGAATGTAGCCTCTGGCTGGCGGTGCCGCGTGTCAGAGAAATAGTGTAATCCTCTTCCTGAATTGAATCACCGAAGGGATGCGCCGCATATTTGGCAAAATTGCTCATGGCTTTGAAATAGGCGTAGTAACCAAGCCATTCATATTCGATAGCGGGATTGCTTTCAAAAAGTCGTTCCTGTTCTCTCAAGGCTTCCTGTTTGCCGTAAGTCCGGTAGATTGGATCGAGGTTGGAAAAGAACTCTTTCGAATTGGGTTTGCTGATTTCCCATGGTGGATTTCCCAGAACGGCGTCGAACCCTTGCCGATCGGGATTGAAAACGTCGGGAAATTCGATTTCCCAATGGAAGAAGCGGTACTCGCGGGCAATCCGGTCGGTGATTTCCACTGCCGCGGGCGAAGGCTGGTAGAATGTCTTTGGCGTTGGCGCCTGAGCGATCTCGTCGCCATTCCAGAACCACAAAGCACACCAGAGGTTCATGCGCTCTTTCAGGCGCTGATAGTTTTCATTCTTCAGGATTTTCTCGTAATAGATTTCCTGCTTCTGCTCTTCGCCGAACATGGATGGTGGCAATTGGTGTAATTCCCGGAATAGTTCACGGATTTCCTGATGCGATTGCACGGGGTGAATCGGTTCGCCGGGAAATTCAAAATGCAGAACGCCGGCTCGTTGCAGGATCAGTTCCACCATTTCTGGCTTAACGATAGAATTGAAGCGTTCTTTGATAGCTTTCGTCCAGGTTTCTTTTTGATAATTGACACCGTTGGAGTGCGTTTTGTCGCCGCCTTCTTTCAGCCACGCCGCCAGCGGATATTCCATAAATGTATCCAGCCACGCGCCCACCAAACTATTGCCGACTTTTATCTTATGATCGAGAAATTCGAAGGGCAGTTTGCTGTCCATCGTTTCGATCCAGAGACTAAGTCGGGCCAATTCGACGGCGGTGGGATTCAAATCAACGCCGTAGATGCAGTTTTCGACGACATAGCGTTTCAGGCGGGCAATGGTCAGTTCCCGGAAGTGTTCGTCATCGGGCGGCGTGGGAAGCGTGTCTTCGGGCTCCGGCGACTCGAGAATGATTCCGAGCGGCAGAGTTTTTCTCCGGTAATCAGTCAGGCTTTCCAGATTCGTATGGTAGCAAAGCGATTCATAGAGCGTTTCGGTTAAATAATTCAGTGCGGCGACTAAGAACGATCCGGAACCACAAGAAGGATCGCAGACTTTGATTTGCAGAATATCCTCAGGCGTCTTGGGAAAGCGCTGTTTGCCATACTCAGCGGTTGGTTCGGCGATTTGTCCGGGTTCGATGATTTTAGTGGCTACAAATTCTATTTCTTTTTCAACATAGCACAGTGGTTCGAGGGTTCTCCGCACGGTTGGAACCGCCAGTTGCGGTCTGGTGTAAAAAGTACCGGTGCCTTTGCGGGTTCCGCCCCAGCGGCTGATATAATAGTCACCGTTGCGATACACTTCTTTGACCAGTCCGCGGGCACGTTTTTGAAGGTTGATTTGATAGATGTACTCGTCTTCGGGTTTCTTGGGCTTTTTCACCCAACCCAGCGCAAGAACGGCTTTTTCCGCCCAATTTTGGGCACGCTGTTCGGCCGGCGAATTAATATCAGTTATGGGTTCTTCTTCCGAAATTTCAACAGACTCGTTTTCATCTTCATCGGTATCGTTCGCCTCGGTTTCTTCCATCGCCGAATCGATCTCGATTTCGACCTCTTCCCCTTCGCCTGTATCTTCTTTTTTATCTTTCAGATTGGTCAGCAGGTCTTTGATTTGCTTCTCATTCAGGCTTTCAACCACCGAGAGCGGTAAAATAGGTTGGAGTCCGACATTCAGCAGAATCATTGGTTCCGGCGCGGCTTTCAATTCGTAATCGAGAATGCCTTCATAGATCATGCCGATGAATTCTGTACGGAGTTCACTAAAATCTACGGGACCATTTACCCAGCGAGATGAGCGCCCCTGTCGGATTTTCATCTTCCCGTATTTCAGGTTTTCGAGAATCGTCATCAAGGATTGATTACTCAATTGAAAACGTGGAGATTCAAAAAGCGCCAACGCCCGCTTGACCGGATCGCTGTGGTGCAAATCCCCGGATTCAAAAAGTTCACCACCGTAATGTGGAATAGGAATATCAGGACTGTTGGAACCCGAATAAATGAGATGAAAAAGGCTGAGCAGGCGTATCCAGCCGCTTGCATTTTCTTCCATGAAATCGGTTGTCTCGACGGATTTGGCTTTGCGCAGAAGTTCAAACAATCCCTCGACGCCATAGTGACGGTGATAGAGTTCGTTAGATCGCGGCAAGAGGTCGCGCGCTTCGGCAAACAGGATGACGACCCAGCGCATGATAATTCGAACGGCGGCTTGAAAAATGGCGGACAGGACGCCGCTTTCTGCCAGAGTCGAACCATCCGGATTCAGGCTCACCGGTTCGGTGAAGTTCGGATACTTCTGACGGATTTTACTGAATTCGCCCAGCAGGATTTCGAGTGATTTACGGACCTGTTCGCCCAGAATAGACGAGAGTTCACCCTGCCGACTTCGGGAATTTTCGATGGCATTCAGCAGTGGAAAATCAAAACCGTCCCGCGCTTCAAAACCTCCGTTGCCCAGCAACATGGAGAATCCAGATAACTGTGGAAGGTTTTCGGCCGATTCAAACCAGGCGGAAGCGTCCCACTCAGCCCAACTTTCATGGTCAAGTCCGGCGTAGCAAAGCCTGAACTGAACGCCGTTTGTCAATAGACCGAGTTTGCATCTTTTGGCGCGTAGATACTCGAGCAGTTTGCCAAAGTTCTTCCTGCTTTTCCCAAAACCGATGCGTGGCGACGGATCAACCATAACAGCCAATACCGGTTCAGTATCTTCCTTGCACCGAAACAGGAGGCGGTTCGGTTTGATTTGTTCGCGCAGAATATTCGTTAGAACAAACTGCGAGTGAATTTGCGGCGTTTTTAACCAATTCGCTTCGGGATACTTCAGGAATTTCACAAAGACGTAATCGAGCCATTGATAAATCGATTCGGGCGGAACCAGACGATCCGAGGCTCTTTTCCGGGAAAGATCAAAAGACAGAAAATGCTCCCGTAACGATAGATATTCCCAGTTCGACGGACTGACGGTGCAATCTCCGAAAAATTCCTCAAGCACAGCGGGTGAAATCAACATCCCGCCGTGTTGCAGATCAGACCACCATTTGAACTTTTCGGAATTTTGGTTCATACAGAATCCGCTATCCTTTTAGCCATAATAAATTCGACGCCCAGCGGAAAGACTTCGCAATGATTCAATTCATAGCGCTGTGGTATAGTTCGGTTCAGCATGCGTTCTTTCTCCGCCAAAAGAATGCTCTCAAGATAGAGAGTGTTCTCATTCAGCGACTGTTCGAGTTTCTGCTGATATTCCAGATATTCATGTTGCTGCCTGATGTTCTCTTCCTCAAAAACAGATGGCGCCATAAGTTGCAGGCGTTTCTCTTCGATCTCTTTTTTGATCTTCTCGATATAGCGTGGTTGGCGATGAGACTTTAGTTCAGCCAGACGGTCATTATAAATTCGGATCGTTTCTTCCAGCGCGGTTTTACGGCTATTCGTCAAACGAGAGCGAAAATCCTCTTCTTTTTCCCGTTTTATTTGATTGATCATATCCTTGAGGCTAGATTCGATTTCCATCCAGTTATTTTGGAACCGTCCGAATATTTTAGTCAGTTGAAGTTCTGAAAGGCTTACTTTACTAATGGATTTTAGAGAATTCCAAACCGGGGGGTCGATGTGTCGCAGAGAACGATTATTAACAATTAGCGGAATTTGTAAGACCTGTTCATGAATCGTTTCTTTGAGTGTGTTTGTGGCTTCGATTAACAGGGAAACCACAACGATCTCGTCAATCCCTTCCGGTAAATCTGCCTGCATGATAGTAAATCGTGATAGTTGACTACTTCCGGAAATACCGGATTCCGTATCCCATAATTGACGTTTGATTAAAGCGATAGCGCGTCGCATCAGCGGATGGCCGAGGCTGATATATTTTGTGTCTGGTTTGTTCAAATAGACGAGTCGTCCATTTTCGATCTTCTCGAAATAATCCGGATCGAAAACCAGTTTGTACCAACCGCCGGCTTTCTTCCCGCGCGTGATTTCCAGCGTATCTTTGACGATGTTTTTCCACTTGGGCGGAACCGTGCCGATCTGGAATACACCGGACATCTCCGGGTCTGTAATCAGATTCCCGCCTTCCATCGCGAATGCTGTTTGCAGGATGCGAGCCAGATTGATCGGATTGATCTCCAACTCGGTTTTCGTTGCAATGATCTGTTGAAATGCTTTTTCGTATTCGTCTGTGGAACCGCTGGCGCTACCGTTCAAATCGCTGTTTGGGAATGAATCGGGCTGGAGTTTATCGAGGATCGTTTGCGCCCGTCCTCGTTCGGATGATGTTCCCAGGAAATAATCCTCCAGACTCCGATCAAAAAGATCGGCCACGTTGCCGATGTCTTCCCGGATTTGCTCAACTTTGTGAACGACTTTCTCGAGAAACTGCAAATCCTGCTCTTCATCAGTAATGAAAGTAAAGATTTCGACGTCGCGGGATTGTCCGAAGCGATCGACGCGCCCATTGCGCTGTTCCAACCGCATCGGATTCCATGGTATTTCATAATGGACAACATAGCGGCAGTTATTCTGCAGGTTTAATCCTTCTGAAGCGACATCGGTTACCAACAGAATTCTCAACGGACTATCGTCGTCGGTAAAATAATGTTTGATGTCTTCACGCTGTTTGTGAGACGATTCACCGCAAAGTGTCTCAATAATCGGACTTTCAATACCAATGGACTGAAACCGCGTCAGCAGATAATCTAGTGTGTGTTTATACTCGGTAAAAATGATGACACGCTCATCGGCTCTAAATTTCGAGCCGTTTTTTAATTTAGCATCGATCCACCCGATTAATGCATTCCATTTAGAATCGGATAGATGGGATTCCAGTTGCGAACATCCCTTTTCGATTTGCGCTTTTGACCAGGCTAAGCGTCCAAGCCGTTGATTGATTTGTTCGATTTCCATACGCAGTTCATTTGCGTGTTGATACAACCACGAACCGATTTTACGGACGGCCTCTTCTTCGCGCAAGTCACGCTCTGCGTCGTCTGTCAGTTCGGCTTGTGTACGTTGAATAGCGTAATCCACGTCAGATTCATCAATATTTTGTTCGCCGATACCGCTATAATGATTCCACCATGTATTCGCGAATGCAAAGACCGAAGAAAGCAGTCTTTTCGTAAGTAGTTGGATCAGGAAATTGATAATGAACCTTTTCCCCGGATATAGATTTCGGACGATAGACTGTGCTTTTTCTTTATAGGATTTCAGGGATTGAAAGAGTTCATGTTCATCCGAATAGAGGGTGAATTTCTTTGAAAGAAAATGGTCGATTCGTAATATTTTACGTTCGGTGAATCTGTAGTAATAAGCCTCCTTCGAAAAATCGCTTTTCAATCGACGAATGACATACTCGTTAATAAATTGACTATCCTTCGGCTCTATCTTCGGCTTTTGCTCAAAGATGAGAGGATTCAATAATTCCAGCATTCCTGTAAACGACTGGGTATAGCCATTATGCGGCGTTGCCGTCAAAAATACGCGATGCTCGAAATGCGGATTGATTTGCCGAACCATTCGCAATCGTTCGGTGTCTCTTCCTGCATACTGGGCGGAGATATTATGGGCTTCATCAACGATCAGCATGTCCCAGGGAAGGGTTGCGTTGTTGTTTCGGACAAATGACTCCGTCGCACTTTGGAAGTTTTCTAACACATCTCTTTGCCGGAGATAGTCCATCGAAGTAATTATCCTTGAAAAGGATGACCACGGATTCACGTCCGCGCCGAATTCTTTCTGGAGTTGAAACGTGGTTTCCCGGTTAACGATTGTAAAGTCGATGTAAAATTTATCAGACATTTCGTCCCGCCACTGGATCTGAAGCGCCGCGGGACATAGAATGAGCATTCGCCTTATTTTTCCGCGTGAAATCAACTCATTGAGTATCAATCCTGCTTCAATCGTCTTTCCCAGACCGACGTCGTCAGCCAATAAAAGGGTAATTCTCGGCAACGAGAAGGCTTTAAGAAGCGGAAAAAGTTGATATTGTTCCAAGTGGATAGCACTCTGCCACGGTGATAAAAAGACTCCATCCTGGGAGTTCCGGCCCGTCAACTCGTCAATCCGGATAGACGCTGACCATCTATAAGAATTGAGGAATGTAAAATAAGAATCTGGAGAATCCGGGCGGCGTGTCGTAGCAATATCCGGTAAACTAACACCATGAATTATCCGTGCCTGTTGTTCGCTTTCCCATATGATGTAATCCGCCTCAGGAAACAGGTGTCCGTCGATATAATTTATCAGACAGGTATGAGTAGTCTCGCCGGTTTTTGAATGAAAAACCTTGATGTCCTTGACAATAGCAGGGCGACTACGGACTATCACCATCTGTCCGGGATGAGGAATCGGTATGTTCACAGAATTCGATTGCTGATTTACCACTTGCTATCTTTTAAGAACGCCTGAATAATTCACAATCCAATTCTAAATAAATATTTGTAACAATTCAAGAAAATATGAGATTTGATCTCCCCAAAAACTGGAAAGAGTGCATAAGCGGAAAATACGTAACTTATTAGTAGAAGGGGAGCGCGATGAACGGGCGACGATTTAGTAAAGAATATAAATCCAAAGTAGTGGCAGATACGTTCAAAGTGATTCAGAAGGAAATTTCGACACCATTCGGACACTTTGGAGTAATTTCAAATAATGAAAACAGATTCCAGAAAATTCATGATTTTGAATTGGGACATAAAGGGGAGCCGGGGCTGGGTTGTTATTTGTGAGGGATATTTGCGTTACGGCAAGTACGCAGACCAACCCCGGCTATAGGCTAAAAATCGTCTGAAATCTAAGATTGCTTCAAAAAGCCATACAATACTATTCTTGGTTGAAAGACAGGTACTTCTTTTCCTTTTGCAAATCCCTCATGCCGCATCCAATTCTTTGACTGTCGTTTTTCCTTTTCTCCTTTGGTAATAGGCTTTCATATAGGCTTTGCATTTTTCGCTTTGTCGATAGGTTTTCAAATAGGCTTTACGTTTTTCGCTTTGCGGGTAGGCTTTGCCTTTTTCGCTTTGTCGATAGGCTTTCTTGTAGGCTTTATGTTTTTCGCTTTGGTTATAGGCTTTATGGTAGGCTTTGCCTTTTTCGCTTTGCCGATAGGCGTTCTGGTAGGCGTTCATGCAAGTTTTACAATGACTTGTTGTATTGTCTTTTGATCTCTTATTTTTATAAAACTCAGTTAGCGGTTTTTCACTCCCGCATTTTGAACATTTTTTAGTATGATTTTCAGGTTCTTTAGTAATCATTGCAACTCTTTCCGGTTACACTTCATAGGATTTGGACGGGCAGGTGTTAAGGGTTCCGCTGTTCGGTTGCAAGCCTATCCCGCTTATGTCAAATGACAATAATGCTGTTTACGGATTTAAAATCTGTTTGATTATATCTTCCCGTTTAATTCTATGTGCAATTACTTGAGCTGAGACCATGAACGTTTTACAGACGAGACTGCCTAAATAATCGCAAATCAGATCTGAATTATCATCATTTGATTTTTGAAAATAATCCCTGATTTTGGGTATATATACGCTGATCGTTTCAATTAATTTATTTTTAGGTACCATTAAACGACCGGCAAATTCGTTAGCCTGGTATTCGAATTTCGCTATTTGATCTTCTGGCATTTCAAGTCGAAACTTTTTCCATTCGTCAGTGGTCCGGAATTCTGAGTTTTTAATTACTTCTGGATGTAGGATTAAATGTCCGATTTCATGAGCGTATGTAAATCTTAAAAGATTCAGAAATCGATCATCTTCATAAATTTTTTGATCAATAACGATTTCTGTAAGATCATTTGTTAAATATCCAACGACATCAACTAATTCTCGTAAACCAGATATAGGATTTGGGTCTAATTTAAGTTTTGCTTCTGCAATTTCGATTATCGGAACCGGAACTGGTTTTGTTGGATCGCAATATTTTTGGCGGAAATCTTCCACTTCATTCCAGATTTCTTCATTGTTCCTAAATTTTATTTGCATGATCTTCAATCTTTTAATAGCCGGATAAGATTATCTAATTCCTTTTCCATTGGTTTATCACCTCGAAGAGTCCGAAAAAATACGGGTAATTTGTTAATCACGGTCTGGTTATCAAGAATATCAGTCGGTATATGAGCTATCACGGCTAATTCTTTAAGAGTTTGATATTCATCTGATGTTTCAGACAGAGAAAGCGTCTGTCGGATGCTTTCAAGCAATTCTTTACTTTTTGGAGGAGGGAGAATTTCTCTTTCGATTTTACTCCAGTTGCTAGTATCGATTCCAGCCACCCGGCAAAATTCCCTCAAAGAGATTTCTCTCTCCAGCCTCAATGTTTTTATGAACTCACCAAAAGTTTTCATTTTCTCTCTCCTTGTTTGATTCCACTGTGGTAAATCTATACCACAACAAATTAAAAAGCAACTAATTCCGTT
>Ga0265296_1005249_pt1 | contig 10751 bp, 9 predicted proteins | sample MunlanPumphouse1_FD_189073 | JGI IMG/M metagenome (GOLD analysis project Ga0265296, IMG submission 189073) | Groundwater microbial communities from a municipal landfill in Southern Ontario, Canada - Pumphouse #1 | ecosystem: Environmental > Aquatic > Deep subsurface > Groundwater | place: Canada...
AGCAAAAAAGTTTGAGGCAGACAAAGTTTTGTAAATCGCAGTGTACGCATGGTACATGAGGATTTACAAAACGAAGTCGAACGAAGAACTTAGCGAAGCGATCCCATGAGCTTGCGAATAAATTTAAAGTTTTTCGAGGTGCCCTAAAATGAAAATCGGTCGTTGCTTTATTTCTGCGGAAATTAAGGTTTTAATTTTATTGTGTATTTTTAGCGCCGGAAGATTTTTCAACAATATTCATCTCTTTAATTAAATTTGTTGCACCTGCATATTTATCTATTATAAATAAAATATAGCGGATGTCAACACAAATAGATCTTTGCAGACTGGGTTCAAAAACAATATTACCACTCATGGCTTCCCAGTTTCCATCAAAGGCTATCCCAATTAATTGTCCGTCACCATTAATAACGGGGCTCCCGGAGTTACCACCAGTTATGTCATTATCGGTAAGAAAACACACTTTAATTTCTCCGTCCTCCGCATATTTGCCATAGTCTTTTTTCAAATAAAGATCTTTAAGTTTCTTTGGAACGATGAATTCTTCGTTCGTAGAATCTTCTTTTTCCATGATCCCTTTTAATGAGGTTACATCTTCATAATGAACGGCATCAGCAGGGTAATAATCAAGTACTTTACCGTATGTAAGACGCATGGTGGAGTTGGCGTTCGGATAAAATTTCTTGTCAGGATACATCTCTCTCAAACCCGCAACAAACAGGCGATTCCCTTTGCTTAAAAGCAGGTTTGCTTCCGTGATTTTGGCTATTATTTCACGATATTTTTTCATTACCGACAACATGAGTTTAAACCCGGGATCTTTGTCCAACTGAATCTTGTCTGGATTTGCAATAAAAGTTTCCGCTTTCTTCTGGTCTGCAAAGATCGACTTCTGAAATATTTCGGAAGCAAATTTTGTGAAATCATTGTTGTATTTTTTCGTAATAGTTGTGAAGATATCCGGATGATATTCGGCGCTAATATCATCAAAGAACAATTCGAACATGGCTGCAAACATCTTCTGATCGGTGGGAGCGTTGTAATCCTTGTAATACGTGGCAATTGTAGCCTTCAGCGTAACAATGTTTTTGTTGATTTTTTCGTTATCAGTTTTTTCTTTTTTGTATTCGTTATATAAGCTTTCAAATTTATTAGCGAATCCAATGATCTCGCATCCTCTTATCAACCCTTCAACAAAATAAGTCTTTGCCTTGACGTATTTGGTTAGTTCTATATATGCATTTGCAATGTCAGTGAGAGCTTCGCCATACTTTGTTTTATTCTTTTCATTAGAATTTACCCACTGTTCAAATGCCGTTTCTATTGTTGTTTTTTTGTCGTAAACTTTTAGTTGAACAAGTCCTTTACTTTGACCAATATAGAATTTCCAGTAATTTGAAGAGGTAATATATTTTGATGCATATTTAATCCTGATCACTGCACTTTTGTCCATATCGGATTTCATGATAGAAAGCTTTTTTCCCCTGATTTTTACGATTGACGGGTTAAATTGTTCAAGTGCGAGTTTAACTCCGTAAGAGGTGAGAAAACGGTCGGTTGATCCGGGATAGCCAAGTATCATGGCGAAATCATTGGTTTTATAACCGCTGATTGATATAGGAAGAGTGTGTTTTGGTTTTAATGGAATATTGTTTTTTGAGTATTCTGCAGATCTTCCATCAGTGCCGGTATAAACCCTGAACATGCAGAAATCACCTGTATGGCGTGGCCACATCCAATTATCAGTATCTCCGCCAAACTGTCCTATTGAAGTAGGTGGAGCGCCAACCAAACGCACGTCTTTAAAAATTTCATAAACAAATAAATAATATTCATTCCCTTCAAAAAAGCTTTTTACGCTTGCATCATAATATGTATCTTTTATTGCTTCGGCTTTTAGCTTTGCAGTGATCGCATCAATTTTAGCAATCCTCTCAGCCACAGTCATCGTATCGTTTAATTCGTTCATAACTTTTTGAGTAACATCTTCGATACGAATCAAAAATGTTACGGTTAAACCATCATCGGTTAATTCTTCTTCTTTGCTTTTAGCCCAAAACCCAGTTGTAAGATAATCGTGTTCAACTGTGCTATAAGATTGAATGGCGTCATATCCGCAATGATAATTGGTAAGAATAAGACCTTCGTCAGAAACTGCTTCACCTGTGCATCCGTTTCCAAGCTGCACAATAGCATCTTTAAGACTGGAATGATTTATACTGTAAATTTCTTCTGCAGTAAGATGACAACCCATCTTCTGCATGTCAACATAATTAAGGCGTTCAATTAATAGGGGAAGCCACATTCCCTCGTCGGCCCTGGTGTTAAAATTAATGACGGCAATAAAAATTGTCAGTACAAATGAAAATTTTTTAAACATATTCCGGAAAGTTTTAATTTGATTTACGTATAATGAAAATTTAAAGACTACAAATAAAAGACTTTTTACTGAATATAAATCATAAAAAATAAAAAAATCGACTTATTCTAAAGTCTTGTAGACAAATGAATTAAATTGCACTCCGTAAATGCCGGATTGTTCATTTAGTATGCATAAACCGTAAAACGAACAACCACCGTAATGCCTTTAGCGGGCAAAAGCAGGAAATTAAGCATTCACAAAAAGAAACATTCACTAAAAAACCTGCAAAATCAAAAAGCACAAATGCCTTTGATAAAAGCCGGCGCAGGGTTACAGCGAAAAAGGGCTTCTTTATATTCTCATTTAAAAGCAAAAGAGAACAAAAAATCGGCACAAAAAGGACACGAAGGGTTCTTATGCGTATAATTCAAAAAAGAAAAGGGTAACCTCAAAAAGAAGGACAGCGTATTTTTGCCTCACCTGTTTCTGATATGGGGGAGTACTGCAAAATTTTCATCAATGTTTTTTTACAATAATATCAGGTGTTCTGATCGTGTTGCTTACATTTAGCGCTCTGTCAGCAATGGAAACATCAAAGGCAATGGTGTCGTAATTTGACACGTAGTTATTAATAAAAAGTTCAACCTCAATATCTCCCTTAATGGATTTGTTTTCCCCGTTTGGTGTGAGCACAGGGATGCGCGAGTTGTATGTCATAGGAAGGACTACCGGAACATACTGTCCGTGCTGTTTTTCGTAATATATAATAAAAAGATCGTAATAGAAAATGCTTTCGGGGTTGAAAGGCGGTAATGTGTCAGATTCAGCCAAACCAATATCACCGTCGCCATCCGTAAAAGAAAATTTTAATATCCCTTTTTCATCAATACCAGAAGCGCCGGGTGTTTTAGTCAAAGATGGGTTTTCGATAAAGGGTATTACCGGATATTTTTCCTTTTCTTTGCAAGAAGTGTAAAAAATCACCACTGCAAATATACAGAATCTTAGTATATTTGATTTTGTTTTCATCCTGATAAATCTGGTGTAAAAATACAAAATTTGTAACTACTTAGCCACTATATTAGCCTTAATAGCCACAGATTTCACAGAGTTTAAACTGCCAAAGGTAGTTTTCTTTGTGAAAATTTATAAAAAGAAATTAATTTTAATCTGTGTAATCTGTGGCATGTATTTTTTTTAACATTTTAAATCGGCTGATTAGTTACCAAAATTTAACGTAAAAGTAACATTATTATTTTCCGAATGACACTACTTAACATAAGAAAAAGAATTTTTAATATATCTTCCGGAGAAGAATTTAACAGGCTTGCGATTAAAATATTTTTGTACCAGGTTGAAAATAATCCTGTTTATCAGAAGTATGTAAACTGTATTTGCAAGGATTTAAAGCATATCCGGTATTTTGAACAAATCCCTTTTTTGCCGGTTGAATTTTTTAGAACACAAAAAGTTATTACCGGAAATAAACCGGTGCAGGCTGTTTTCAGCAGCAGCGGCACTACAGGTCAGGCAAGAAGTTGTCATTATGTAACCGACCTTACAATTTATGAAGAGTCCGCCGTTACTGCATTTGAAAGGTTTTACGGGAAGGTGGCGGATTATACAATACTTGCTTTGTTGCCGTCATATATGGAAAGAAAAAATTCTTCGCTGGCTTGGATGACCAACTTTTTCATAAATAAAAGCAACTACAAGGAAGATTGTGGATTTTATCTGAATGAATATTCTCTCCTGCTTATGAAATTAAAAAAGTTAAGTAAAAAAAAATCCCGAAAAATACTTTTATTAGGTGTTTCTTATGCTTTGCTCGATCTTGCAGAAAAAATTGATTTCCGTTTAGGAAATGCAATAGTGATGGAAACCGGTGGTATGAAAGGAAAGCGAAAGGAAATCATAAGAAAAGAGTTGCATGAAATAATGTGTAAAAAATTTGGAATTACTTCTGTTCATTCGGAATATGGGATGACAGAATTGTTGTCGCAGGCGTATTCACAAGATAATGGAATTTACAAATGTCCGCCATGGATGAAAGTATTAGTGAGGGAAATGAATGATCCTCTTTCATTAATAGAATCAGGACGTAACGGAGGAATCAATATCATTGATCTTGCGAATATCAATTCGTGTTCGTTCATTGCCACACAGGATATGGGTAAATTATTTAAAGACGGCACTTTTGAAGTGTCGGGCAGGTTTGATCAAAGCGAAACCAGAGGATGTAATCAAATGGTATTATAAATTTTGTAACTTTGAAACAACAAAAATGAAAGCATTATGAGAAAAATAATTCTTGCTGTTGCCGCAATATTTTTTCTGACATTGGTAAATGCTCAGCATACAAATGTTCTGATTGGTGATCAGGGATATCCTGAAGAACCGACCATCATGATCAACCCGAAAAATACCAACGAAATTGTTGCCGGGGCAAACATTGATAAATACTACTATTCCAAAGATGGCGGATTAACATGGACAGAAGGAACACTTGCATCTTCTTATGGAGTTTGGGGCGATCCCTGCATCATAGTGGATACGGCAGGAAGTTTTTATTTCTTTCATCTTTCCGACCTCGATCCCCCTGCCGGTAACTGGATCGACCGCATCGTTTGTCAGAAAGCCGACAGCGTAGATGGGCAGTGGAGCGACGGATCCTATACATGGGTCGATGGCATCAAAGCGCAGGACAAAGAATGGGCGGTTGTTGATAGAAATAACAACATCATTTATGTTACATGGACCCAGTTTGATAAATACCCCTTTCCTATTCCTGCTGATCCTACTGACAGTTCTATCATACTTTTTTCGCGATCCATTGATGGCGGACAAACATGGTCGGTTCCGGTCAGGATAAATAAAATAGCCGGCGATTGTGTGGATTCTGACAACACTACCGAAGGAGCAGTACCAACAGTCGGGCCTAATGGCGAAGTATATGTGGCTTGGGCAGGACCTGAAGGATTGTTATTTGACAAGTCGTTGGATTCAGGAAACACCTGGCTTGATAACGATATTTTTGTAAGCGATATTCCCGGTGGATGGGATTACACAATATCTGGAATTAATCGCTGCAACGGACTTCCTGTAACTGCCTGCGATCTGAGCAATAGCCCTTATAAGGGAACCATATACATCAACTGGACCGACCAACGCAATGGAACAACAGATACGGATGTATGGCTTTCCAAATCAACGGATGGCGGGAATACATGGTCGGCAGCTAAACGTGTTAATGATGATGTTCCCGGAAAACAGCAATTCTTTACATGGATGACAGTAGATCAGGTAACGGGCTATCTTTATTTTGTTTTCTACGATCGCAGGAATTATAATGATACCAGGACAGATGTTTATATGGCGGTTTCAAAAGACGGGGGAGAAACATTTGCGAATTTCAAAATCAGTAATAGTCCGTTCATCCCGGATGAAGATGTGTTTTTTGGCGATTACACTAATATTTCCGCATTTAACAACGTTATCAGACCTGTATGGGCAAGATACGACCCCGGACAATTAAGCATTTTGACAGCTATTGTGGATACTTCTTTTCTTGGCGTAAATAATCATGATGAACCTGAAGACTTCTCTCTTGAACAAAATGCTCCGAATCCCTTTGTTGAAAATACGTATATCGGTTTCAAATTACACAAACCTGCTTTAGTTTCGCTTAAAGTTTATGATATTTTCGGCAGGGAAATGGCCGCGATGATCAATAATGAAAAATACAATACAGGAAAATACATCAGGCATTTTGATGCGGCACAATATAATCTCCCTTCAGGTGTGTATTACTTTTCGATTATCAGTAACGAGAAAATGTTGACAAGGAAAATGTTGCTGCTGAAATAAAAAATCGCAACTTTTCTGCGGTTCTTGTTTTGTGGGTGGTATTGGGTTCGAACCAACGACCCCTTGCCTGTCAAGCAAGTGCTCTGAACCAACTGAGCTAACCACCCATTATAATGCAAAATTATAAAATTATATCGAAGCCGAAGATTGCGGTTAATTTTTTTTATAATTTTGAAATTCCTGAAACAAATCATTATTTTATGAAAAAGTTAATTATCCTGATATTTGCCATAAGCTGTTTTTCTAGTGCAAATGCACAGGTACCAAAGAAAGAAATTACGCTGGAAGATATCTGGACATCCGGAACATTCTATCCCAAAACGATGGGCGATGTTGTTCCAATGAAAGACGGAGAACATTACTCTATGCTCGAAAATGATACTATGATAAGTGAGTATGAATATAAAACCGGCAAAAAATCAAAAACAATTGTCCGTACAAGTCAATTGGTTCCAAAAGGTCAAAAAGAAGAAGGTATCTCTATTGATGAGTATTCATTTAGTCCTGACGAATCAAAAATTCTGATAGGAACAGGAACGGAAAGAATTTACAGGTATTCCACAAGAATGGATTATTATATATGGGATATTAAAACGGAACAACTTACTAAACTTTCAACCGGAGGAAAGCAGCGGCTGGCTTCATTTTCACCCGATGGATCAAAAATAGCTTTTATCAGGGATAACAATCTTTTTATTGCAGATATTAGTTCCGGAAAAGAAGATCAGATTACAACTGACGGGCTTTATAATAATATTATTTATGGCACACCAGATTGGGTGTACGAAGAAGAATTTGAATTTACCAAAGCCTATTTCTGGTCGCCCGATGGCAACAAGCTTGCCTTCTATCGCTTTGATGAAAGCAAAGTGAAAGAATATGACATGGTATTGTACGACAGCCTTTACCCAACCATATATAAATACAAATATCCAAAAGCAGGAGAAGATAATTCCATTGTCAGTATTCTTATGTATGACCTGAAAACAGGGAAAACCCAAACAATGGATATTGGTACGGAAAAAGACCAATATATTCCCCGTATTAAATGGACAGAAGACCCGGATATATTGTCAATTCAAAGAATGAACAGGTTGCAGAACAAATTTGAAATCCTTTTAGCAGATGCAACAGATGGAACGTCAAAAGTCATTTACATTGAAACGAACAAATATTATATCGAGATCACAAATAATCTGATATTCCTGAAGGACAAGAGGAATTTTCTGCTAACAAGCGATAAAGACGGGTACAACCATATTTATTTATATGATATGCAGGGTAAGCAGGTAATGCAGCTTACATCGGGGAAATGGGATGTTACCGAAGTGAAGGGCGTGGACGAAAAAAACAAAATTGTTTATTATATCTCAACCGAAGAAGCTCCTATGAACAGGGCATTGTATTCCGTAAAGCTTGATGGCGCTGAGAAAACAAAAATATCAGCCAAAGAAGGAACAAACGAACCCGATTTCAGCGAAGGTTATAAATATTTTATCAATACATACAGCAATGCAAACACTCCGCCGTATGTTACTATTAATAAAATGAACGGTAAAGAACAGAAAGTAATCATTGATAATTCAGAGATTATATCAGCCGTGAAGGAATATGGTTTTACTTCTGAAGATTTTTTTAAATTCAAAACTTCCGAAAATATTGAACTGAATGGATGGATAATTAAGCCTCCGGATTTTGATGCAAATAAAAAATATCCTGTATTCATGTATGTTTATGGAGGACCCGGTGTGCAGACGGTTGAGAACAATTGGGGCTACGTGGATTTTGCATGGGCTGAAATGTTAGCGCAGAAAGGATACATTGTTGTTTCTGTTGATAACAGGGGGACAGGGTCAAGAGGAGAAGAGTTTAAAAAATGTACTTATGGACAGCTTGGCAAATTAGAAACCATTGATCAGATAGAAGCCGCGAAATACTTAGGCAGCCTGGCTTATGTGGATAAATCACGCATCGGCATCTGGGGCTGGAGTTACGGCGGTTACATAACCGCCCTGTGCATGACCAAAGGTGCAGATTATTTCAAAGTTGGTATTGCTGTTGCTCCTGTTACCAACTGGAAATATTATGATAACATCTATACAGAACGATTCATGGGACTTCCAAAAGATAATGCCAGCGGTTACGATGACAATTCGCCTATCAATTATGTAAAAAAACTAAAAGGTAAATTCCTCCTTGTTCATGGCGCTGCCGATGATAATGTTCATTTTCAAAATTCCATGATGCTTGCAAAGGCATTGGTAAATGCCAATAAGCAATTTGAAATGCAGTTCTACCCGGACAAAAATCATAGCATTTACGGTGGTTACACCAGGTATCATCTGTTTAAAAAAATGACGGATTTTATACTTGCTAACTTGTAGTAATATTTTTTGTATTATTGTAATATTGAAATACAACAATAAATTTGTAAGTTTGTATAATGAAAATAATAATAGAACCGCATACTCTCGGGCGGGCACATGAGCGGGGCGCTAATAAAGACGAAATATATGAAGTAATATCTGATGGTATTGTTATTCCTGCAAAAAACAACAGGTATGGAAAATATAAAATATTTACTTTTAACCATGAAAGGAATAGCAGTTTTTACGAACAGAAGCGGGTTGAAGTTTATTATACTATCGAAAACAGTACAATAATAACTGTTACAGTTTATGTTTTTTACGGAAAATGGGAGGAATAAAATATGATAATAAATTATGATTCAAAAAACGATCTTTTGTATATCAGAATTGATAAGCGAAAGAACACAATAATAAATAAAAGGATGTCGGATAATGTTGTTCTCGAACTGGGAAAAGATGATATGATAATCGGAATTGAAATCATGGACGCATCAAAACATGTTAACCTTGAAGAAATATTACCGGTTACGTATAAAGTGCCAAAAGCATCATAACTTTATCTATTAATTTACCGACATCATTAATGATTGCCCTGCCTTGCCGGCAGGCTGTTTTACTATTATATAACAGTATTCAGGATGTACCATTGGATAGACTTTTCGAGGCCTGCTCTTAAATTGTATTCGGGTGAATATTCCAATAAAGTTTTTGCCTTTTCAATGGATGCCAGCGAATCTTTTATATCTCCTTTTCGTGTAGTGGTATATTCGGGTTTAATATTGCGAATGTCTTTTTTGTAGTGTTTAGAAAGGAGTTCAATAAGAATTGCATACAATTCATTTAGCGTAATCATTGATCCGCAAGCTACGTTATAAACATTATTCAGCGCTGCTTTATTTTCGGTTAAGGCTGCAAGTTGATTTGCTTTTATCACATTGTCGACATAAGTAAAGTCTCTTGTCTGGCTGCCATCTCCATAAATTACCGGGGACACGCCCTTCATCAGCAATTTAATGAATTTTGGAATAACAGCAGCATAAGGGCCTTCAGGATCCTGCTTTTTCCCAAAAACATTGAAATAACGCAACCCGATTATTTCCATTCCATGCAAATCGGCAAATACCCGTGCATACAATTCATTTACCCGTTTTGTAACAGCATACGGCGAAAGCAGTTTGCCCATGTTTTCTTCCCGCTTGGGCAATGCAGGATGATCGCCATATACAGAAGAACTTGATGCATAAATAAGCCTTTTTACATTCCCTTCCTTACATGCGATCAAAATATTCAAAAACCCGTTAATATTGATGTCGTTTGTTAATGCAGGGTTTTCAACAGATCGCGGTACAGATCCCAAAGCCGCCTGATGAAATACATATTCTGCTCCATCAACGGCCTTCCTGCAAACATCCGGATTTCGGATGTCTCCTTCAATAAGCAAAAAGTTTTTTTGTGTAAGAAAGCCGGAAATGTTTTCTCGGGTTCCTGTAATAAAATTGTCTAGACAAACCACCATATTGTCTTGCCCCAGCAATGCTTCGCAAAGGTTAGAACCGATAAAACCGGCGCCACCTGTTACTAAAATTCTTTTCCCTTTTAAGTTTCCCAATGTTAATGTTTTTATTTACGGCTACAAACCTACATGAATTTTCAAACACACACAAATTAACAACAAACCACAAACGACAAACAACAAACATATCAATGCGCTTCCAGCCAGTTATCGCCTGTGCTCATCTCAACTTCAATAGGGACGTCCATTTCAATAGCATGCTTCATCTTGTCCTGTACAATTTGTTTCACAATATCAATCTCGTCTTTGTGAACATCAAAAACAAGCTCGTCATGCACCTGCATTATCATTCTCGAATTTAATTTGTTTTCTCCGAATGCCTCAAAAATATTGATCATGGCGATCTTGATCATATCAGCAGCTGAGCCTTGTATCGGGGCATTAATGGCATTTCGTTCGGCATAGCCGCGTACAACAGAGTTGCCCGAATTGATATCAGTTATATACCTGCGTCTTCCTTTAATAGTTTCTACATATCCCGTCTTTCTTGCAAAAGCGATGGTGCTATCCATGTATGTTTTTACCTTAGGGTATTTGGTAAAGTATTGTTCAATGATCTGTGCAGCTTCTTTTCTTGCAA
>Ga0265296_1005250_pt1 | contig 10750 bp, 6 predicted proteins | sample MunlanPumphouse1_FD_189073 | JGI IMG/M metagenome (GOLD analysis project Ga0265296, IMG submission 189073) | Groundwater microbial communities from a municipal landfill in Southern Ontario, Canada - Pumphouse #1 | ecosystem: Environmental > Aquatic > Deep subsurface > Groundwater | place: Canada...
TTAGATAGATAATTGGATAAATATGTTTTTTCGTGAATGTTACCCCATACTCTGGAATATTCAGGGAAATCACATAATGGCTCAAATATTTTTATACCCAAAGTGAAAATATTTAATCCATTATAAATTTTAAGATATATTTCAAATAGCTTTGATGAATTTTGGATTTCGAAAATCCATAACCATGATAAATATTTTTCACAATAATCCTCTAAAAAGTCATCCCAGTTATTTCTGTAATATTCGTCTATTTCCGCAATAAGCTTGTCATTTACTGTATCAAAAACATTAATTATATTATTAAAATGTATTTCAATTTCAGTAAATATTTCTTTTCTTGTGTTATCATTAATATAATAAAAAATAGTTTTGTCTTTAAAATATTTATTGTGAAAAGCATGAGAAAATTTATTAAACCAGAGCCAATACTTGAAACCAACTTGTGCATTATAAAGAAATTTAATTTTAATTTCTTCTTTAATATTTTCAGAAATATTTTCATCATAAAACAAGCAATTTAATTTTAAAAACCTTTCATAGTTTGTGCATTCTTTTAAAAATGATTTTTTTAAAACCGTTATTTGTTTTTCTTCATCTTTTATTTTGCTAAATATTTTAGAATGTATTTCTGTATAAGTTTTTTTAGTATCCCATGAATGGGAAAAACTATTTAGAGAATTGCTAACTTCACCTAAATCAATCTCTTCAGTATAGCCATCAATCCACAATTTAAAGCTATAATAATTATCTAAAGTTTGAAGTATATTTGAAACGAATTCTTCTTTAACACAAGATAACAAGTTTTTTTCTTTAAGTATATTTGTTAGTATTTTATACTTATCATAATCATTAAAGTCAATTTCATTTTGTATTTTATTTAACAGTTCTCTCTGACTCTTTTCATCCATTATTCTATTAAATATTAATGAACTATCAATAGAGTTATATTCTTTTATTTGATTGACGATGTATTCTTGACATTCTATATTAGTGTATCCATATAACCAAAGTTGGTATTTTTTATATTCATCAAGACCATCAGTAAAATCAAACTTGGATGCAACTTTTTTAATAAAATCATTTTTAACAACATCGTCTATATCTGTAAAATGGAAAAAAAATTCTAATACTTTATACTTATCAAAGTTTTCAAGATTTACCATTTCATTTAGTATATTATCTAGTAATATTTCCTGCTCTTTTTTATCTATTATTTTTTTAAATACGTCATAATAAGTATTGGATTTATTTTTATCTTCAATAAGTTTTCCGGCAACTACACCTAAATTCACTTGTTTCTCGTATCCATCTAACCAGTATTGATATTTAAAATCATCGTTTAATTTTATATATTCAATTGGTGGTGCACAATTATATAAATTATAAATATCAGAAATAATTGTAAGTTTTGAATAACCTAAATTTGTATCAACAAATCCTAATTTTTCCAACTCATTAATAAGTAATTTTTGTAGGCTATTGGTAAGAGAATAGTTTTTTAGAATAAAAACATTAATAGCATCGAATTGATTTATTTTTTTCTTTGATGGTGTTATATCAAATACAACATAATTATTTTCATATATCTTAAGTGTTTTAGTTTTAATAGAATGACGAGTAAAAAAATACTCTTGAGAACCTTCGCAAGCAATACCAAATCCTTTTTCATTATCAAACCAACTTACTTTACCTATTCTATAGGTTAGGTTTATTTCTTCTTCTGAAATATTTTTTTCAACAAATTTGATATTTGTCGCTTGAAACAGATCAATTTTTTTTGATGAAGGCTCTAAATCATATTCTACTTTGTCTTTTACTGCAATATCGCCATAAGATGGATTAATTCCTGTTTTGTGGAAATAAATATCTCCGTCAATTGAATTAATGAAACCAAATGTGCCATTAAACATTTTTACAATACCTATGTGTTGATTATTTTCTACCATTTATCTTTTTTATTTGCAAAAACGCCACATGGCTTGCTGTTGTATGCTTTCGATAAACATGTAAAACTATTCACACTCGCATGAATAAGACAACCGTTATCGGACAGGTTTTATATTTATCATTTTTGCAATTGTTTGATATAGTTCACTGCCATTTTTGTTATTTGTCCATCATTTTCTACTCGACCTAAAAGCGCATTTCTTTTCCCTTTTTCCATTCTTTTCAAGCAGCACAATAATTCAGCTTTTTCAAAGTCTGATGTGGTTGTATTAACGAGATCTCCTATTTTGTCAATGTCCGCAAGGTTTCCAAAATTGCATAGCAATGTTCTAGCAATAGAACGCAAATAATATGGTTTGTTATTGTTAAATGCGAATTGTCTACATAATGAAATTAATTTTTCAGATGCTTCGGTTGCATTTTGCAAAAACCAATTTAATATTTGATAATTCTGGAAATCATAAACTGCTTCATCTGAAGACAAAAACTTAATCAAATGCGATTGGATTAAAGAAAAGCCAAAATCTTTATTGTCTAATTCATTAAACGATTGTAAGTATTTAAGAATGTTGCTTGTTTCTTCTGGATGTTTGTCAATAATAGATAAACAATAATCAATTGCTAAACTATTTTTTTCTTTTTTCAGTCGGTTAATCAAGAAGTGGAAAAGTGTTTTATCAAATTTTTCGTCAGTCCCTTCAATGAAATATGTCTTGAATGTTTCTACTACAATTTCAATAGATGCTTCGTCATCATCAGTTGATTCTTTAGTTTCTTCGTAAGATGAAAGTTCTAAGAATTGTGGAATCCCATTTTTTAATTTCTCTGCAATCATTCTGATGACTGGTTGGATACCTTCAATTTCTGTAAGTGCATCGTTAGCAGATAATATTTCCGTTTTTGAGGATTGAAGATTAAGACCTCGTCTTCTTAATAACTGTATTAATTCAATCAATGCTTTTTTAGCTTCGCTTTTATTCTTGCAAAATATTCTGATATCATCAACATACCTTAGGTGTGTGAAACCTGCATTTTTCATACCCTTGTCAATTGTGTCAAGATAAAGTTTTGCTAAAAGATCGGATGCGCTATTGCCCTGAGGAATTCCTCTATTGTTTATTTGCGACCAGCGATTTAAACATTTACTTAGTTGATTTACCACATTAGCGTCAATTCCACAAATTTTTAAATCAGAAATCAAAATAGAAATATCAATATTTTCGTAAAACCCTGTCACGTCAGTTACAATTATATACTGATAACCTGTTTTAATATTTTCAATACTTTTATTTCGGAATCCATTCCAACCTATTAATTGTTCCTTATACCAGTCCGCAGATTTTACATTTTCTTTTGTTGGAATATATGCAAAATCTACTGAATTCTGAGCCCATTGAATTTGAGTTAATACATTAAGATAACACTCTTGAACCAATGAAGAATAAAATATATTGTCGTCAATTGTTAGCAATGATCCGGGTCTAATAAGACCTTTTCCTTTAGGAATTTCAACAATTTCCATCGGGTGTGGTTGATAATTTCTGCTTTCAAATTTTTGCTTCAAGTCTGCCAACCATTTATCAATATCAATTTGCAAAATTTCAGGAATGGAAATAGGGGAAATGAAGTTTCTATTTTTCAAATCCTTTTTGACTCTGTTCCAAGCTAGATATACATCCATGTTCGTAATTTGCCTTCAGTTAAAATATTTATACTTCCGCTTCAACCCAACAAATCCACCCAAAATCATTAATCTTTTTTTCATCAACACATTATAAACCTACAAAATTTATTTCAGCTTCTTCAGATTTTTATTTCCCAATAAAGATTTCATTTGAGTGATGGCAATTTGATTGAGTTGCTGCAATCGTTGGCTTTGCTGTAAGCTTTGATGAATCAAAACCGCATTGATGCTTTCTAAATTTGACAGCACCACTAATTGCTCAATAGTTGCATTATCACGAATGTTTCCTTCATGTTTAGGGTTTGCATCCCGCCATTGTTTTGCTGTATGTCCAAACAAAGCTACATTAAGTATATCGGCTTCGTTGGCATATACAAAATTGATTTGTTGTTTGGTAAGTTCCTGTGGAATTATTTTTTCCCTTATTGCATCTGTGTGTATGCGGTAATTTACTTTAGCCAAGGTTCGCTGGATGTTCCATTCTAATTTTAGTCGGTCGTTTTCATCTTCTTTCAGGCGTTGAAATTCTTTAATGAGGTATATTTTAAATTCAGCGCTTATCCACATTCCAAATTCAAAAGCTATGTCCTTATGTGCAAAAGTTCCCCCATATCTTCCTGTTGTAGCTTTCAAGCCAATTGCATTGGTTTTTTCTACCCATTCTTTTACACTTAACTTATAATTGTTCAATCCGGCTTGACTTTTAATTATGGCAAATTCGCCATAATTAAAACTTGGGTTGTAAATGCTTTCCCAAATGCCTAAGAACTCAACCGTATTTCTGTTTCTGAGCCAATCTGAAATAAAAAAATCTCCATCTTTTGCTTTTAACATATCCGTTATTGAAATATATTCAGTTTCATTAGCCCTAATGATTGTAATTTGAGTGCCTTGTACTGTTATTTGAATAGATTTTACCATAATGGTTTGTTTTTAAATAAAAGGTAAAGCTTCCGCATGTAAAAAAGATTAAACCTGCCTAAGCCTTTACCAAAACCAATTTCTTAACCTTCACCAAAGCCAACTTCTTTACCCTAACCTACTTCCTTTATATATCAATGAATTTCCTAATATCTATTAATTTCTATTAATATCATTTTTTTCAATGACCATGAATGACCATATTTACCTGAACATTTCCCTCATTCTTTCAAAAAAGTTTTTATCCCTGTATCCGGGTTTGGGTTTAAAGTTAGCTGAATTCTGAAGTTTTTCGAGCATGGCTTTTTCTTCTTTACTCAGGGTTTGCGGCGTCCATACATTTACACTTACCAAAAGGTCTCCGGGTGAATATGAGTTAAGACTGTGCAAACCTTTATTTTTAAGCCGCAGAACTTTTCCGGCTTGTGTGCCGGCATCAATCTTTACCCGTGCTTTTCCTTCTAAGGTAGGCACTTCTATAGTTGTCCCCATGGCAGCCTCGGGAAAAGTAATAAAATGCTCATAAATCAGGTTATTACCATCTCTTGTTAAATGCGGGTGTTCAAGTTCTTCGATAACTACGATAAGATCGCCTGGAATTCCACTGCGCGCTGCTGCATTTCCTTTTCCGCTGACCGAAAGTTGCATGCCATCTGCCACGCCTGCCGGAATGTTAAGAGAAATGATCTCTTCGCCTTTCACCACTCCGTTTCCAAAGCAGGTATTACATTTATCAGTAATGATCTGACCTTCTCCACCGCAGTGCGGGCAGGTGGCAGTGGTTTGCATTTGCCCGAGAAAAGTGCTTGTAACTTTTGTTACATGGCCCGAACCGCGGCATGTAGAACATGTGCTATAAGATGAACCACCTTTTGCTCCTGTGCCATGGCAAACGGAACAGCTTACATATTTGTTGACTTTGATCTTTTTTTCAACTCCTTTTGAAACCTCTTCTAATGTGAGTTTTACTTTTACCCTGAGGTTTGACCCTTTGTTCACGCGGCGGGAACGTTGACCCCTGCTGCTATAACCGCCACCGCCAAACATATCGCCGAAGATATCGCCGAAATGGCTGAAAATATCATCCATGTTCATGCCTGCGCCACCGAAACCGGAAGCTCCGCCAAGTCCGGCATGTCCAAACTGGTCATATTTCTGATGCTTTTCAGGGTTGCTTAAAACTTCATAAGCCTCGGCTGCTTCCTTGAATTTATCTTCAGCTCCCTTATTGCCCGGGTTTTTATCAGGATGATATTTCAATGCCATCTGGCGGTAAGCTTTTTTTAGCTCAACGTCAGAGGCATTCTTCGATACCCCTAATACTTCGTAATAATCTCTTTTCGTCATTTATATTATTGTATGCTTATACTGCAAACGGTTAAAAATTTACCTTTTATTGAAATAAATTGTTAAATTGTTATATTGCTAAATTGTTGTAAATAAATCATTAATAGCACAGGCAATAAATAAAATAACAATTAAACAATTAAACAATTAAGCCATTTAGAGTATATTAGTTTCCAACTACTACTTTTGCAAAACGTATTACCTTTCCATTCAGCATGTATCCTTTTTCGACAACATCCACTACTTTACCTTTCATTTCTTCGTCTTCCGTAGGGATATTAGTTACAGCTTCATGAAAATCAGTATTAAAAATTTCTCCTGCGGTTTTGATCTCTTCAACACCTTTCTGTGTCAGGATATTTTTAAATTTGTTATAAATTAACATCACACCTTCGTTGATCGTGTTAATATCGTCAGCGCTTTCCATAGATTTAATGCCTCTTTCAAGATCATCAATCACAGGAAGCAATGATTTGATAACATCTTCTGAAGCAGTTTTGAAAAGTTCGATCCTTTCTCTGAAAGTTCTTTTCCTGTAATTGTCAAACTCCGCATGCAGCCTGATAAACTTGTCATTCAGTTCTTCATACTTTTCCTCAAGAGTAAGTTCTTTGATTTTTTCTTTTTGTGGTTCATGCTTTTCTTCAGGATTGTTTTCGGGCGCTGACGTTTCTTCTGGTTCTTCTTGTGTCTGTTTGTCAGTTAATGTGGTCTCTTCTTTTTTTAAAAGATCTTCTTTTTCACTAATAATTTCTTTGGAACTTTTCTTTTTGCTCATTTTCAACATCTCTTTAAAATTAGTCATAAGCTTCCTTTTATACTCGCATCGCCCAATAGCAAAACACCTACCATTAGCATGGACTAAGTCATTTTGTCATATTTTCGATATTATGATAATAATGGCAAACCTACATGAATTTTCAAAAATACACAAATACCTGATGAAAATTCATTTGTTGACGGGGCTGTTCATAAAAACAAAAAATAATTTGAATGTGTTATGCCCCTGCCTTGCCGTCAGGTATGGATAGCAACAGGTTTGAAATTTTTATTTTTGCAAGCCTGTTCCGTATCGGTATAAATAAATAAATTTGCCATTGTTCTTAATCAGACTCCCGGTAAATGAAATTTGTCAATCCATATTTTTTATTTGCGCTTTTTTTCATTGCCATTCCTGTTATCATTCACTTGTTTAATTTCAGGCGTTTCAAGCGGGCTTACTTCAGCAATGTGGAGTTTTTAAAAGAACTGAAACGGGAAACTCAAAAGAAATCAAAAGTAAAACATCTATTAGTTTTATTTTCCCGTATCCTTGCAATTTCCTGCCTTGTATTTGCCTTTGCTCAACCGTTTATTCCTGTTACTGAAAATAAAATTAATGCAAAGGGAAGTGTTGTCAGCGTTTATATTGACAATTCGTTCAGTATGGAGGCGCTTTCCAGTAAGGGCTCTCTGTTTGAAGAGGCAAAAAGCAAGGCGCTTGAGATAGCTGATGCATATAAGCCTACGGATCTTTTCCAGATATTAACAAACGACTTTGAAGGAAAACATCAGGCTTATGTTACAAAGGAAGAATTTATCCGGATGCTGCAGGAGCTGGATGTTTCTCCTTCGGTCAGAAAATTTTCGGAAGTCATTACACGCCAGAACGACTTGTTTTCTACAGTTAACAGCCATGGCAAGGTTGCATATATTATTTCCGATTTCCCAAAAATCACAACGGATATTATGCAAATCAAAGCTGATACAAACATTGAAGTAAACCTGATACCACTTATTTCCAACGAAACCAATAATATTTATATTGACAGTTGCTGGTTTGTTTCTCCTGTGATGCAGGTAAATCAGCATGTTCAGCTTAATGTGCTTTTGAAAAATGCTTCAGATAACGATGCTGAAAAAATACCCGTAAAATTATCTATAAACGGTAAGCAAAAAGCATTGGCAAGCATTGATATCCCTGCGAGTTCAGAGGCTGAGGTGAAGTTGCCTTATACGATAGGCACAAAAGGAATTCAGTCAGGAGTGGTTGAAATTATGGATTATCCTGTTATTTTTGATGATAAATTTTATTTCAGCTACAATATTTCTGAAGTCAAACGTGTAATTTGCATCAGTGATAAAACAGAAAGCGTATATATCAATTCTCTGTTTGGAAAGGATTCTGCCTTTGCGCTTGTTAATATGGATGTGAACAAACTTGACTATTCCGGGCTCTCTGATTATAAACTGATCATCTTAAATGAACTGAAAACACTGTCGAGCGGGTTGATGCAGGAACTTGAGCAATATGTGCAAAATGGGGGAAGCCTGCTGGTTTTTCCCGGTAGCGATGCGGATTTGGATACGTATAAATCTTTTCTCAGCGCAGTAGGATCGGTTTATTATACAGGCAAAGATACTTCCAATACCAAGGTAAGCAACATCAACACCGATCATGAAATATACAGGGACGTATTTGATAAGATACCCGAAAATATTGACCTTCCTGTTGTAAAATCGCATTTTAATTTCAGCTCTAAAACATTTTCCACGGATGAGTACATTATGAAAATGCAGAATGGCGAGTCGTTTATGATATCGGAGAAATCAGGAAAAGGTAAAGTGTACCTTTCATCGGTGCCATTAAATGCCGGGTTCAGCAATTTTACGAAGCATGCGATGTTTGTCCCTACACTTTATAACATTGCATTATACAGCGAACCATTTAACCGGTTATATTACACAATAGGGAAGGATGAGGCTGTTGAAGTGATGAAGGTTAATGTGAGTGGCGACATGGCATTCAGGATTACCGATAAATCGAAAAACATTGAAATCATTCCGGAACACAGGAACATCGATCTGCAAACTTATGTGTATCCTCATGATCAGATTATAAAGGCAGGTAATTATTCACTGATGAGAGGAGAAGATACCATCGCCGGTATTTCATATAATTACAACAGGAGCGAATCAGATATGAAGTTTTATACTGTTGATGAACTAAAAAATCTGATTAAAGAAAAAGACCTGAAAAAGTTTAATGTTCTGAACCTGAAAAACAGACCCATTTCGCAAGTTTTGGAAGAACTGAACCATGGTATTCGCCTCTGGAAGCTCTTTATAATCCTGACATTGCTATTTCTCATAACAGAGGTTGCTTTACTTAGATTTATGAAAAGCTGACTCCTATTCTTTTTTCATTACTGTTCGGGTATTGAGTTAATAGGTTGGGCAACTGGTTTGGTAAAAAGTCAAAAGTATATGGGGAAAAACTCAATAACCAAAGACCATCAACCAAACGAGCCGCTCAACCTTTCAACCTAAAACCTGATTTGGTTTGGTATAACTATGGAATATCAGAAATTTTCAGACAACCCGAACTGTAACCTTTTTTCACTACTTCATAAATTTCTGACCAGGCCTGCTTAGACTCAAAGCGCTTTAACAATTTAAGATTTGCCGATTTTTTTATTTGCTTGTATTCATCCGCGCCTTCCATATTGGAAAAAATACATAATTCAGTGGTTTTATCAAATGTTGAACTCACATTCGTGAATTTTTGATCTTCCGAAAGGTATCCGCAGTAAGGATTTTTAAGGTTACCCAGCATAAGAAAATGCGTAAAAATCTTCTTTTTTTGGAAGTTATTTTCAATACAATAATTTACCATTTGCCGGTGTGTTTTAACTGGTTCCACATAACCCAGGTTATGATCGCTGTTCGTTTTTTTCGGAAGAAAGATAAAAATCTGAACAATTACAACACTGGCTATAAAAGCAAAAAGAAATATTTTTTTCGAAAAGGTAGAAAACACAAGGTAAGCAGTAATGATCATAAAAGGAGCCATCATGCTCATGGAATAGCGATCGCTGTAAAAATTAAATGAACTTGCGATTAAAAACAACAGGTTGTAAATGGCAAGTATCAGCAAAGGCTTGTTGGCAGGATTATTCCGGTGCTTTTTAAAATAAAAATAAAGAAACAACGAAACAATAATTGCTGAAGATAAAACATTCCTTCCCCAATAGATAAAGAGGTAAGCGGCATATCCATTCAGTTTATCGGAAAATGTCCGGCTGTCGTGAGTGAGGTAATTTATATGTTCAGGGAAGAAATACCAGCCGTTGGTTTGTTTTTGCAGGATAAAGTAAATAGCAATCAAAACCAGCGGTGTAAGAAGTGTCGCAGAACGCAGGAGAAATTGTTTGAATTGAAATTCTTTTCTTTTTAGCATTAATGTTTCGATCAGGAACCACAGGCCAACCGAAGCAATGACAACAATTCCGGTCTCTTTTGTGTAAAGCGCCAGTGTCGCAGAAATAATATATCCAAGCCAATTTCCCCTGGTAAAAAAGAAAATTGTTAAAAGAGAAAAAAGTGAGAGCATTACTTCAGGCAGCACCAGCACTGATTGCGCCTGGAATACAGGTTGCAGCATAAGAAACAAACAAGCGATAATCCCAACCTCTTTTGAAAAAAGCTGTTTGCAAAAAATATAAACGGAAATCAGCAATGCAATAGAAATAAATAATGCATATATATGGCTTGCCACAAGCGATGTCCCGAACATCCGTAGCCACAAGGCTCCCATGAAATGAAAAAATAACGGATGTCCACGCGAATAATAAACCGGAAGTGCATCTGGCAAAAGGCTCAGCTTATGAGATTCCATGATCCGAAGGGCAGGACCATAAACCCATGCCTCGTCCCAGTAATAGGGTAAAGAGAGGTAAGGTATTTTAATAATAATGAATGCAATTACCAAAATTATCAGCAGAATACTGTATATGCATGGTTTGAAATTTTTGAACATAAAAAGTACTTTGATTCTTCAAAAGTAATTTTTTCCCGGCACCTCAAAAAAAT
>Ga0265296_1005251_pt1 | contig 10749 bp, 13 predicted proteins | sample MunlanPumphouse1_FD_189073 | JGI IMG/M metagenome (GOLD analysis project Ga0265296, IMG submission 189073) | Groundwater microbial communities from a municipal landfill in Southern Ontario, Canada - Pumphouse #1 | ecosystem: Environmental > Aquatic > Deep subsurface > Groundwater | place...
TTTTATAAAAAGGTGGGCTGATGTCAAAAAACCTTCCAAATCATGTCGCGATTATCCCCGACGGAAATCGAAGATGGGCAAGAGCCCGCAAACTCTTGCCGTGGCAAGGGCATGCTGAGGGGAGAAACCGATTTCATGAAATTTGTGAAACGGCATTTCAAATAGGGATTCCATTTTTTTCTTTCTGGGCCGCGTCGGAAAATAACCTGTTAAAAAGAAGTCGGATGGAAATTAATTTCTTGATTTCACTTATTCTGGAAGAATTCCAAGGCGCTATTCAAAAGAAAGTTGTTGCGGACAAAATTCGTTTGAGGATTTTGGGAGATTGGAAAAACATCTTGGAAGACAAAAAATTAGTTGACCTTATAGACGATCTGGAAAATAAAACAAAGTCTTTTACGGACCGCAATCTCACAATCTACTTGGGGTATAGCGGCACCTCCGAATTGGTAAAAGCGGTCCAGGAAATAGTCAGCAACCGAATAAATCCCGAGGCAATTGATTTAAGTTTGATAAAAGGATACGCGTGGGGACGCGAATTGCCCCCCGTTGACCTTGAAATTAGAACGGGAGAGGAAAGAACTGATTGGTCGCACCGGAGCTCCGGCTTCATGATGCTTCACAACACGGATTCTGTTTTGCATACTACGAAAATCTTGTGGCCGGATTTTTTAAAGGAAAAATTCTTGCAAGTAATTGAAGAATATAGTATATATGAGCGAAGGTTCGGAGCATAGGAGGAGAAAAGTGAAATTTTATGTTGATACGATTGAGGTAAAAGTTCAAAAGAAAAAAGGAGTATTAAACCTTAATCCGTATATGGCGGATGCCGTTAAAAAAGCTGGAATTCGGAACGGATTTATTGTGGTTCAGTCTTTGCACACCACCGCAGGCATTATGGGACAAGAAGATGAAAATGGTATTTTAATTCATGATATGCCGCGCCTTCTTGATCGCCTGGTGCCAGAGAAATCAGATTATTGTCATGATGATTTGGTTAATCGGCATCCTCGAGTTGGTCCTGATGAAAGAAAAAACGGAAAAGCGCATCTTGAATACATGCTTTTAGCGCACCCTTCCATGATTTTCATTATCCATGATTACCGGATAGAGTTTGGAAGTTGGCTTTCGGCGCTTTTTATTGATTTTGACCCAATAGGACGTAAATCCCGCAGAATTATGATTGCTGTCATTGGAGAATAATAAAAACTTAAACTATTTTAAATCACCGCCTTTCTGGTGGTTTTTTATTTAAAAAAGGCCACCGTAAAAACGATGGCTTGGGTATATTTGGTATAAATGGGTTTAAAAAAGAACTATGATTGCGGAGCGAGCGATTTTTTGCTCGCTCAGGGCACTACCGTTGATGAACGATGGAATCACTCATCAGGGGTAGTACCGGGGCTGGTACCGCTTACCAATTTTCCTTCTGGGTGGCCAAAAGTTTCTTCGTGGCGCGCCTCCATCCAAAAAGGGTTAAAACAACGGGCTGGAGGTAAACATATACCTCGCTCCTATCGCCCGTATACAGTATACACTACCCATTAAAAAAGTCAATAGTTGGCAGGCCAAGCAATTCTGATATGATAAATTAATACACTATGCTCAAATTCTACAACCACCTCTCCCACAAAAAAGAAGTCTTTAAACCCCTTCGCAAGGATTGGGTTGGTTTGTATACTTGCGGGCCGACTGTTTACAATTTCGCGCATATAGGCAACCTACGGACTTATATTTTTGAAGATATTTTGCGCCGCACCCTTGAATACTCCGGCTATAAAGTCAGACACGTGATGAATATAACCGACGTGGAAGATAAAATCATCCGCGACGCCCAAAAATCAGGCCAGACTGTTTTTGAATTAGTAAAACCGTACGAAAAAGCTTTTTTTGAGGATTTGAAAAAACTGAATATCCAAAAGGCGTGGAAATATCCCAAAGCCACCAAGCACATTCTGGAAATGGCCACGATTATTAAAAAACTGCTGAAAAGCGGCTTGGCCTATAAAACCGGCGGTTCCATCTATTTTGATATCTCAAAATTTAAATCCTACGGAAAATTGAGCCGCGTCAGTTCTCGCGAATTAAAAGCCGGAGCGCGAATTGATGCTGACGAATACGCCAAGACAAACGCGCAGGATTTTGTTTTGTGGAAGGCGAAAAAAAGCGGGGAGCCATTCTGGAAAACCTCGCTTGGCGAAGGCAGACCCGGATGGCATATTGAATGTTCGGCAATGTCAATGAAATATCTTGGTCCGACTTTTGATTTACATGCCGGAGCCGTGGATCTCATCTTCCCCCACCACGAAAACGAAATCGCCCAGTCCGAAGGCGCGACCAACAAAAAATTCTCAAGATATTTTGTTGAAGGAGAGCATTTGCTGGTGAATGGCGAGAAAATGTCAAAATCGCTTGGTAATATTTATACTCTCCGTGACATTGAAAAAAAAGAATATAATCCCCTCACTTTCCGTTATCTGATTTTAACCTCGCATTACCGCTCCAGGCTTAATTTTACATGGAAATCTCTTGAAGCGGCGCAAAGCGCGTTGAATAATTTATACAACGAATTACGAAATTCAATATCGGGGACATCCGACGTCCCGAACATTAACGTTAATTTTAGGACATCGGATGTCCAAAAAATTGAAAAAAGGTTTCTTGAGGCCGTTAACGACGACCTAAACACGCCGAAAGCGATTGCCGTCGTTTGGGAAATTATCAAAAACAAAAATCTTTCTCAAAAATCAAAAAAACAACTTCTTCTTAAATTTGATAAAGTTTTAGGTCTTGGCCTCAAAACCATAAAAACGGCCGTAATTCCTCAAAAAATAATCGCTCTTGCTAAACAGCGCGAAGAATATCGCAAAAACGAACAGTGGGACAAGGCGGATAAAATCAGAGAAAAAATTCAATCACTCGGATATTCAGTTGAAGATGCGCCAGAGGGACCACGTATTAGAAAGTAAGCTCTGGAGTTAGTCAAGGATTTTTGATTTTCGCAGAAAATTAACACTTTTTCCTATTGCCGACACTTGCGCGCCGGGTTTATACTGAAAAAACAACTATGTCTCTTATAACAGACGGAAAAAACATAACCGAAGTCCGTATGCCGCCGCAAGATGTAGAAGCGGAGATGTCGGCGCTCGGGTCTTTGATGCTGGATAAAGACGCGATTTACAAAGTCGTGGATTATTTGAGTCCGCGCGATTTCTACAAACCCGTCCACAAAGAAATTTACGAAGCAATGGTTGACCTTTTTAGCCGCCGCGAACCGATTGACGTCTTAAGCGTCACGTCCAGACTCCGCGAAAAGAAAAAATTAGAAGAAATCGGCGGTTCTTCTTATCTCGCCACCCTTGTCAATACAGTTCCGACTGCGACCCATGTGGCAAACTACGCTTCAATCGTGCGCCGGAAGCGGCTCTTGCGCGACTTAATAGACGCTTCGCACCACATAGCGCAGCTCGGCTACAAAGAATCAGAAGAAGTTGATGAACTTCTGGATGAAGCCGAGCAAAAAATCTTTGGAATCACAAAAGATTCCCTGCGCCAGGAATTTTTTTCGGTTAATGAAACTCTAGAAGAAGCGTGGGAAAGAATTGAGCGGCTGCATAAGGGCGATGGAGCGCTTCGCGGAGTTTCAACCGGCTTTAGCGACCTTGATAATATTTTAGGCGGATTGCAAAAATCGGATTTAGTAGTGATTGCCGCGCGGCCCAGCCTTGGAAAAACATCGCTTGCTTTAAACATCGCCAAAAACGCGGCCCTTGGAGAAAATAAAACCGTCGGAATTTTCAGTCTTGAAATGTCCCGCGAGCAATTGATTGACCGGCTTATCGCGGCGGAAGCCGGAGTGGATTTATGGCGGCTTCGCACCGGCAAGATGCGCTCCGAAGGGCCGGAAAATGATTTCGTGAAAGTGCGCGACGCGATGGAACAACTCTCAAAAGCGCCTATTTTCATAGATGACTCTGCCTCTCCAACTATTATGGAAATCAGGGCAAAGGCTCGAAGATTACAAGCGGAAAAAAACTTGGAGCTGCTTGTTGTTGATTATTTGCAACTCATAAAGGGGCATTACAACGCCGAATCAAGGGTGCAGGAAGTATCGGAAATTTCACGCTCATTAAAGGGTTTGGCTAAAGAATTGAATATTCCGGTTGTCGCGGTTTCGCAACTATCCCGCGGGGTTGAGATGAGAAGCCCGGCCATTCCAAAATTATCCGACCTTCGCGAATCAGGCAGCATTGAACAGGATGCTGATGTCGTGATGATGATCTACCGCGAAGACAGAGACAAGAAAAACAGCGAGCGCAAAAACATCGCCGATATTTTTATTGAAAAACACCGCAACGGCCCGGTAGGCAGAGTTGAACTTTACTTTGACGAAGAAACTACAAATTTCAATTCCTTGGCCAAGCATCTAGAGGGGTCTTATATCTGATATGTTTCCAGCGACAATACAGAAACTCATTGATCTTTTCACAAAACTACCCGGAATTGGGCCAAGGCAAGCCGCCCGGTTTGTTTTTTTTATGCTAAAAAACCGCTTGATGGCGTCGGAAATCTCCGCGGCGGTTGAAAACTTAAACAAAATAACTTTCTGCGCGCAATGCTTCCGGGCTATTGAAGAAAAACAAGAGGCCTCTCTTTGTTCTTTTTGCGCCGATAAAAAAAGGGAGCAAAACCTTATCGCCGTTATTGAAAAAGAATCGGATATGCAAAATCTTGAAAAAACAGGAGCGTATCGCGGCGTTTATCATATTCTTGGCGGAGTTATATCGCCGCTGGACTCCGAATCGCCCAAAAATCTGCACCTAAAGGAATTATTTAAACGCGTCAAAAATATTCTGGAACGGGAAAATAAATGCGAAGTCATTCTTGCGACCAGCACCACAACCGAAGGCGACACAACCGCGCTCTATATTGAACGAATATTGTCTCCGCTTAAAGAATCATCCCCCAATTTCAAAATTTCCCGCCTTGGCCGCGGACTGTCTCTTGGAGCGGAACTTGAATACGCCGATGAGATAACTCTTAAAAACGCCTTGACAAATAGGAAGTAACTGATATTATTAAGGTAGTTCTTTATACTGGCGCGGAGGAGGTTTTTTAATGAGCTTTTTTATTGGTACCATATTTTTAGCTTTTGGTTTTTGGGTCCTTATCTCTGTGCCATCCGCACCTAGTTTTTTAGAGATGATTTGTTGGAGTATATTGGCGGGGTCAGTTTTTTTAGGAAGTATAGCAATCTTTCTGTATCATCGCGAAAAACTGCAAGGACTACAAGGAATAGACGATTTTTTATTTTAAAAGGACGCTTAACGCGTCCTTTTTGCTAACTAATGATTTTCACTATCTCCGTTTCGGTAAAATGCTGGCGATGGCCTTTTTTCTTCCGATACCGAGTTTTTGAATGATACCTGAACACGATAATCTTTTTTGCTCTTCCTTGTTTTAACACCTTGGCCTCAACTTTCGCGCCATCCACAAGCGGCATTCCAATCTGGATTTTTTTCGCATCGGAAACCAGCAAAACCTTGTCAAACACAATTTTGCCGCTCTCTTTAGCGTCCAGTTTTTCAATTTTTAATTTTTGTCCGGGACTCACTAGATATTGTTTCCCGCCCGTTTTTATAACTGCGAATTGCGACATATTTTACTCGCCAATATATTTTTTCGACACCCTCGACCGTTCCAGCGACGGTCTCGTTAAGGGTCGACGAAATTTTCTCCGCTCGCGGGCGAAGAACCAAGCAAATTTCGCCTCCCATTGTCTCAAAAACATATTGGACTCGCTTTTTGCATTAAGTAACCAATAAACTGTTTATAACAAAAATGGATTCTTATTGCAAGATTCATCTTCAATAGTGGAGCCCCGCCGACGGGAGTCGGCGGCACCTCTTATTTCGGCGGCGGGGCGGAACCCCGCACCGAAAGCCAACTCTCTCACCATTCATCCGCCGGCAGGAGCTGACGGCTTTCTGGTGCGTTGGGTAAAAAACAGGCCCGGTAATCCCTCAAGAATTACCGGGCCTAAATAGACTAAACGGCCTGTTTGCGGGCCTCTTTTCGGGCCTTGCGGGCTTTGTTCTTTTCCCGGCGGCCCTCCTGCAAATACATTTTGCACTTGGCCTCATTACGGCCAAGCTTCTTGCCGCCTCCACCTTTTTGTTTCCCTCCAGCCATTTTCTCCACCTCCCTTCAGAATTTACACAGCAAGCAATTTAATCTTAGTATATACTCTTTGTGATAAAAAATCAAGTGCTTTGTGTCGGCCCCTCAATTGTTGTTGGTTCAATGCCTCCCCGCTCGCCAGTAATCTTTAACACGTCTTTATCAATTTTTCCGAACTCTTTATAAGCGCTGTTATACGCGGAAACCGTGGTTCCCAAATTTTTGCCGAGTTTCTGCATAAAATCTTCATAACTCACAAGATGCCGCCGCAAATTTTCAACCTGTTTTATGATTTCTTGCGCCTGCTCTGATATTTTCTGCTTTCTCAAACCTTGTAGAACTGTCTGCAGATACGCCAAAAAAGATGTGGGCGAAACCACGATTACTTTTTTCTGGCCAGCATAATGGATTAAATTTCTCGTATCATCCGTTACCGCGCCGACTTTATTAATAAGCAAATCATAATAAACCGCCTCGGACGGAATAAACATAAAAGCAAAATCCATGGTGTTTTCTTCCGGCTTAACGTATTTAGCTGTTTCATCTATCCTATTTTTGAGGTCGTTGATAAACGCCTGCTCGTATTTCTTTTTTTCCGCATCATCCGGCGCTTCCAGAATACGGTTGTAATTTTCCAACGAAAATTTTGAATCAATAGAGATTACGCGCTTATCAACAAAAACCGCGGCATCCACTATCGTGCCGTCGGAAAACGCGTACTGCATCTGATAAGACCCGGGCGGCAAGACGTTTTTTAAAACCGTTTCCAGATAATATTCTCCCAAAATCCCTCTTTGTTTGGGGTTTTTTAAAATATCCTGAAGGTTGCGAAGTTGGTCAGCGAAGCCGATGACTTGTTTATTAGTCTCATCAAGTTTGACAAGTTTTTCCGTAACGTCCTGAACAATTTTAGTGCTAGTTCCGAATTGGCTCTGAAGCATCCTTGTTGATTCATTCAAACGACCCTCAACCATCCGGCTGATTTCGTTTATCTGGTTTTGTATCAAAAGAAAGGCGTTTTGTTCATCCGAGGCCTTTTTCCGCCGCGCCAAAAACCAAAAAACGCCGGCAAAACCGAAAACTACTACGGCTAAAAGAATAATTAAACCTGTGTTCATCAATTTTATAATAACTTAAATTCCTTATTTTATTAATACCCGCAATTCTTTTATTTTTTCCTCAAAGAGTTCCTTTGTTTTTGCCTCAAGTACGAAACGAATCAGGGGTTCTGTATTGGACGGCCTTATATTGAATCTCCAATCTTCAAAATCGGCCGTGATACCATCAAGCAATGAAATCCTAGCCGTTTTCTTGTATTTGGATAAAACTCTTTTCAAAACGGCTTTTTTGTCTTTTACATTAAAATTAATCTCGCCGGAGTTGATGTAACGATTGAGCGGCTCAATAAGATGGGACAGGGGCTTGTGGGTTTGGGAAAGAATATCTGCCAATTTCAGCCACGCAAAAATGCCGGAATCATTATAATAAAAATCTTTGAAATAAAAATGGCCGGAGAGTTCGCCGCCCGAGGACGCTTTTGCTTTAACCATTGCCTCATGGACAAAAGTGGCCCCCACCCTGCTTAATTTAATCCTCCCGCCTTTTTCCGCAATATATTCATGCACTCCCCTGCTTGTATTAATAGGTAAAACAAACCAACTTCGCGGGTTTTTTTTCAATTCTTCGTCCGCAAAAAGCCCGATTATAAATTCCGAAGGAATGTGATTGCCTTTTTCATCAAAAAATATTATTCTGTCTCCATCGCCGTCAAAAATTGCTCCGAATTTAAATTTGCTCCGCTCCAGCTCTTTTTTAATAAACTTCTGCGCGTCTTTAAGGAGCGGGTTTGGAGAGTGCTTGCGAAACGACCCATCCGGCTCAAAAAACAACGGCTTATAAATCAGTTGGGGAAATTTATTAAGAAGCTCGGGGAGAAAAAAACAAGCGCTGCCGCCGGAGGCATCAATAACAGCCGACATCTTTCCGATTGATACGCCGCGGGACAAGAAATCAATGTATTCCTTTCTCAATTTCGCTAAATCCAGCATTATTTTTGAACCCGGTTCTTTTACATTTTCAAATTTTCTATTGACCAAATTTTTAATCTTTTCAAGGCCGGTTCCCATTGAAATGGGAACGCATCTTTTGCCCCTAATTTTAAAACCGTTGTATTCAGGCGGATTGTGAGAGGCGGTAACCATAATGCCGCCGTCAAAATTCTTCGTACTCATCAAAAAATAAAAAAACGGCGTGGTTCCTATGCCCGCGTCAAAAACATCATTTCCTTGGACGATAATGCCCGAAACAACAGCATTTTTCAACCGTTCAGAAGATAAACGCACGTCTTGGCAGACGAGAATTTTCAATCTTTTTTTTCTTAGTTTGCGGGAAAGAAAAATTGCGGTCGCCTTTCCTATTCTTTCCGCAATTTCCTCATTTACATCCTCTGGAAATTTTCCCCGAATGTCGTATGCTTTAAAAATGTCGGGATTAAATTTTTTCATCTTAATTAAAATTATAACATGAGCTTGAAAATCGGCATAATCGGCCTCCCAAATGTCGGTAAATCCACTATATTTAACGCCCTGACGCGCAAAAAAGTTGATATTTCAAATTATCCCTTTTGCACGATTGAACCGAATGTCGGCATTATTGAGGTGCCGGATGAACGACTTACCAAGCTGGCCAAATTAGTTCCATCAGCTCAAATAATGCCGGCTGTCATTGAAATTGTTGATGTTGCCGGACTTATTAAGGGCGCTCATCAGGGCGAAGGTTTGGGCAACCAATTCCTATCGCATCTTTTTCCGATGGATGCTTTGATGTTCCTCATCCGCTGTTTTCGCGACAAAGAAATTTCTTCGCTGGTTGATAATCCGCAAGAACAACTGGATATTCTCAAGGACGAATTATTGAAAAAAGACGAACAACTGGCAGAACGGGCAAAAGAAGAAAAAAAAGACCCGCCGCCGAAATTAAGCGAAAAAACTGCCCTTATTGTGTGCAACATCCATAGTGGCAAAGAAAATTCCGAATTTCAGGTATGCCAAATAAAAATAGACAGTAAACTGGAATTGGAGCTATCAGAAATGACCGAAGACGAAGCAAAAGAACTTAATATCTCTTCCGACCTGCCTCATCTCATAAAGGCCGCTTACGCGACTCTTAACCTGATTACTTTTTATACGATTAAGGGCGGCAAAGAGCTGCGCGCATGGCCGATAAAAAATGGTTTCCCGGCGCCAAAAGCGGCCGGAATCGTACATACTGATTTTGAGGAGAAATTCATCCGGGCAGAAATTGTTAACTGGCAAAATTTGCTTGAAGCCGGCTCCTGGCAAAACGCCAAAGAAAAGGGCCTTATTAAAACTGAAGGTAAAGAATATGTTGTAAAAGATGGGGATGTTATAGAATTTAGGATTTGACATAAGAAATGAAAATTGATATACTTCCAAAAGTACCTGCGGGGAGGAAAAACTTTGATAACAATACTAACGACAATACAAACCGTGCCAATAGAAACGCTATTATTAATGATACTTGCAATATCACTAGCCTTAACAGCCCTTTTCGTACTTCTCATACCACTTTACAATTTTATTTTCTGGGTTATTTTCTGGGTTTATCCCCGGCGCTGTATTTACTGCAAAAAACTGGTTTGGCCGGGAACCAGATATGAATATACAAATTCGTTTATACGTTTAGTAACAACAGAGTGGACTGAATATGGTTTACATGAAAATTGCGGTCGTAACCCGCGTCACAGTCTCTCATTTATAGATTTATTAATTTATTAAAGGGGTTTAATTCAGCCCCTTGTTTTTTTATTTATACCTGATAGAATTAGAAAATATGGATTCCCAGCCAAAAAATTACGAACTTGCCTACCTTTTATCCCCCTCTATCGCTGAAGAGGAGGTTTTGACGCACGTGGGCAAAATAAATGCGTTGACTGAAGAATCGGAAGGAACAATCCGGCGCGCAGAAGAACCCAAAAAAAGAAAGCTTGCTTATCCGATTAAAAAAGAAAGTTGGGCTTATTTCGGATGGACGACTTTTTCTCTTTTGCCGGAAACTATAATAACTCTTGACAAAAAACTGAAAGAGAATAAATTAATCCTTCGTTATCTTGTCAGCGAGGAAGAAATAGAAACTAGGCCCCAGTCTCTGCGCATTATGCAGCCGCGTCCACTTTCATCAAGGCGCGTTGCCCCACGCCAAAAACCGGCTGAAAAACTTGATTTGGAGGCTTTAGATAAAAAATTGGAGGAAATATTGGGAAAATAAAGGGCTTTGTCCAAAAATTCGAGCCAGCAGGCAAAGAATTTTTGGGAACAAAACCTTTGCCCAGCACATAACTTTATGTATTATAGTCTTACATAAAGTTATGTGCTGGGTGCTCAATGTTGTAGCTAAATTTATTACGCTCGGCATTGAGCCTCGCTTATAACTGGCAGCGAGGGAAAAGATATAGTTTATTTTATCTTTGACCGAGCGAACCATTTATACAAAGTATAAATTTAAACAACATTCGCATGAATCTCAACAAAGTTTTTATTTTAGGCAATC
>Ga0265296_1005252_pt1 | contig 10748 bp, 9 predicted proteins | sample MunlanPumphouse1_FD_189073 | JGI IMG/M metagenome (GOLD analysis project Ga0265296, IMG submission 189073) | Groundwater microbial communities from a municipal landfill in Southern Ontario, Canada - Pumphouse #1 | ecosystem: Environmental > Aquatic > Deep subsurface > Groundwater | place: Canada...
TTTTTTAGCTCTATCTCGCTTGTTAAATCGTTAACTCCAACTAACTCCAAAGAAGGGTGCTCTGAAAGCATCCTTCTTGCTGTTAATTGGCCAATTCTGCCAAAACCATTTATTGCAACTTTTATCATAGCTTAAGCAGCTGTGAAATTTTTTCTCGGTCAAAGCCAATAATGATTTGTTCGTCTATTTCCACTACTGGCACGCCCATTTGCCCTGATTTTTCAATCATTTCTTCTTGAGCTTTTAAATCCTCAGTTACGTCGATTGCTTCAAATTCAATACTATTTTCCTTTAAAAATTCTTTTAGAGCAACGCAATAAGGGCAAAACTCGGTCGAAAATACCCTGACATTAGCCATGCTATTCAATTATAGAATCAACCAAATCTTTTACCCCAGAACAAACGCTACCTGGCTGATTATTTGTTATTTTGCACAATAAAGCGGTTAAGTTTTGGGTTTCTGCTTCCTCGCCATCAGTTTCTCCAGCGCCAACCCTATAATATCGGCAGCCAATTACTAATGCTGGAATGTAACCTTCGGCGCTGTATTTAGAAAATACTTCCTGGTCTTTGCCATTGTCATAGTTGTCATGGAAAGAAATTACGCCTTCAAACTGTTTGGCAACTTTTTGGACTATTGGATGCTCCCATTGGCAATGAGAACAGGATTGAGAGCCAAAAAAGTAAAAGATTGGCTTTCCATCTTCACTGCAGGGGGCATCAGAAGAAACAATAAAATTGCCAATAATTGTATTGCCTGTCGGAGAATTTGGAGTGGTTGAAGCTGTTGAAGAAGAATTAACAACATCTTCAATTTTCATAACTTGGGGGAAAAGCAATTTTCCATCTTTTGAAACATAAGAAGGAAAAGAATCAGCTGCAACCTTTACGTTAAACCTATAAAGCCCGCTTTCTGAAACCACTTTTCCGTCAATGCTTGCTTGATCAGCGCCTATTAAAACTTTTGCGTTTACATAAGCAATTGCTTTTTCAGCTGCATCCTGGCCCGACAGATTCATCGGCGAACCGATAAAAGCGTAGTAGGCTATTGCTATAATACCAACAGCCAAAACTCCCATAACAATTGTTTTTATTTGTTCTTTATTCATAGTATTTTTGTTTTTGACTTTTTAATGTTTAATTTTATCAAAGCTTACAAAAAAGTGCAAGTTTATTTTTATTTCAACTGGTTTTCAACTGTTTTAATTGCCCATTCAGTTTTATTTTTATCGCCAAGGTAATAATGATTTATCGGCTTTAATGTTTCATCAAGCTCGTAAATAAGGGGAATCCCAACAGGAATATTTAAACTTTCAATATCTTTATCGGAAATATTGTCCAGCTTCTTAATTAAAGCCCTTAAGGAATTGCCATGGGCTGAAATTAAAATACTTTTTCCTTGAACAATTAAAGGCGCTATTCTTTCTTGCCAATAAGGAACAATTCTTGAATAAACATCTTCCAGTGATTCTGTAAATGGCGGGCTTCCTTTATCTATGGCTGGGGGCTTTGCTTTGTATCCTCTTCGCCAAGCCATAACTTGTTCCAAGCCGAATTTTTCAACAGCTGTTTTTTTGTCAACGCCTTGCAATGCCCCATAATGCCTTTCGTTCAACTGCCAAGCTTTTTCAATTGGAATATCTGATTGGCCCATTTCTTTTAGCGTTAATTCTAGAGTTTCAGCTGCCCTTTTCAAAACCGAAGTAAAAGCCATATTAAAAACAAAGCCATTTTCTTTTAAGATAACTCCTGCTTCTTTGGCTTGCTCCCTGCCTAAATCCGAAAGCTCAATATCTACCCAGCCAGTAAAAATATTTTCTTTGTTCCACAAGCTTTCTCCGTGTCTCAATAGAACGACTTTGTGTTGTTGCATATATTTTACCCTGCTAAATTAGACCGTCCCGACCCCCGAGGTCGGGACGCTTCCCGACCTCGGGGGTCTGATTCGCTAATAAATCTTGCTCAATTTCTAATAAACGATTGTATTTTGCCACTCGCTCACCTCCTGCGGGAGCGCCTGTTTTAATAAAATCAGCTCCAACACCAACTGCAAAATCAGCAATAAAATCGTCATTTGTTTCCCCCGACCTATGGGAAACAATAATTTTCCAGCCAAAACTTTTTGCCAATTTAAAGGCCTCTATGCCTTCAGACACAGAGCCAATTTGGTTTAGTTTTAAAATCATTCCATTGCAAAGCCCTTTTTCTTGGGCAACTTGTATTCTTTTAGAATTTGTAACCGTTAAATCATCCCCCACAACTAACAACTTTGCACTTTGTCCGCCAGCTGGCGGATTGCACTTTGCACTAAATTCTTGCCAGCTTTCAAAATCATCCTCGCCAAAACCATCTTCAATAAAAACTATTGGGTAATTACGGCAAAGTTTAATGTAATAATCAGCAAGCTTGTTGGGAGATTTTAACTTTCCGTTGACTTTATATTTTTCTTTGTATAAAAGTTCGCTGGCAGCTATGTCCAAGCCAATTTTCACCCTGTTAAATTGCTCCGCACCGCCTCCAGCGGATTTAACAGGGTAAAACTTTCCCCCATAACTCGCCTTGCTAATCGCTTGCATTAATAAGTCCAAAGCCTGTTCTGTATTTTTAAAAGGGGGAGCAAAGCCAGATTCATAGCCGGTATTTATGGAAGTTTCCCCAAAATTTTTTATCAAAAGCAATTTTAAATGGTAGTAAACTTCAGCGCCAGCTTGTAGATTTTCGCTGAACTTATCTAAAAAAGGCACAACCATAAATTCTTGCACTTCAAGATTGTTGCCTGCATGCTTTCCCCCTTCTAAAATATTAAAACACGGCACTGGAAACCGACCCCCGAGGTCGGGAGCTCCCGACCTCGGGGGTCGGTTAGCTATCTCAGATATAAACTCAAAAAGTTCTTGGTTTTTTTCACAAGCAAAAGCCCGGCAAAAAGCAATTGAAACTGGCAAAATGGCATTAGCGCCCAGATTTGATTTATTTTCTGAGCCGTCTAATTCTATTAAAATTTTATCAAGCTCTTTTTGGCCTGAAAAATCTTTATTTAAAACAACAGGCGCTATTTTATCCTCAATATTTTTTATCGCCTTTAAAACGCCTTTGCCAAAAAATCTTGCCTCTCCATCTCTTAATTCAACAGCTTCATGCCTGCCAGACGAAGTGCCAGAAGGGCAGGCTCCTTTAAATAATCCATTGCTGGTTTCTAAAACCGCCTCAACGGTTGGAACACCGCGACTGTCTAAGATTTCTCGAGCTTTTAGTGAAAGTATCTTCATGTTTTTGTTGTTGAAATCCGATATCAACAAGCTTGTTGATATCGGATTTCTTTAGCTGCCCTGCAAGTATTCATACACCGATAAGGCCGCGACAGCCCCCTGCCCAGAAGCAATTATTGCTTGCTTCCATTTTGTATCATTGCAATCCCCAGCCGCAAACACGCCATTAACCGATGCCCCCAAGGTGGCTAAGTTAACTTTTATTTCATTACTTTCATTAAAATCAACTAATTTTCCCAAAAATCCAGTGGCTGGCACCGAGCCAATTTGCACAAATATCCCGTCCATTGGCTGCTGCATTGTTTTGTTTGAAGCCAAATCTTTATAAACTATTGACTGGACTTTTTTTATGCCTTCTATTTTTGAAATTTCTGCCCCTAAGTAAATTTCTATTTTATCGCTTTGTTTTGCTTTTTCAACTAAAGCTTCGTCAGCCAAAATTTTATCGCCTTTTTCAAAAATCAAAACTTTTTTTGCATACTTTATTAAGTCCAAAGCCGTCTTAAAACCAGCATCCCCTCCCCCAATAACTGCCACTTGTTTATCGCGAAAAAACGGAGCATCGCAAATTGAGCAATACGAAAGCCCCTTGCCAACAAAATCCTGCTCGCCCTCAATACCTAATGTTTTAGCGTTTCGGCCAGTGGCAATTATCAAGGACTTAGCCTCAAATTTTTCCCCGCTTTCAATCTGAACCGTGAAAGGAGAAAGAGTGGGGGCAGACCTCCCCGAAACTAAGCTCAAGTCTTTTAGGAGGTCTGCCCCCCTCTTCACTCCTTTCACCTCCGCGTTTTTTATCTCCATTGGAAAACTTTTTAAATGCTTTTCTAATTTCAAAGCCAAAGCTATTCCGCTGATTGCTATATCCCCCGGCCAATTATCAACTTGGCCTGTTTTTGAAATTTGGCCAAAAAAATCTTTGGCAATAACCAAAACATTTAGTTTTTTTCGCGAAGCATAAATGCCAGCAGTAGCTCCTGCTGGCCCCCCGCCAATTATAATTAAGTCGTATAGCATTACACTTTTATTACATTTGAAATTTCATCAATCAAATCAGTGGCCAGCATGCTCGGGCCGAGCTTCTTGCTTGCTAATTCCCCGGCTTTTCCATTTATAAAGCTTGCAGCTTGAGCTGATAAAAAGGGTGAAAAACCCATTGCTAAAAATGCTCCGCAAATTCCAGCCAATGTGTCCCCTGTTCCCCCAACCGTCATATAAGGCGTGCCTGTTTCGTCAATAACTGTTTCTTTCCCATCAGATACTATATCAACAAAACCTTTTAACAAAATTGTTGAATTAATTTTTAAGGCCTCTTCCTGGACAATTTTAGCTTTTTCTTCAATTGGCAAATCAGCCACCTTTTTACCTGTTAAAATAAAAAACTCATGGCTGTTTGGCGTAATAATAGCTGGATTATCTTTAATAGAAAGCGGATTTTTAGCCAACGCGTAAATAGCATCTGCGTCCACCACTATTTTGCTGTCATTTTCTTCTAAAAACTGGCCTATTGCATCTTGGGTTTCCTCTGAACGCCCAACTCCCCCCCCAATAACAACTGCTGTTTTATCCGAGGCCACTGATTTAGCTGCAATTGCGCGGGAAATTAACACAGGTATGTCTTCTTTATCAAGCCAATCGCCTTTTAAGGGAAAAGCCGCTATGTTGGGCGAAAAAGAAGCAATAATATCAGCAGCTCTTTTAGGCGCTAAAACTTGCGCCATATCCACACCAGCTCTAAAGCTTGCCATAGCTGATAAGGCGGGAGAGCCAGTGTAAAATTCTCCTCCCCCAATAATTAATAAAAGCCCAAAATCGTATTTATGGCTATTTGTTGGCCGAGGAACATAAATTTGCTTTAATATGTCTTTGGTTATTTTGTTCATATTGATTTATTTATTTAAAATTTAAAATTTTTCTTCAGCCACTCTTTTACAGCCGGGCCGTATTCTTTATGCTGTAATGTTAAAAATAAACTTGATTTTAGCCAATCAATTGTCTGCCCGCACTCAAGCCAATCCCCTTCTATTTCACAGCCGTAAATAACTTTTCCATCATCAATCATTTCTTGGAATGCTTGGGCCAAAATTAATTCTCCTTTTTTATTTAATTTGGCTTTTGTGAGATACTGGAAAATTTCATTAGTTAAAATATATCTGCCGCAAATTGCCAGATCTGATGGGGCTTCGCCCTGCTTTGGCTTTTCAACAATTTTTTTTATTTTATAAAGGCGATTGGCAACTTTTTCTACTGCCACGCATCCATATTTTGAAATTTTTGACGGGTCAAGTTTTTTTAAGCCAATAATCGGCTTTTGGGCGGTCTGGAAAACTTTTATAAGCTGGGATATAGCTGGAGTTTTACTAAAAAACAAATCGTCGTGGAATAAAACCCCAAATGGCTCTTTTCCAACTTTTAATTTCGCCCTTAAAACCGCATCCCCATCCCCTTTTGGAATGGGCTGTATTACATAAGACAACTTAATTTCTTCAAATTCTTTATCAACTTGTTTTAATTTTTCTAATGCCTCAAAACATCCGCGTTTTTCTAAAATATTTTCTAATTTTTGCTTGGGCTTGAAATAATCCAAAATCAATTTCATATTTTCTGAAATTACCATTGTAATATCAGTTATTCCAGAATCCTTTGCCTCGCGCACAGAATAAGCAATCATTGGCTCTTCCACAACCGGCATAATTGCTTTTGGCAAAATTCTTGTAAAAGGCAAAAATCTGGTGCCTAACCCCGCAACAGGAATAATGACTTTTTTAACCTCTAATTTTTCCTCCATAAATTTCTGTCGGTATCAGATACCGACCACTTTTACTTTTTATTTCGCATAAAAGCTGGGACATCCCAATCGGTTTCAGTTAGCCATTCAATTTTCTCTGCTTCGTCTTCGGCTTTTTGGGCTTCAATCCCAGTTCTGCGGGTTTTTTCCGCAGTATCAGGCAATTTCTTCTCTAAAATATTGTCTTTTTTTGATTTTCCGTTAATTTTTTTCTTTTCTTTATTTTTTGCAATTATCTTTTTTATATTTTTTTCCAAAACCGTCTCTTGTTTTTCCTCTAAAATTCTGGATTTTTTATCATCCTCGCAGACAGCCAGCAACACCAATTTTATTTTTTCCTTTTGCTGGCTTATTTGGGATATTCCAAAAATAATTTTAGCTTTGGGGTTAAGCCGGCTAATCTCTTCGCTTATTACTTCAACCTCTTTTAACTTTAAATCCTTTCCTCCAGAAATATTAAAAAGCGCTCTTTTAACATTTTTTGGGGGTTCTGATAATAAATTATTTTGAAAAATATTTTTTATAATGTCTTCCACTCTATTTGCCCCAGCAGCTTGCGCCTGGCTAAAAAATAAAGTGTGCCCCCTATCTTTCAATATGGTTTTTAAGTCCGCAAAATCGATATTTACTAAGCTTGGCTTGAAAACAACATCCAAAAGCTCGGAAAGCCACAAGGCAAAAAATTGATTTAAAAAAGATAACGCCTTTTTTAAAGAAATTCTTTTGTCAGTTAATTGAAAGATTTTTTCATTGGAAACAACAAAAATGCCCGATAAATGCTCTTTTAATTCTGCAATGGCTTTTTTTGCCACTTTCATTTTTTTCTCGCCTTCAAAAATAAACGGCAAAGTAAAAATGCCAATGGACAGACACTTTTGATTTTTAGCTGCTGCTGCAAAAATAGGCCCTGCCCCGCTTGCCACTCCCCCTCCCAAACAGCCAACCAAAACGCAAATATCCTGGCCCGCAAAAATTTGCTCAATTTTTTCTTTTTCCTCAAGAGCAATTTTGCCAGCTAGGTCAACATTCATGCCTGTGCCCATTCCATTTAAAGCAGCTTGGCCAAGCTGAAAAAATTTTACATTCTTTTTTATTTTTTTGGCAGTTCTAATGTCAGTATCGCAAGCCACAAAACTATGGGCTTTCAATAAAGATGAAACTTCAGAAACAACCGATGAACCCCCGCCTCCAAGCCCAATAATTTTAACTTTTATTTTTCTTGCCCTGAAATCATTTTCTTTAGCATTTGGAAAGGAGGTTTGCTCCTTGTTTTTAGGAAGGAGCGGACCTCTTTCCTTTTTTTTCTCTATTTTTTTAACAGCCAAAACATTTGCCCTTACTCTTGCCTTTACTTTAAGCTTTACCGCTTTTTTATTTTTAACCATATTTTTCTCATCCCCCAAACTTTTCATTATTTATTTCCAGTTTCCTCTTTTGGCGCTTCAATTACAGCTGGTTTTTTAATTTTTGATATCTGGTCTTGGACTTGCTGGTTATTTGGATTTAATTCTAACACTTTTTCCAGCGCCTGCAATGCCAAGTCCTTTTCTCCCATTTTTTCGTAAGTTAAACCAAGCAAAAACAAAGAATTAGAATGGTTGGGAAATAAAATTAAGGCCTGCTGGGCCTGTGAGGCAGCTTTCGCAAATTCATTATCATTGTAATAAGCTCTGGCCAATTGAAATCTGGCTTCAGTTGAAAACGGAGCGGCTTGCACCAAGCCCTCAAGCTTGGCTAAAACATCGCTTGTTTTTCCTTCTGCCTCATCCATCATTGCCAACTGCAATCCGCTTTCAACAAAATCCTTTTTCATGTTCATTGCTTTTTCAAAATATGTTTTAGCGCCTTCTTTATCATTCCCAACAAGTTTTAATTTTCCAATTTCAGTTGTTATAACCGGATTTAACGGCTCAAGACCTAAAGCGCTTTCAAAACTTTTTACAGACCAATCCAATGCCCCTGCAGCAATCGCCTGAAGGTCTCTGTAAATAACCCCTGAAATTTCATAAGCTGCAACCCTATTTGGGCCCAATGCCACAGCCAAGCGGGCTTCCTGGATTGCTAAAGAAGCAATGTTGGTTACTATTTGTTTGTCTGGCGCTTCTTTGCCCGCTTCCGCGTAAAGTTTTTGCATATAAGCAGAGGCCAATGCAATATGATAAGTTGGGCCAAAACTATTTGATTTTGCTGACTTTTCAAGCTTGGTTATATCACTTCCGTTTTCAACCAAATAATTCCTATATGAAGCGTCAGCCATATAGTATCTTAATAAAGTAAAGTACAAAAAGGCTAAGGCTAATAACATTACCCAAAAAATAATGCTCATTAAAAGCCCAACTTCTGGAAACTCTTTAAAAGAAAACTTTTTTTCTTTTGTTCCTTTCCCCCAGCTAACAACCCCCAAACTTAAAACAAGCCAAAAAGAAAACCCTAAAACCGCTATTTGATAGTAGAAAAACTGGCCAATTAACAAAGCAACAAAACCAATTAAAATTGGAATTCTTTTTGACGGGTCTTGCGAGGCCTTAATATGCAAATAAGAAACCAAGAAAAACATAAAAAATAAAGTGGCAAATCCCAAAATACCCAAAACACCAGTTGTAGCTAAAATTTCTGAAATATTATTGCCAGCTCTATCAAACCTTACTTGCCAAAACTGGCTGGTTAAAAAACTGGCTGGCTTAAATTTCGCAAACGAATAATGAAAGCCGCCAATGCCAGAACCCAAGGCAGGATTTTCTGAAAGCCCGCTAATTGCTGTTTGATAGCTTGTCCCTTGTGGCAAAATTGCCTCTTTTGGCAAGCTTGCTATTAGCCCATTTTGATTTAAAAATGTTGTTAAGGGATTGGGAAATAAAAATATAACAGCAAACAACAAAAATAAAATCGGCAGCGATAATTGCTGGACATCTTCTTTAAACATCCTTTTCCAAAAAGCTAAAATCAAAAATATAGACAAAGCCAATGCCAAGCAAAACCACGCCTGCTGGAAATTTATGATAGCCATTAACCCCAAAATAGCAAATGATAAAATATACCAGGCAACTTGCCTTGTTTTGCTTTTATCTTTTTCACCAAAAGCTATATAAGCCAAAAGCATTGCTAAAACAAAAGACAAAAACATTGCCAAGCCCTGCAAAGAGCCAACAGTGTTAAAAAATCGACTTGTCATTAAAACTGGCAATTTAAACCCTAAAAACTTGGCTAAAATTGCCCAAACATTTAACAAAGACAAATAAACAACAGCAACAACCCCAAAGCATGAAGCGAAAAATACTGATAAAATCTTTTTCAAGCTAATTGAATCTTTTTGTTCGTCATCCGCAACAACATTATTGGTAATTAAAAAATAAAACCCAACCAATGAAACAGAAGTTAAAATACTTGGCCAAAATCTGCCATAAAGCCCCAAGAATACCGAGGTTTTATCTTTAGCAAAAACAGCTGACAAAATTAAAATTGCCAAATATCCCAAAACAAAAAAATCCAAGGCGGTCCGCTTAAAAATAATTTTTTTATTATGAAAAATCATTCGGCCAATCCACGCCAAAATTCCAATGCCAGTTAAAAAAACTAACAAATACGCCTTATTTATATCGTATGCCTCCAAGCTAAAAGGCAGCCAGAACAATGGCATTAAAAAAACTAACGCGTAAATACACCCTTTGACAATTTTTTGAAACATATTTTTTTGGTAATGCCAAGCATGATTTTGATAAATCACATGCTGGACATAACCTTGATTTAATTTATTTTGATTATTTTCAAGCGAGCGAGCGCAGAAAATATAGCATTCTATATTATTTTAACTTAAATTTTTTATTTTTTCAAATATTCAAATGTGGATAAAAAGTGGTCGGTATCCGATATCAACCACTTTTACTTTTTATTCTTCGTCTATTTTTAATTCTTCTAAAATATTATACTTTTTACTTTCTATTATTTCTCTGGCAAATTTTTTATAATCTTCAGGAGTAGCAAAAATATCTCCAAAAATATCTGTGTCTATTATTAAAGATTTTCTTTTTCCAATAAAATCTGGAAAACTAGAAAATTTATAAATTTCAGCAAATTCTAATGCCTTGTCAATATCTTTCAATGCTTCTTCCAATCCTCCCGGAAATAACTCTAAAATATTTTTTATTTGGATATAAACACTTAAGTATTCTAAATAAAATTGATTTTCTTTTACTGTTCTGCATTTATATCCACCCTGAAAAACTTTTCCAGTTTCTTTGTGTTTTAAATTAAAATAATTCGTGTAGCCAATGCCTAATTTTTGCATAAATTTACTAATGCCACCCTCGCGAATTTCTTGTAAAAGCAAATGAAAATGATTTGGCATTAAGCAATAGCACAAAATTTTAACCAAAGGATCTTTTTCTGGCCAATCTTTTGGCCACCCAGCTTGAAAAACCGACTCTGGCATTCTTAAAAAGTGGTCGGTATCCGATATCAACCACCTTTTTCTTCTCTCCTGTAAAATATTTCTTAAAGCATTTTGAGAAGAATGCTTATCATTAAAAAATCTTAGCCCCTGCAAAAAACGCCACATATCTTTTTCATCAGTAAAAATGTTTTGTTTGCGATTGCCCCTGTTATAAACATGGACATAATCGCCTACTGCAAATTCTTCTTTTCTCATAAATATAAATAATATTCTTGGTCGATATCGGATACCGACCACTTTT
>Ga0265296_1005253_pt1 | contig 10747 bp, 10 predicted proteins | sample MunlanPumphouse1_FD_189073 | JGI IMG/M metagenome (GOLD analysis project Ga0265296, IMG submission 189073) | Groundwater microbial communities from a municipal landfill in Southern Ontario, Canada - Pumphouse #1 | ecosystem: Environmental > Aquatic > Deep subsurface > Groundwater | place...
GTCGCGGACCTGCCGCGGCTGCTGGACGCGGAGCAGGTCGACGAGCTGATCATCACCGACCCGGCGTTCCCGCAGGACCTGGTGCTGGACGTCGTCGACCAGGCCCACCAGCGCGGCGTCCACGTGCGGATCGCGCCGTCGACGATGGAGATCCTGGTCCAGCGGGCGGAGTTCCTGCCCGGTCAGGCCGTGCCGCTGTTCGAGCTGCGGCCGCCCGTCTCCGAGGGCCTCGACTTCGTCGTCAAGCGCACCTTCGACCTGGTCGTCAGCATGGTCATCCTGGTGGTGATCAGCCCGCTGATGCTGGCGATCGCGGCGGCGATCCGGCTGACCAGCCCCGGACCGGCGATCTACCGCTCACGGCGCCCCGGCGTCGGCGGCGTGCCGTTCGACTGCCTCAAGTTCCGCACGATGCTGCAGGACGCCGAGCTGCAGCAGGGCGAGCTCGAGGACCTCAACGAGGCGGGGGGCGCGATCTTCAAGATCCGCGACGACCCGCGCGTGACCCGGGTCGGCAAGCTGCTCCGGCGACTCTCGCTCGACGAGCTGCCGCAGCTGCTGAACGTGCTCAACGGTCAGATGTCCCTGGTCGGTCCGCGACCGCTGCCGCAGCGGGACTACGACCGGCTCGAGGAGTGGCACAAGAAGCGCTACCTGGTGCTGCCGGGCGTCACCGGGCTGTGGCAGGTCTCGGGCCGCTCCGACCTGGACTTCGACGACATGGTCCGCCTGGACTTCCTGTACCTGGAGCACTGGTCGGTCTCGCTCGACCTGTCGATCCTGGTCAAGACGATCCCCGCCGTCTTCGGACGCCACGGGGCGTTCTAGCGCCGCCGTACAGGGCCACCGCCGCCGTCAGACGCGGCAGCCGCCGCCGGGAGGATCACGTTGCGGATCCCGCGGCGGTCGGCTCCCTCGAGAAAGAAGAAAGCCCCCGTCACTGACGGGGGCTTCTCGTAGTGCCCCGGGAGGGACTCGAACCCTCAACCTTCGGATTAAGAGTCCGCTGCTCTAACCAGTTGAGCTACCAGGGCTCGAGCATCGTACCCAAATCCTGGCGAGCTGCGTCGTGCGGTCGACGTTCAGGGTTAGCCCCCGAGGTCGCGGTCGCTAGTCCTCCGGGACCGTGATCGTCTGGCCGGCCTGGCTGTCGCCGTCGCTGACGCCCGCGGTCTGCGCGTTCGGGTCCTTGGCCGAGGCGATCGCGTCGCGGACCTGCTTCTCCTGACCCTTCGGCGTCAGCTCCTTGATCCGCGTCTCGGTCAGCTTGGCCTGGCGATCCCGCTTGGCGGCGGTCTGGGCCGCCAGCAGCTGGATGTAGACGTTGATCGGCGGATCCTCGTCGCGCGCCTCGGCTTCGTCGGCCGCCTGCTGCGTGAGGAGCCCCTGGACGTCGGCCCAGTTGTTCGGCTGGTTGAGCGCCGACGGACCGAACACGCCGACCATCTTGTTGGCGAGCGCGGGATCGACCTTCTTCGGCTCGGTCTCGACGTAGCGGTCCCACGTGGCGACGACCTGGCGGAGCCCGGCGTTGACCGCGGGGTCCGTCTGCGTGGCGTTCTCGGGCATCTTGGCCATCGCCTGCGAGTACTGGAGCGACGCGAGGGTGATCAGCGCCTGCTGGTCCTTCGGGTTGGTGGCCAGCTGCCGCTGGACCTGCGCGATGCGCTCGGCCTGCTGCTTCTCCAGGTCGACCGTGCTCTGGTTGTTGTTGTTGCCGAAGAGCCCGGGTAGACCGGTTCCGACGCCGAACAACACGGTGCCGCCCACGAGGACGACGGCGAGAATCAGATAGATCGCCTGGATCATCCGCTTTCTGCCGGGGGCGCGAAGGTCGAAGAGCATCCCGTGAGGATAGTGGTCTCAGCGCCGTCTGGGACGCAGATCCCCGCTCTTTACGTCCGCGAAAGTCTGCGCAATCCCAAGGACTTATCTCGGTTGGAACACGAGCCCGTGGTGGGCCGAGTACTACGACGTATGTTCGTCGTCGGAATCGTCCGCGTACGGGTCCGCGTCGTCGAGCTCATCGGCGCGCGCCAGCCAGTCGTCGTCGGGCGCGTCGGGCGTCCACGGGGGCAGCTCCTCCGCGCCCTCCCCGGGGCTCGACGGATCGGCGGCCTCGGCGACGCGCGGCCCGTCCGGATCGCCGAGCAGCCGCAGGTCCGGAGCCTCGCCGTGGGGCGCGGGATCCACGTCGTCGACCGGGTCCTCGTCGAGGGTCTCGTCCACTGTGTCCTCGACCCAGTCGTCCGCGACGGGCGGCAGGTCGTCCGCCGGGGGCACGCGTCCGTCGGGGTCGCCGTCCCAGTGGTCGTCCCAGGTGGAGGGGTCGTCGTCATCGTCCCAGGTGGAGGGGTCTCCGTCGTCCTCCTCGGCGGCGGGGGCGGCCGGTGCGGGCGCGGGTCCGGATCCCGATCCGCGCGGGGCGGGGGCCGGGACGGACTCGGGGGCGTCGGGCTCCGGCGGGTCCTCGTCGTCGTCGAAGTCCCACCGCGACTCCCGCGCGCCCTCGGCCGCGGCCCGGCGCTCGAGCAGCCCCGCGACCCGCACGCTGACCTCGAACAGCACCAGGAACGGCACCATCACCATCAGCATCGTCACGGCGTCCGGGGTCGGCGTGATCAACGCCGAGATCACGGCCGCCCCGACGGTGACCAACCCGCGCTGCTTGCGCATCTGGGCCGCGGTCAGGATGCCCAGGCGACTGATCGCGATCACGACCACCGGGACCTGGAAGATCGCACCGGTGCCGGCCAGGAAGAGCAGGACGAACTTGTAGTAGTCCTTGGCCTGGACCAGGATGTCGAACTGGCCCGAGTTGAAGTTCTGCAGGAAGTCGACGGCCCGCGGCAACGCGAAGAAGTAGCCGAAGACGACGCCCGTGTAGAAGAGGAACGGGACGCCCAGCATCAGCGGCAGGATCGCCTGCTTCTCCCGCCGCGAGAACGCGGGGATCAGGAACGCGTAGAGCTGGTAGAGCAGCAACGGCAGCGTGATCACCAGAGCCGCGTAGAGTGCCACGCTGACCGTCTGGAAGAACGGCTCGGCGACGCCCAACGTGACCGGTCGGCGATCCGCCGTCTCCGGTGCCTGGGCGACCGCCCGGTCGAGTGACGTCAGCGCGTCGGCGAGCTGCTCGCGCTCCGCGGCATCTCCGGTCGGCAGGTCGGCGATCACGGGACGCAACCGCCCGATCGCGCGCGCCACGGCGCGATCGAAGCACTCGCCGGTACGGATCGGATCGACCGAGCGATCGCAGTCGACCGTCGAGACCTGCGACTTGGTCAGCGGCTCGTTGACGACGTCGAGGATGCGGTTGTTCTGCCAGTACGTGATCGCGAACGCGGCGATCACGATGGCCAGTGAGACGAACAGGCGGGTACGGAGTTCGCCGAGGTGCTCGACGAGCGTCAGGCGCGCGTCGGCCGCAACCGGGCGCAGGGCCGGCATCGGCGACTACCCGTTGGTCGGGGGCTGCGGCGTGTCGTCGGTCTTGCGGGCGGTCGTCGTGCCGCTCTTGTCGTGCGGACGAGCGTCGCCGCCCGCGTCGAGGTGATCGTGATCGTCGTCGTCACCGCCGACCGACTTGCGGAACTCCTTCAGGCCGGAGCCGAGCTGGCGGGCCAGAGCCGGAATGCGCTTCGGGCCGAAGACGATGATCACGACCGCCAAGACGATCAGCAGTGGACCAACGCCGGGGGCGCCGAGAGCGAGAACCATGGAGTGCATGTTCCCAGGTTCGGCGGCCGCCAATCACAGACGGCGATTCACGACCCCGTGCGCCATCAGGGCGAAGGCCGCGGAACGGGCCTCGTCGAGCCCCGTGGGGAGGGTCGCGACGCCCTCCTGGACGAGCTCGCGGGCCCGCTGCTCGGTCCGTTCCGTCGCGCCGGTCGCGGCGATCCGGTCGCAGATCTCCGCGGCCGCCTCGTGCGTCGTGACGGACCGCATGTCCAGCGACGCCAGCTCGGCGTCCTGCTCGCGGGCGTAGAGCAGCGGCAACGTGGCGGTGCCGTCGAGGATGTCGCTGCCGCGGGGCTTGCCGGTCTGGTCCGGCGAGGCGACGACGTCGAGCACGTCGTCGAACAGCTGGAACGCCAGGCCGAGCGAACGCGCGAACGACGCGAAGCTGTCGGGGTCCTCGCCGGCGGCGAGCGCTCCGAGCCGGGCCGCCGCGTCGAACAGCGCGCTGGTCTTGAGCTCGCAGCGGGCCAGGTACTGCTGCTCGTCCAGGTCGGTCCGCCACGCCTCGGCGCGCTGCACGAGCTCGCCCTCGGCCAGCGCGCGACTGGCCTCCGCCAGGATCCGCACCGGCCCGGGACCGGCCGCGCCGTCGCTGAGCACGGCGAAGGCCGAGCCGAACAGCGCGTCGCCGAGGCAGGTGGCGGCCGCGCGGCCGTCACTGGCGAAGGTCGTCGGGCGCCCGCGCCGCAGTCCCCCCGCGTCGAGCACGTCGTCGTGGATCAGCGACGCCGTGTGCGTCAGCTCGACCGCGATCCCGGCGCGCACCACGGCGGCGCGCGCGGGCGACGGGTCCTCGATCGCCGCGGGGCCGGCGGCGACGGTCGTCAGCAGCGGGCGCAGGCGCTTGCCGCCCGCGGTGATCGACGCGAGACCCGCGCCGGGCAGGGCTCCCGTCCCGGGAGCCACGTGGGTGCGCAGGCCGGATTCGACCTCCGCGAGGATGCCCGCGACGTGCGGGCCCGCCGCCGCCGCGATCGGAGCGACCACGGACGACACGCCCGTGGTCGACCTCTCCGTCACGTCGGCGGCCCGAACGATCGGGCTAGTGCCCGCCCTCGGGGCCCGCACCCTCGCCGGAGTGCGTCTCGCCCGACTTCAGCGTGCTCATGAAGAACGCCATCTTGTCGAGCGCGTCCGGACCGAGGTTGCGGAACGACGGCATCGGCTGCGTCGGGTTGATCAGCGTCTCCCGCAGCGCGCCTTCCTTGAGGCGGTCGCCGATCTCCGTCAGACGCGGACCGGGACCGTCGTTGCCGTTGTGGCCGATCTTGTGGCACCCACCGCAACCGCTCTGGGCGACGAGTCGACGCCCGGCGTCCCACTTGGTGACGGTCTCCTCACCCGCGGCCACGACGGCCGCCGGAGCGGACATCGAGACCTGGGACGGCGGAGCCGCCTCGGCACCGAGGTACGACAGCATGAACATCGAGAAGATCACGAAGATGCCCGCCGTCGTGGCGACCGGACGCCGGAGCGGGTGACGCTCCGGGTTGCGGTCGTAGAACGGCAGCAGGAACAGCAACAGCATCGCGATCGTCGGGATGCCGACCGCGGCGAGGCTGACGAGCGCCGGCGGCTTGATGATCTTCAGCAGCTCGAAGGCCCAGAAGTAGTACCACTCCGGACGCGGCGCGTAGGTGGTGGTCGTCGCGTCGGCCTTGGCCGTCAGCTCGCCACCGAGCATGATCGACAGCGCCATGATGATGCCGACGACGACGATCATCATCACGCCGTCCTTGACGATGATGTAGGGGAAGAACGGCTTCCCCTGCGCCTTCAGGACGGCGTATTCGCGGAGGTACTCCTCCTTCTCGCGCTGGTTCATTCGTCGTGCTCCTTCAGGCTGCCGCTCACCTTGTCGGCGCGCACCCACGGCGGGGCGGTCGTGCCGAGCTTGATGACGAGGTACAGATGGGCCGAGATCAGGCCGATGATCAAGGCCGGGATGATCATCATGTGGATCGCGTAGAAGCGCGACAGGGTCACCGCGGTGACGTCTGGTCCGCCCAGGGCGACATCGGGGATGAATGGCCCGAGGAACGGCGCGTTACCCGCGATGTTCATCGCCACGACCGACGCCCAGTAGGCGCGCTGATCGAACGGCAGCAGGTAGCCCGTCACGGACATGACCAGCGTCAGCACCAGCAGGGCGACGCCGATCACCCAGTTCAGCTCGCGGGGGTACTTGTACGCCCCGAAGAAGAACGTCCTCGCCATGTGGAGGAAGACCAGCAGGACCATCACGGTCGAGCCCCAGCGGTGCATGCCGTGCAGGAACTCGCCGAGGAAGACCTCGTTGTTGATGTACTTCATCGACTCGTACGCCCGCGTGACGGACGGGTCGTAGTACATCGCCAGCACGACGCCGGTGACGACCTGGCTGATGAACGCGACCATCGTGGCCGTGCCCAGCGTGTAGAACCAGTTCGTCCCCTTGGGGATCGGCCGGAACATCACCCAGCGGACGGTGCCGGAGAGCGAGGTGCGCTCGTCGACCCAGTCGGCGGCGCTGATCGCGGCCTCCTTGGCCAGATCGGCGTTGGACTGATCCACGTTCGGATCGTTCGGACGCTTGGGGCGCGGCCGCAGGCCGGCCGGCGGCGAAGGGAGAAGCTTCAACTTGGCCATGAAGATCAGGTCCCCGGCATCTTCCGGATGGTCGGCCGGGACGGGTAGAAGTACTGCCCGAGACCGTCGAGCGGCTGTCCGGGCGGACGCGGCGAGAAGCGCTTGAGCTCGCTGTTCACCGAGAACCGCTGACCGACCTGCACGCGACCTTCGACGATCCGCGTGTAGAAGCGGTCGAGCGGACGCGCCGGCGGGCCGCCGGCAACCGCGCCGACGAAGTCGTAGACGCCGCCGTGACAGGGGCAGATGAAGTGCTGGGCGGCCTGCACGTAACGCGCGGGGCACCCCATGTGCATGCAGCGGGACGAGATCGCGATGATCTTGTTCCACTCGTCGGCGGGCTCCTTGTCCACCGAGGCGTTGCGCCGACGCACGTAGACCGTGGTCTTGCCGACCTGACCGGTCTTGGCGTCCAGCGTCACCACGCGAGGCACGTAGGTGTCGTCGGGGATCTCGTCGAGCGGGCCGACATCGTGCCAGCCCGTGTCGACCTTCGTAAAGGACTGACCGACGGCGAAGCCGGTCGCAGAGAGCGCGATACCACCGATGGCGATGCCACCCGTCACATTCGCCGCGAGCACCATCAGGCGCCGTCGGGTGACGGTTTCGCCCTCGAATGCTCCGGGAATGCCCCGGTCGGCGGTGTACTTGCTCTTCTTCTCTGCTGGGCGTCGATCGGACACGTGTGAGGCTCCTACCTGACCCCACGGGGACCGCGTGGGACCGGGGGATCGTATCGACCCCGGCATCTCGACGGTCCGTCCTCATCGGTTCGTCGTGTCCGGGGTATGAGATAAGGTCGACCTAAGTACTGGTTACCGGGGTACCTGCCGCTCGGATGAAGTCCTGGGATGCAGGGAGAACGCCCTCACGCACCGTGCGCAGCAGCGCGGCCGCCGGGGACCCGATCCCGTGTCCCAGAGCGGCGACGGCGCACGTCCACAACGCGTCGGCGCGGGTCGCGGCGTCGTCGGGCGAGCCCGTACCGGTCTCCGGAGCACCCGCGATCGCGGGACCGATCGCCCACGCCGCGTCGGCGTGCAAGCGCGCGACCAGGGCCACGACGTCGGAGAGGATCGCGACCTCGTCGATCCACCCGCCCTCGGCCAGACGAGCCAGCCCGAGCGCGTAGAGCCGGTCGCCGGCGAGCAGCGCCAGGTCCCGGTCGTCGGTGCGGAAGACGCGGGCCAGCTCGGGGGCGTGGTGCAGCAGCTCGGCCTCGCGGGTCGCCTCGATCGCGATCTCCAGCGCAGAGCCGACGACGGCGTGGCGCGGCAGTGCGGCGACCGCCGCGGAACGCGTCCGATCAGCCCCGTCCGCGGGGTCGGCGGCCGCGGACTCCAGCAGCCCGCCGTCGGCCCGCAGCTGGGCCGCCAGCGCTTCCAGCGGATCGCTCATGCCCACGCGACCTCGAACGCGGCCGCGGCCGCCTCGACGGTCTGGGCGACGTGCTCGGGCTCGTGGGCGAGCGACACGAACCAGGCCTCGAACTGCGAGGGCGGGGGATAGACGCCACGGGCCAGCAGCCCCCGGCACCAGCGTCCGTAGGCCTCCGTGTCGCTCCGCCGGGCGTCGTCGTAGTTGCGGACCGGATCCGGGGAGAAGAACACCGTGACCAGGCCGTTGACGCTGGTCACCTGGACCGGACGGTCTCCCGCCGCCGCGCGCAGACCGGCCGCCAGCGCGTCGGTCGTCTCGTTGAGCCGTCGGTACGCGGCGTCGTCGAGCATCCGCAGGCTCTGCAGCCCCGCGGCGACGGCGAGCGGATTGCCGCTCAGCGTGCCCGCCTGGTAGACGTCGCCGAGCGGAGCGAGCCGCTCCATCAGTTCGCGCCGTCCGCCGAAGGCGGCGGCCGGCAGCCCGCCGCCCAGCACCTTCCCCATCACGGTCAGGTCGGGCGTGACGCCGACCAGCTCCTGGGCACCGCCGGGGGCCAGGCGGAACCCGCTGATCACCTCGTCGAAGATCAACAGCGCCCCGCGCGCCTCGGTCGCCGCCCGCAGGAAGTCCAGGAAGCCCTCCTCGGGCCGCACCAGGCCCATGTTGGCGGGGTACGGCTCGGCGATCACCGCCGCGACGTCGTGGGCCTTCAGCGCGGCCTCCACGGCATCACGGTCGTTCCAGGGCACGACCACGGTGGCGCGTGCCGCCGACTCCAGTACGCCGGCCGACGCGGGGATGCCCTGCGTCGCCAGGCCCGACCCGGCGTCGGCCAGCAGGCCGTCGACGTGCCCGTGGTAGTGCCCGGCGAACTTGACGATCACGTCGCGTCCGGTGGCCGCGCGCGCCAGCCGGATCGCGCTCATCGAGGCCTCGGTCCCCGACGACGTCATCCGCAGCATCTCGACCGAGGGCACGCGCGACGCGATCTCCTCGGCGATCTCGACCTCGATCGCCGTGGGAGCGCCGAAGGTCGTACCCGCCGTGGCGGCCGTCGTGACCGCTTCGAGGATCAGCGGGTGCGCGTGACCGTGGATCAGCGGGCCCCACGAGCAGACCCAGTCGATGTAGCGATTGCCGTCGACGTCGATCAGGTCGACGCCGGAGGCGCGCTCGACGAACAGCGGGTTGCGACCGATCGAGCGCATCGCCCGGACCGGCGAGTTGACCCCACCGGGCAGCACGTGGCGGGCGCGTTCGAAGAGGTCGGCGGACTTGTCGTCGGTGAGGGAGATCGGCACGGTGGGGTTCGGCGGCGGGTCGGACGGACGGGGCTAGACGCCCGCGTGGAGGCGTTCCCAGTCGTGGAACTCCTCGGTGAAGTAGAGCAACCGGATCTTCTTGAACTCGGTCGAGCTGTAGAGGGTCGAGCGGTCCTCGATCCCCGGAACCTCGTCGTGGATCGCGTCGAGGATCGCGTCGCACTCCTCCTTGGAGCGCCCGTGGGCCATCGTGAACAGCTGGTACTTCCAGTCCGCGTAGGTCGGCCGCTGGTAGCAGTGGCTGATCCCGCGGTACGCGGCCATCCGGATGCCGATCTCCTCGATCCGCTCCGGGTCGACCTGCCAGACGCCCATCCCGTTGGCCGAGAAGCCGGCGCGACGGTGGAAGAGGATCGCGGCCACGCGCCGCAGCAACTTGCGCTCGACCATCCCCTCGAGGTGCTCCAGCAGGCTCTCGACGGAGATCCCGAGCTCCTTCGCGGCGGGCGCGAACGGCTCCGACACGATCGGCAGGTCGCCCTGCGTGGCGCGGACGACCTTCTTGTCGAACTCGTCGTACGGCTGGCGCTCGGTCTCGGCCGGCGGCACGGCGACCCCGGCGGACGCGAGCGACTTGGTGTCGCCGTCCATCTTCAGATCCATCCGGATCTTGAACAGCTGGAGCGTCGGCAGCTGACGGATCGACTCCGCGCCGGTCAGCTCCTGGAGCACGTCGAGCGTGCCCTGCATGCCGAGCTTGGAGTCCTCCTCGACCGCCAGCGTGAACCACATGTTGAACTCGTGGTTGCGCAGGTAGTTGTGGCTGACGCCCGGGTGGCTGTTGATCACCTTGGCCGGCGCCCACGGGTTCTCCGCGTCGACCTTCGCCGCGACGAGCATCGAGCCGTAGCCGAAGGCGCGCGTGTCGTAGATCGGCGTGACCTGACGGATGATCCGGTCCTTCGCCAGCCGTGCGGTACGGGCCAGCACCTCGTCCTCGGTCAGCCCGGCCGCCGTGGCGATCTCGGCGTACGGCCGCGGCACGAGCCGGAATCCACCCTGCAGCAGGTTCAGCAGCTGCTTGTCGGTGTCGTCCAACGGGGCGGCCGAACCGCCCTTGCGGCTACGGATCTTCGGGACCGCCGACTTGTCACTGGTGGCCATGGGGGCTCCTCAGGTCGATAGCTCCATGGTAGGGATGCGGCTGCCCCGGGAGCGACCCCACCCAACGGACAGATGTCGCTAAGCGGCGGGGGTTTCGATCCGTCGTCGACTTTTCGTTACGGGATGGACAACGGGGCGATCGGTCAGACGATCCGTCGTCGGGAGACCGGCGGACTCCGTCAGACCAGCGCCCGCGCCGCGTCGAGCGCGAAGTAGGTCGCGATCACGTCGGCGCCGGCGCGGCGGATCGCCGTCAGCGACTCGAGCATCACCGCGCCCTCGTCGACGTAGCCCGCCGCGGCACCGGCCTTGATCATCGAGTACTCGCCGCTGACCTGGTAGGCGGCGATCGGCATCCGGGTCGCGTCCTTGGTCCGGCGGATCAGGTCGAGCGCGGGTCCGGCCGGCTTGACCATGATCAGGTCGGCGCCCTCGTCGACGTCCTGGAGCGCCTCGCGGATCGCCTCGTCGCCGTTGGCGGGATCCAGCTGGTAGCTGCGCCGGTCGCCGAAGGCGGGGGTCGACCCGGCGGCCTCGCGGAACGGTCCGTAGTAGGCCGACGCGAGCTT
>Ga0265296_1005255_pt1 | contig 10747 bp, 12 predicted proteins | sample MunlanPumphouse1_FD_189073 | JGI IMG/M metagenome (GOLD analysis project Ga0265296, IMG submission 189073) | Groundwater microbial communities from a municipal landfill in Southern Ontario, Canada - Pumphouse #1 | ecosystem: Environmental > Aquatic > Deep subsurface > Groundwater | place...
AAAGCGATCAATACCTTGATTAAGGGGTGTGTTGATGTCTTTGTCCGGGAACAGGACAAGTTTTTATCGGGAACTTTCGGATCAGCTTTGATGGACGCCCTTGATGAGGAGATTGTCACGCAGATGAACAAAATTTCTAAAATTTCCATCGCAAAAATCTACAACGCTCCAACAGTTGTTCAGATTGAAATTGCCGGTTACCGGGTGATGGATGCATTATTAAAAGAGTTTGTTCCGGCGTATCTTAAGAAGAACAAAAATAATTACGATAAGAAACTAGTCGCTTTAATTCCAGCACAATTTTATACGGAAAAACAAGATTCGTATTCGAAAATTCGCTGTGTTTTAGACTTTGTTTCCGGAATGACCGATGTTTATGCCATTGAACTTTATCGTAAGATCCAGGGAATAACGATACCATCAATAGAATAGGGACGTTTAAGGTAAAGGGGTAAAACATCAATATTAAATTGAGACTAGCTGTAATACCAGGAGGTATTATCCTAAAGTCTCGGATCTAAAATCTAACATCTCATATCTAAAATGAAGGTTGTAATTGCTGAAAAGCCCTCCGTGGCGCGTGATCTAGCTCGAGTGATGGGGGCGAAGGAAGTCAAAGACGGTTATATCGCCGGCAATGGCTACGCTTTTACGTATGCTTTTGGTCATTTGGTTCAACTCTGTACGCCACAGGCTTATGGATACAATTCGTGGACAATCTCGAACTTGCCGATCATTCCACCAACATTTAAGCTGGAGTCGAAGAAGGTGAAGCGTGATGGCAAGCAGATGGACGATACCGGAGCAGTTAAGCAACTCAACACCATAAAATCCCTTTTGGAACAGGCCGAAGAAATCATTGTGGCTACCGATGCTGGACGTGAGGGTGAATTGATCTTTCGTAATATATATTATTTTTTGGGTTCTAAAGTGCCTTTTAAACGCCTTTGGATATCGAGCCAAACAGATAAGGCCATTAAAGAAGGATTTGCCAATTTGAAAGCAGGTACGGAATATGATAGTCTATACATGTCTGCCCGCTCACGTTCGGAATCGGACTGGCTCATCGGTATCAATGCGACGCAGGCCATCACCTTGGCGGCGGGGAATAAAGGATTACTTTCTTTGGGTCGCGTACAGACACCAACTTTGGCCATGATCTGTTCGCGCTATCTGGAAAACAAAGACTTTAAACCCCAGGCATTTTATAAAATTCAGGCTGGGTTTGAAAAAGACAATATCAGTTTTAAGGCAACCTCCAATAAGATCGATAAAAAAGATGTTGCCGAGCAAACCATTGCGCGATTGACCGTTGGTTCCAATGCCCGTGTGGCAAAGGTGGAAGCCAAAGAAACAAAAGAGCAGCCGCCCTTGCTGTTTGATTTGACATCGCTGCAACAGGATGCAAATAAAAAATATGGTTATTCGGCAGATCAGACACTGAATATCGCACAAACACTTTACGAAAAGAAGGTCATCACTTATCCGCGTACGGGTTCCCGTTACATCGGTGAGGATGTTTTTGAAGAAATTGGCGCACTTTTTCAACATTTAGCAGATACCGCAGATGAATCCATCGCGTCGATTGCAAAAAACCTGATCGGTGCAAAATTGAACAAACGTTCTGTCGATGACAAAAAGGTAACAGATCACCACGCTTTGTTGGTGACGGATGAAAAACCGGGGCCCATGCTCAAAGAGCAACAGAACGTTTACAATATGATTGCCAAGCGTATGGTGGAAAGTTTCTCGGAAGTTTGTATAAAAGATATTACCACCGTGACAATTGATGCGCAGGGAGTTGAACTTATCGCCAAAGGTACTGTGATCAAGCAGTACGGCTGGCGCCTTTCCGCGGAGCAGATCGAAGCGCCTGATGAAGATAAAAACAATGACGATCAGGATAATGAAAATGCGCAATTACCGAAGCTATTAGCCGAGGAATTATTGCAGGTTCTGACCCTCGAACTTGCCGAACGTTTTACCAAAGCAAGACCCATACATACCGAAGCTTCGTTATTGAAGGCCATGGAAACCTCGGGAAAGGAAATTGAAGACGATGAGATGCGACAGGCCATGAAGGACTGTGGACTTGGTACACCTGCTACGCGTGCTGCAACCATCGAAACACTTTTTCAACGTGATTATATTAAGCGCGACAAGAAAAAACTGATTCCAACGGAAAAGGGGCTTGCGGTATACAATCTTGTAAAAGATCGTTCCATTGCCAAAGTAACTTTGACCGGTAAATGGGAGCAGAAGCTGGAGGAAATGCGGGCCAATAAAGTGTCTTATGATGTTTTTATGAAACATATTAAGGACTATACGGCCAAAATCACAAAAGAATTGTTGACACTGCGGATTTCTCTCGCACAAGAGGAAGTTAAACCTCAACAAAAAGGAAAGATAAAATGTCCGAAATGTGAGAAGGGATTGATTTTGCTCTACGATAAAGTAGCCCAGTGCGACCATTATGCCCGTGGATGTGATTTTAAGATCTGGCGGACATTAAATGGTATCTTTCTGGACGAAAAAGAGATGAAGAACCTATTGGAGAAAGGAAAAACCTCCGAGTTTAAAGGCGTAAAAAATAACGAGGGCGCCATTGTCACTGCGCCGCTTGTGTTTGAAAATTTCAAGGTTAACGTGGGATAAATGGTTTACCCCACGTATTTATCTTTTCGGTTTTTATCCCCGCTGCAGAATATCCTGCAAAGCAGTTGAAATCGTTGGAAACTGGAAGGTAAATCCACTGTTCTCCAACCTTTCAGGTAATACCCAACGGCTTTTTAAAAGCAGCTCTGTCTCCGTCCCGATTAAAACCGCACCTATTTCCAGTAGCCATTTTGGAGATGGTAGGCCAATTTTACGGTTCATTACCTGTCGAAAAGTTGCCATAAAAGTCTTATTCATAATCGGGTTGGGTGCCGCACAATTAACGACACCATCCAAATCCTCATGACCTTTTAAGAACAAAATAAGCTGAAATAGATCTTCAATATGAATCCAGCTAAAATATTGCTGACCATTTCCCTGTATACCCCCTAGTCCGGCACGTACAAGATTTTTAAAAGGAAGGATAACCCCTCCATCCGCGCCCAAAACTATCGCCATCCGAAGTGCCACCTGTCTTGTCTTTTCCGATTTGAAGTCGAAGAAAGTCTTTTCCCATAATGTTGCAACATCAACGGAAAAACCTGTTCCGATCTCCCCCGAACTTTCTGTCATTGGATGATCTTCGGCATGACGATAGATGGTAGCGGTACTCGCGTTTAGCCATAGCTTTGGTGGATTGGTACAGCCTGCTATGAGCTCCCCGAGAAGCGTAGTCGTTGCTGTTCGTGAAGAAAATATTTCGGCCTTATTTTTTTCGTTATACCGACAGTTGACAGATTTTCCGGCTAGATTGATTAGCATCGCTGCATTTTCCAGTGAATCGGAAATAGCGGATCGATCGGTCCAAAGGATATTGCCCGGCCGACGGCCAATGATGATCACCTGATAGCCTAATGTACGAAATCTCTCGGAAAGATATTGTCCAACAAAACCTGTTGCTCCAGCGATGACTATTTTATTCATGACAAGTGTATTTGCAGTCTGTTTTAATTATGCATTGAAGGTTGTATCCATGTTTCTTCGTTGTTTTGCAATCCGTTTGCCTCTAAAGAAGAGAAACATATTAAGAAAGAGCATTACACCAAGATATATGCTAAATCCACCGATTTTATAACTCAGACGCTCAATGAGTTCCTGAATGCTCGGCTTGTACAGGCTGATTTCAAGTATATAGAGTGCAAATCCTAAATTCATGAGGTAGAATCCGATGCGAAATAAATTATTCGTCGCATGGGCTACCTCCGGCCTACCGGCAAAGATATCATTCATGTAAACAATGCTATTTTTAAAAAGCACGTAGGCAACATAATAGGTTAATCCTATTGCAATGGGTAAGTAGATAAAGTACCCGATAACTGTTAAATTTCCCATGATATTAATGTTTAATGGTTAATGAATTCTTTCTTTTTGCGAAAAAGTAAATACTGAGCATATTGAAGTAATGTAACCCAACAAGGACAAAAAGTAATCGTCCTGTTTTAAAGGCAATGCTGCTGATCATTTCATCAAATGATTCAATTTGTCGCCAATAACTAAATTGCAGGATTGCATATCCGATGTTGAGTAGGTAATATCCCAGCAGCAATAAATTATTTGTCGTATCGGCCAAGTTGACCTCCTGGCGGAAAAGCGATAGGATGAAAATCCGACCATTTTTATGGAATAACCGACCGACCCAAAGAATAATATAACAGGTGAGCAGGCCGTAGATTGCGTACGCTAGGATATTGAAGTTCATGACGCTACATCATTAGTTTAATCAATTTGATTAATAAATCTCCGCCGCTTGTATTGAAAATCTTGTTGGCAATAGTTTCGAGTTGATCCGTCAGATTTTGGATGTCCTTTACCGTTTTATGGAACTCCTTGCCTTCTGCTGTCTGGTCCTTTTCGGTATTTCGGCTTATATCCTTTAGAATATCCATAACGGGGTCAAGCTCTTTCTGCTTACGCATCACCGCAATTTTCATCGCCCATTTTAAGACCTCTTTCTCTGCAACGAAATATTCCTTTCGATCACCAGCAATATGTTTTTTGTAGACAATACCATAATCGATCAATTGCCGGATACTCATATTGGCATTCCCGCGCGAGATCACCAACTTTTCCATAATCTCATCTGTAGACATGGGATTGCTTGCGGAAAGGAGTAGGGCATGAACCTGAGCAACAGATTTGTTGATCCCCCATTCAGAACCTAATGCGCCCCAGGTGTCTATGAACTGTTGTTTTGCTTCTTGTAATTCCATCGTGTTTTTATTTTTTGCCAATACCTCAATTTGTTTTTATCGGACTATTGAACCGATCGGCTTTCCCATCCTTTTTTGTGATTGCCTATATCAAAGGTATTTAAAGTTTTTGTATTTTCAATAATTTCTGAAAATAAAATAAGTTTAAAGATGCAAGTCACCATATCGTAATAAGAATTTGCTTTTCTTGCGGGCTTTTCGATTTGTTTTAACTTTGCCAGCATTATGGCGACAACTTTGTATAATCCATTCAAACAATTTCAGTTTGATTCAGATATTTGTTTTTTAACAGGGAATAAGCTTCAGTCGGAAGAAGAATCCATTCAGGTGTTTCCTGTATGGATGATGAAATCTTTTCAATTGGAAGATAAACCTTTTAAAATGCTGGATGAGAATCTGGTTACTTACAAATCGTTGAAACTACCCTGTTCCATGGCTGCATCCGAAGCTATTGAGCAAATGGAGCGTGCGGTAGAACAGTCGTTTGAACAAGGCTATGAAGCCGTCAAACAGTTGGATCCATTACTATTGTTTCAATGGATGACAAAAATTATCTATGGGGTGGTTTTTAATGAAATTCTTGCGGGAATTCAGCAGCAAAAAGCTTCTGGTGAAGATATGAACTTTTCTCAGGCACTCGCGCAGCGTTTTACGAATCTACATGCGATGTTACAGTCTCTGGTTGTACCGATGGAGTTTGAAAATACATTCCCATTTTCATTGGTTGTTGTACCTGTTGAGAATGCACCTGATACATTTATGTATCGTGATGAAATCAATACCTTGATCTTCTCGATCCGTATGAAGGACTTTGCTGTAGTTGCCTGTCTTCAAGATAATGCTACAAACAATATTTATCACGAAGATATTCTCAAAGTCATTGCGGGCAAAACATTACACCCGATCCAGTTTGAAGAATTGTGTGCACGCTATTTTTATTCAGCCTACTTATTTAACCGTCTGCCAGATTATACCTATCTAAACACCCCGCAAAAAGTCTATGTTGAACCTATGCCATTAGCAGATATGTCGATGAAACCTATCTTTGATCATTGGCAAAATAAGACTTATGGCCAAGTTTTGGAAAATTTTTGGAAACCTTGGGGATTGACTTTATTCGAGATTATTAAAAATCCGGAGCATCCGATCAGTTTTCTTGTTGATGAAACAGAGGCGTTTGTTGCAGAGGTTGCTATGCCGCTCAATTAGTCCGGAGTATTTAAAGCAATAAATTATCTTATACAAGCGTTAAATGGTACGATTATGGATAGGATAGGTTATGTATTTAACGGGATTTAAGACTTTTTTTTCAATTCTACTTTTTATGGTATTGTGTACTTCCGCAAGTGCACAAGTGATTGCTAAACGGGATATTCCTGCAGATAGTATTGCGCAGAACGTTGATGATTTTCCCTATTTCAAGGGCGGGGTGGTGGCCTGGTCCAGATTTTTGCAAAATAACCTGGATTTGTCGGGAACAATCAGGGCAATGGACAGTGTGGCCTATGCAAAATACGGATCTCGACAGACGGCAATTCTGAAATTTATTGTTTGTGAAGATGGGGCGATCTGTAATATTGAAATCGAGAATCCCGATAAAGTGAGTCCCGAGTTTGCAAAGGCTGTGTTGTCTGCCATGCGCAGATCGCCGCAATGGATGCCGGGACAGGTCAAGGGAAAACCAGTTAAAACAAGATTTAGGCAACCTGTAGTTGCTGTGATCGAATAAATTTGAAAAGCAAAAGAATAGCTTAAATTTTCACCTTTTATAAGATAATATGTCATTTTGGGATAAAGTCAAAAAAATTATGAGCGGCGAAGAGGAAGAATCTCCGTCCGAAAAAAAAGATACAGAAATTACTGCTGGAGGGTCTACGGTCTACCGTTATGAAGATCAATCTGATGATAAGGATCCAAAAAACTTATTCCCCGAGGTACAATGTGTCTATCTGGATGAAATCGAGGAGCATTTGATCAAATATATTGCCGAACCCGATATGGTGTTCCATGAGATTATCTCCGAACTTGTTCATATCGATGTACATTGGATTAAACCAAGTGCAAACTATCCATACCATATATTGGTTACGTCGGGCATGAGTGATTTGGCCATGCATGTTCCAGATGAAGTGGAAAACAAAGAGGCTTATGAGCGGGCGGAGCTAATGGTCGTGTTGCCTGCAGATTGGAAGATCGGAGAAGAGGAATTTCAGGATGATAACAATTATTGGCCGGTCTATTTTTTGAAAAGATTAGCACGGTTTCCCCATGAATATAAAACCTGGTTGGGATATGGGCATACCATTCCCAATGGGATGGAAGCCGAGGATATTGCAAATACTGGTTTCGGTTGTATGTTGCTGCTTCCACCTATGCTAAGTTTTGATGAGGAATTTTTGGAGTTAAAAACCAAAGATGGTAATCTGATCAATTTTTATGCAATGATCCCTGTATATAAAGAAGAGATGGATTACAAACTTGAAGAGGGTACAGATGCACTCTTAGACCTGTTTGATGAGTATGGAATTTCAGAACTGGTCGATATTGACCGTCCCAATGTATGTAGAGATAGATAGTTTATAAAAAAAATAAGCAATGCTATAGGCTACATTGAAGCTTTTTAGCATTGCTTATTTTTTAGGAAATACTCTTTTCTATAATTGCTATCGTTTTATCAATATCCTCATAACTCACATTAAGGTGCGGTCTAAAACGGATACTTTTCTCTCCACAGCCTAACATAATCAGTTTATTTGCATAGGCATTTTTGATAAATTCATTGCGTGCAGCTTCCGATGCGAAATCCAATGCAACGAATAAACCCTCGCCTCGTAAATTGGACAGCTGCGGTTTTTTCGCTAACAGTTCCTGGAGCTTATCTTGTAGATAGCGCCCCTTTTCTGCTGCATTTTGAACCAGATTTTCTTGTTCTATGACTTCAAGAATTAATTTAAAGCGGAGCATATCCATAAAATCGCCACCAAATGTTGAATTGATACGACTGGATTCTTTAAAGACATGATGTTCCACCTGATCAAATTTTTCCTTACTCGCCAGTATACCACATACCTGTGCTTTTTTGCCGAAGGCAATGATATCGGGAATTACGTTGTAATGTTGGTAAGCCCACATTTTCCCCGTAATACCCAATCCAGTCTGTACTTCGTCAAAAATCAATAGGATCTGATTTTCATCACAGATTTGACGAAGCTGTACGAAAAATTCCTTTCGAAAATGGTTGTCGCCACCTTCACCCTGTATCGGTTCAATAATGATACAGGCAATATCGTTGGGGTTGGCGGCAAGGGCTTGGTGTATTTCAGAGACAGCCTTTTCCTCCAAAGCAATCGTCTGATCGATATGTTCGCTTGTTAAGGGGTAGCTCAACTTCGGATTGGTAATGCGTGGCCAGTTGAACTTTGGAAAATAAAGGTATTTTCTGGGGTCTTGTGTATTTGTTAATGATAGGGTATAACCGGATCTACCATGAAAAGCCTGTTTAAAGTGAATGACCTGGCTGGCTTCCTTTTGTATTCCCTGTGCAAAATTAAGCCTTGTTTTCCAGTCAAAGGCAGCTTTTAAAGCATTTTCCACGGCGAGTGTTCCGCCCGAGATGAAAAAGGCATAGGAGAGTTCTTTCGGTATGGCTACGCGGTCAAAAGTGTCGACAAAATCAGCAAACTCTTTTGGGTAAATATCCGACATGGCTGGTTTATTGACGGCCATTTTGCCTAAGAAGTCACGTTGTTTGACCAAATGTGGATGATTGTAACCCACGGCCATGGAAGCAAACATACTGAACATATCGAGGTATTCATCTCCATTTTCATCCACGACATAAGAACCATGGGATTTTTCCATATCCATAACCAAAGGAAATCCATCAGCCAATATATGTTTGCTTAATCTTTCATGTACGTTGCTCATAATTTTGTGTCTAAATGGTTTATAAATCAAATTTGATACCTTGTGCCAACGGTAGGTCAGTCGTATAATTGATGGTATTTGTTTGACGGCGCATATAGGCTTTCCAGGCATCCGACCCAGATTCCCGACCTCCGCCAGTCTCCTTTTCGCCTCCAAAAGCACCTCCGATTTCGGCTCCTGATGTGCCGATATTGACGTTGGCGATACCACAATCAGAGCCAGCAGCACTCAGAAATAGCTCGGCTTCCCGTAGGTTGTTCGTCATGACGGCAGAAGACAATCCCTGTGCGACGCTGTTTTGTAGGTCTATGGCCGCACCGATATCTCCCTTGTATTTGATTAAGTAAAGAATAGGGGCAAAGGTCTCATGCTGTACGATTTCATAATGATTTTCGACTTCGGCAATGACAGGCTGCACATAACAGCCACTTTCGTACCCCTTGCCTTCAAGTACCTTTCCTTTGATCAGCATTTTTCCCCCTTGTGTTTTAATTTTGTCCAGTGCGTTTAAGTATGATTTTACGGCGGCTTTGTCGATCAATGGTCCTACATGATTTTTCGTGTCCAAAGGGTCACCAATTTTTAACTGACCATAAGCTTTGGTCAGTTGTTTTTTGACATTGTCATAAATGTGCTCATGGATAATAAGTCTTCGGGTACTTGTACAGCGTTGTCCAGCTGTACCCACGGCACCAAATACAGCGCCGATGATGGTCATTTTTAAGTCTGCGTCTGGAGTAACGATGATCGCATTGTTTCCACCGAGTTCCAAAAGTGTTTTACCGAGGCGTTGTGCTACGGTGACGGCGACTTCTTTTCCCATGCGCGTGGATCCTGTTGCAGAAATCAAAGCTATGCGGTTGTCTGCCGAAAGCCACTCGCCAACTTCTCTGTCGCCCATAATGAGGTTGGATATTCCCTCGGGCAGCCCGTTGTTGTGTAGGATTTCTGCAAGTAATTTTTGGCAAGCTATGGCACATAGCGGTGTTTTTTCGCTGGGTTTCCAGACGACAGTGTTGCCGCAGACCAGGGCGAGAGCGGTGTTCCATGCCCATACCGCCACCGGAAAATTAAACGCTGTAATAATACCTACGACGCCCAAAGGGTGATATTGGTCGTACATGCGGTGCCCGGGGCGTTCCGAGTGGATGGTGTTACCATACAGTTGGCGGGATAGGCCTAACGCAAAGTCGCAGATATCGATCATCTCTTGCACTTCCCCCATGCCTTCTTGGTAAGATTTACCCATTTCATAGGAAACTAATTTTCCGAGAATGGGTTTAAGCTCCCGGAGCTTGTCTCCCAGTTGGCGAACGATGTCGCCTCTTTTTGGGGCAGGTAGTAGGCGCCATTGTAAAAATGCATCTCCGGCCTGCTTAATGACCGCTTCATAGTCCTTACGATTGCTGCCTTTTATTTTTGCGATGAGTTTTCCATCGACAGGTGAAAAGGATTCGAATTCTTTACCTTCGGAAAACCATTGCTGTCCAGTTGATGATCCTAAATTCTGGGAAGATATTCCAAGTGTTTTAAGCGCTACTTTTATCATAATGGTTTATTTTATTCGTGGAATAGTTTAAATATATGAAATAAATTTTTTGTTAACAAGTTTGTTCTGAATATTGTTCAGTGAAAAATAATCATTATCTTAGATAAGCTAATGTAGACTATATCATGATCAAACAGATTAATATCGATTATTACCAAGTGGACGATTTATTGTCCGAAGAACATAAACTGATACGGCAGTCTGTCCGTGATTTTGTGAAAACAGAGATCAAGCCTTTCATTGAAGATGCGGCACAGGAACATCGCGCTATTGGAGGGTTGATGCCTAAATTGGGGGCAATTGGAGCTTTGGGGCCTTATATTCCTGCTGAATATGGCGGGGCGGGATTGGATCAGATTTCTTATGGCTTGATTATGCAGGAACTGGAAGCCGGTGACTCGGCAAT
>Ga0265296_1005256_pt1 | contig 10745 bp, 13 predicted proteins | sample MunlanPumphouse1_FD_189073 | JGI IMG/M metagenome (GOLD analysis project Ga0265296, IMG submission 189073) | Groundwater microbial communities from a municipal landfill in Southern Ontario, Canada - Pumphouse #1 | ecosystem: Environmental > Aquatic > Deep subsurface > Groundwater | place...
AGTCTTTAGCGGCATAATGATACCCATATCTACAATAGACTGGTACGGCAGGTCAGTGTCAGTTGTTTTCTTCAATGGCTGTAATTTCAAATGCCTTTACTGTTCAAATAATAATTTCATCAAAGTTGCAAATCAACGGATAGAACCACTTTACAGGGGCGGATATGTAATGGATATCGAAGAGCTCAAGAAACATATTCTTGATGCAAAGAGCTTCATTAGCGCCGTGGTTTTCTCAGGCGGGGAACCTACAACCCAGTATGAAATATTAGAACACCTGGCAAGATTCGCAAAAGAAGAAGGACTCCTCGTGGGGATAGAAACCAATGGATATTACCCGGAACGTCTTTCGGGATTGATCCGGCTAAAACTCCTTGATAAAATTTTCCTGGACATAAAAGCCCCCCTCGATGATGCACAAAGATACAGCATGATAACAGGGTGTAAAGAAGATGCCGCCTCACGGGTTCTTGAGTCGTTGAATCTCCATGGCGTGGAAATGGAGGTAAGGACTACTGTTTTCCGCTCATTTTCAGATGTTTCGGGCATAGCGAAATCTCTTGCCGGGCATGATTGTACTTATGTCATCCAGCAGGGTATTCCTGAAAATGCCCCGGATAACGAAATACGAAAAGAAAAAGCCCTAACGAGAGAAGAACTTCTAACCCTGGCTCAAAGCGTTTCTTTTTTAAAAGATGTGAGAATAAGGACGAAAGAAAAAGGCGAGGAAAGAGTTTAGTCCCCCTTATTCCCCGTATTTAAATACGGGGTCATGTGCGGGGTATTCAGAATATTTCTCCTCTTATATCCCTCACTACGCCGCCGATATGCAGACACCTTTTGCCTGTTATTTTGGTGGTCAGTCCTTCAATGAGACCATCTGTTTCAATCAAATCGCCGTCTCTAAGTTTTTTGGCTAATACCGTATATCGTGTTTTGTACATTTTTTCCCTATCCTATCCGGTTTAATTTTTAGCTATTAGTTAGTATATATACGAATAGTGTCTTATATATTTTTCTGTTCAACATGGAAAATATTTATAAGGAAAGACATTTATAATAGTAGTGGGGCAGTCGGCATCGCATCCATCCCCTCCGATGTTTCCGAGATGCCCCCTTTTTCTGTTTGATGAACTGCGCTGCATATTACGCTTGCGCTGAGCGCGTGAGTCACAGACCGCGGTGAATCAGTGGGCAGGGGCGCGGGAGTTTTGCGTCTCTGTTAGTTTTTATAGAATCCTGTTTACTTTTCAAGAGGAGATAACTTTAGTAAAAATTTTTTAGCAATAATCCAATTATGGAATTCAATTATTAGTATATGCGATTATTATAATTGTTCAATTAATTCCCATGTTCTAACTCCTCGACTAAGAAAATAGCTAAATTCATCTCTTACGAATACTCTCACAGTACTGCCTGACGGAACATCCTCATCCAATTTAAATTTCCAAATTATTTCTTCATTTATACCTAAATGATGGCCTTTTGATGGTAAATTGAATTTCATTGATATGGATGGCGACCAAGAGAAAGATAGAATTGTGGTGAAATCAGGATTAGTAGCTTTACTTCCAACATTTTTTAGCTTCAAAATCGTTTTTTTGTTTTCATTTCTATATGGAGGAAGGTTCTCAAGTTTAATATCTATAACTGGTTATTTAGCTATGTAATTTATAAAAACTATATATAAATTGAGAATAGTTGCACCAATAATTATTATAGTTGAAATATTTTGTATGGGCCAAATTTCCATGTATTCATTAATTGTATAAACAGTTTAAATAACTAATTGTTACTGGCTTTTGCCCTCAACTCAATAGCAAAATCTTAAAAATAAAAATCATCTCACCCTCGTCCCTTCCTTAACCTCCTTCTCCGGCAGCAGCAGCACCGCGCCTTCACCATCCGCAGCAAGCACCATCCCCTTCGATTCCACGCCGAAAAGCTTTGCAGGCTTCATATTCGCAAGAACCGCAACCTGCCTTCCCACAAGCTCGGAAGGAGTATGGGACTTCGCAATCCCTGCAACAATCTGGCGCTTCTCCCCTATGTCCACCTCAAGCTTCAGCAGCTTGTCCGAACCTTTGATGCTCTCAGCCGAGAGTATTTTTCCAATCCTGATATCAAGCTTCTGGAACTCTTCAAATGTTATTTCAGTCTTCTCTTCCTTTGCCTCTTCTTCGTGCTTTTTCTCTTTTGACATGGCTATCTTTATCCTTTTATCAAGGATGGATTCCATTTCCTTGATCTTTTTATCCTCTATCTTAGTGAACAATATTTCAGGCGCCCCAAGCTCCTGTGCTGGTATCTCAACAAGACCATCCTCAAACCGCGCCGCATGGACATCGCCCGAAAGTGCAAGCTGCTTCCATGCCTTTTCCATGTTTCCAGGAAGTATAGGCTCAAACAGCAATGCAAGCGCCTTTCCTATCTGAAGGCAGTTCTTCACCACGCGGGCGCATGCTTCCTTATCTTTCTTGATAAGCTGCCAGGGCTCATGCGACTGGAAATAAGAGTTCCCATAAGCGGCAAGCTCCATCATTTCATCCGTGGCTTTCTTGAATTCATACTCGTCAAGAGAAGATATCACGCCGCTGATAGTGGACTGTATTTTTTCATAAATCTCCTTATCAACCTCGCCTTCTGGAACAGCGCCGAAATTCTTGTGGGCAAAATGCAGCGTCCGATGCAGGAAATTCCCGAGCGCCCCCACAAGCTCGTTATTTACCTTCTCCTGGAATACTTTCCATGAAAAATTCAATTCCTTCGTGTGAGACGTATAATTTGCAATATAATACCTCAAAAGGTCGGGATGAAAGCCGTGGTCAAGGTAGTCCTCATCCACCCATACCACATATCCCCTGCTCTTTGAGAACTTTTTATCATCTATCTTCAGCATTCCCGAAGCCACGACAGCCCACGGCTGCGTGTATCCCGCGCCTTTCAGCATTGCAGGCCAGAAGATGCAGTGATGGTAGGTGATATCCTCGCCTATGAAATGGATGATACGGGAATTACGCCTCCAGTATTTTTCCCAGTCATTGCCTGTATTATTTGCCCATTCCTCTGTGAACGAAATATAACCGATGGGCGCATCCACCCACACGTAAACAACAAGGTCGTCATGACCCGGAAAGCGCACGCCCCATTCAAGATTCCTTGTGATGCACCAGTCCTTCAGTTCCTTTGCCCATTCCTTTGCGTAATTTATGGCATTGGACGTGCCGCCAAGAGTGTTCAGGTACTCAGTGAGAAAACCGCTGAAATCTGAGAGTTTGAAAAAGAAATGCTCTTGCTCGCGGTATTCCGCAGGATTTCCGCAAATGCGGCACTTTGCGTTCTTTATCTCGCCCGGCTCAAGGTGCTTCCCGCATCCCTGGTCGCACTCATCCCCGCGCGCAAGTTTTCCGCAGTACGGGCAAATGCCCTCAACATACCTGTCAGGAAGGAATCGTTTATCATGTGGGCAATAGGCTAACCTTATGACCTGCGGGTAAACATATCCGCGCTCGATTAGCGCCTCAACGATGCTGTTTGTCCTTGCGTGGTTCGTGGGAGAATCCGTATTCCCGAAAAAGCTGAACTCAACTTCCATAGCCTTGAAAATATTCTCAAAATGTTTGTGGTACTTATTGACAAGTTCTGTCGGGGTTATACCGAGTTCCTCGGCGTTTACCACGATAGGCGTCCCATGTGCGTCTGAGCCGCAGATGAATGCAGCGCCTTGCCCCTGTTTACGAAGCGCCCTGACGAAAATATCCGCGGGTACGTAGGTGCGGAGGTGTCCGATATGGCACTTGCCGTTGGCATACGGAAGCCCGCAGGTTACAAGCACAGGGTCTTTTGATGGGAAGTTGGACATGGGTTTCTAACATGGAACTTCCATATAAAATACATTTCCAAAAACACATTTCTTTTTGAGCTTCACTTCATCGATAATAATAAACACGGGAATGGAAAGATATTTGCCGTATTAAGCACTACTTGTAATTATGGTAAAAACGAAGCCACTTTACACCGCTTCTGCCGCAGCAGTATTATATTTTATTATAGTTATCCTGCTGCAATATTTCATGGAATATAAAACGGATTGGAAAAGTGCAATACCGGTCGCTGCTGTTTTCTGGATTGTAATTTTTGCGTTGCACTATTTCCTTGATAAAAGATATTCTGATTAATGTCTTCATATCAAAACAATTTTTTCAAAAACAAATAGACTATATATGCAACTATTAAAAAAAGGATTATTTTAACAACAAGGGTAGTAATCATCCATAAAAGCTTAAACACAAAAACAGCAAGAATCAAAGCTATGAGCGCAATAACGAAGTCTTTGGGTTGCATAGTGTTAAAATTATCTTTTGATACATAAATTTATGCGCATAGGGATAATACTCCACGGTCCTGAAATCGTAGATGTGGGCTCGGCAAAGCAGATAATCGACTTATTCAGGCAGGAACACGAAGTCATCGTGAAGCTTGGAGGGACTATGGGGCGGACTGCTGTTCTGGATGCAGGTCTTGAAAACGTTATTGATATATCACAGGGGCTTACGCCCAGTGAGACCATCCTCTCAATAAAGGACAGCATATACTTAGCAATCCTGCTCAATCACGGAAAAACACTGGATACAGGGCGGCATTTCGGTGCGCTCGTAGCGTCGAAAATCCCCTGTTTCCCGCTTGTTCATATCGAGAGTCCGGATTGCGGCGGCAGGATAATTTATTACAGTCCGCATTTTAAACGCTGCGCAGAATATGTTAGAAACATACTGCATGGAACATACGACCTCCCCATTGAATCGGGAAAACCCGCGCCGTTTAGTGTCAGGCAGGAAGGAGAACTCGTTATTCGCCGCGTATCAGGCGCATTTTGCGGCGAGAACATCCGTCTTGACGGAATAGTTATCGGTGAAGTGATGCGCCCCGAACCTGAAATTGTGTGCAGGGAGGGAAGAATTGTCGGGCTGCGGGGCATAAACATAAAGCCGCACGGTCTTGAAAAACTGGAAAACAGGAAGCTCGACCTTTTCACAGCAAAAATCAAGACAGGAAACATCAGGCGAAGCCTGCATGAGCCAAGGATAAAAAAAGTGAAGCACGGAGAGAATATCGCCATCATTGACCATTGCGCAGAATCCACCTTTGAACTCGTAAAGGAGGCGGGCATCGTGATAACAGTGGGAGATGACACGACGACAATAGCGGCAGACATACTGGCGCGCCTCGGCATTCCTGTTATCGGGATTGTGGACGGGGATATGGATGGCGTGCTTGTGAATACTGTGGTTCCTGCCGGGTCGGTTATCATCCGTGTCAAGCCGGGATTTGATGATATCGTGGGCAGGGAAGTGTTTGAAACTGTGATGGGAGGCAAGCTCAGGCACAGCATGGAAAAGGGTGAGCTGCTTGCAAGGATACTTGCGCTGGCTGGGAAATATACGGTGGATATAACTTATTATTAGCAAAACATATATTCATAGTCCCTCAATTAAAAATATCATGCCCACAAAATCCATCAACATCGGTCATCTTTCCACCGTGTATCATACTTCCTTTATTCTAATGGGAAAAGACTGGCTGGAAAAAGCAGGCATCCAAGCAAATTGGAAACTCTTCGCCTCAGGTCCGGATATCGTGAAAGCTTTTGCAAACAAGGAAATCGACATCGGGTATCTGGGTCTGCCTCCCGCAATCATCGGCATCGACCGGGGAGTTCCCATTATATGCGTGGCAGGCGGGCATGTGGAAGGTACTGTGATGATAGCCAGAGAAGGATACAGGACTCTTGGTGAGATGAAGGGGCTTAATGCTGTGCTGGGGCAGTTTAAAGGAAAGGCTATCGGTTCACCCCAAAAAGGCTCTATCCATGATGTGATTATTAATAATGCCATACAGGAAGCAGGACTGGATATCAAAGTAAAAAATTTCGCATGGACTGACTTTGTGCTTGAGGCGCTTGTGGACGGGGAAATCGAGGCTGCCGTGGGCACGCCCTCTCTGGCTGTGGCTTCTCTGCGCGCCTGCGGCGCAAGAATTATTGTCCCGCCGCACGCTATCTGGCGCGATAACCCGAGCTACGGGATAGTTATCAGGAAGGAGCTGGCGCAAGCTCCTGATGTGATTTTAAGGTTTTTAGAGATGCATGAAAAAGCCAGTAATTTCATCAGGAAAAAACCTCTTGACGCTGCAAGGCTCGTTTCGAAACTGACCGGTATCGTGGATGAGGACTTTGTTCTTGAAGCGTATAATGTTTCGCCAAAATACTGCGCTTCGCTGTCGCGGGAGTTTATTGCCTCCACAATGGCTTTCGTGCCTGTTCTTTACAGGTTAAAATACATCACAAGGGAAATACCTGAAAGCGAGATTTTTGAATACGGTTTTATAAACAAAGTCCACAAAGATCCGCCGCATTATAATCAGCCCTTATAAAACGGTTCCCGCTTAGCCATTGCGAGCTTCAGCAATTCCGCGATTTCTTCAGGCTCTTTATTATTCACGTCCACAAGGTTGTCATTCCTCAACAGGCAGGGCTTCAGCCTTCCGTCTGAAGTGACGCGCAGCCTGTTGCAATTGGCGCAGAAATGCGAATTGTCAATAGGGCGGACGAGTTCGACCTCAGCCCCGTCTATATAATATTTTTTTCTCCTGTGCATCTCCCGTTCTTTTATCTCAGAGGCTTTTGATTCAAGGAACTTTTCTACTTCATTGATATTGACCTTATACTTAGCAGTTTTCTGAAAATCCATCAATTCTATCAATTGGAGGATGACTTTGCCATCATACCTGCGGATAAAATCCATCATTTTTATTATCTCGGTATCATTTATCCCTTTGAGTAAAACCATATTCAGTTTAACAGGCGCCAGGCACTCAACTGCCGCATCGATTCCTGATAATACCCTGCTGACATCCCCTCCTGTGATGTTCCTGTATTTTTCAGGCGAAAGAGAAGGAAGACTGATATTGATACGTGTAAGCCCGCTGTCTGCGAGACTTTGAGCCCTTGACGCAAGATACATCCCGTTAGTTGTAGCCGATATATCCTTAAGCTCTGGAAGAGCCCTGATAATATTTTCAAAGTCATCCCTCATCAGGGGTTCCCCGCCTGAGAATTTTATCCTGTTTACGCCAAAAGTCTTTGAAGCGCTGACTATATTTGCAATCGTCTCAACGCGCATTTCATTTTTTATGTCCCGCGTTTCGCCTTCACGATGGCAATAAATGCACTTCAGGCTGCAGCGGTTTGTCAGGGATATCCGGAGGCTCTTTATTGCCCTTCCATACGAGTCGGTTAATTGCATGAGCGCCCGGGTATTTTATAAATTTATCCGCCGGTCACAACCCGGAGAATTTCCACATTATCCCCGGAAACGTTCTCATCCAGCGGCACAGGAGCGCCGTTTCGGAATACCAGTACGATTTCAGGATTTATATGAAGAACCCCAAGAAGGTCTTCATATGTGGAATCCGATGAGATGTCCATGTTTTCCTCTTTAACACCCCCTGAAAGGAGCTTTACTTTTATCTTCACTATTTTTCCTCGGGCAATTCCTCTAATTCTACTTTTGTTTTTGTTAAATCCTCAAGATGCTCGCCTTGCAGCTTATTCTCCAGAATCTTCTGTTTTTTTTCGCCTTTTCTCTCAAGTTCCCGCTTTTTAAGTTTTGACATGTTTTTACCTCGCATCTTTTCGATTTTTAAATTAGTCTTTGAGTGCCACAATATGTTTTTTTTATCGTACAACAGTGTATAAATAGGTCTGATTGTCACTGATGTCTCTAATCTATACTTGGTTACTGTATTTATTAACTTTATTATTGAAAGCGAATCTCCATTTAAAACCTATTCCAATTTCCCAAGCTTATATTTCCTGCTCCCGCATCCTGCGGCTTCTGCTGCCTCGATATGAATCCAGGGATCAACTCCCCACACATGGTATATAGATTTTCCATTTACTTTCATTTTCTCATTGATCAGATCGATCGTGGCGGAATCCAGCGCCACCGGGTCGCAGCCTGCCAGTATCCCGATGTCTTCCACGAACCGCTCGCCTGAAAAATTAAAGCAATCGCACCCCGGGGTGAGGTCATATACCCAGTTAATGTATCCAATCCGGCTTTTCAGCGCCTTTATGGGAGCAAGCGCAGCCTCGCCAAGTCTTTCTTGCATTTTCTCCGAGGCATGGGCAGGCAGAATGATGGCTTCCTGCGCGCAGGCATCGGCGCACGATAACTCGCCGCAGCATTTTGAATGGTCGATATTTGGCGGGGTTATGGCGCCCCACGGGCATACCTCCACGCAATCGCCGCACTGGATGCATTTTTCAGGGTCAATGGAAGGTCTGCCCACCTCATGGACTTTTATCTTCCCGGCGCGGTCAAGGCAGCCCATTCCAAGATGCTTCACAGCTCCGCCAAAACCAGACGCTGGATGCCCTTTCCCGTGTGATATGACTATCATCGAATCCGCTTCCGCAATCGCCGACGCAACAGTAATGCTTTTTAGCGCCTCGCCGTTGAGCTTTATCTCAGTCCCATCCCGCCCTCTTAATCCGTCTGCCACGATAAAAGGGGCGTTCATGCTTGCATGGGTGAAACCATTCATTGCAGCGCCATTGATAAGCTCTGCGGCGTTGAGCTTCATACCCCTGTATAATGTCGTAGTGTCTGTAACAAAAGGTATTCCTCCAGCTTTTATTACAAGGTCGACTACTGTCCTGACGATAACCGGTCTTACGTGGGTTGTGTTCCCGTATTCGCCAGGATGTATTTTTATCGCTACGATATCCCCTTCCCTGACAGGTGAAATCTGAGGGAACATCCTCTTTATCTGTTCGGGCTGGTTATCTTCGGGTTTGGAGATTTTCGCGTCTTTGAATAGTATTTCATTCAGAACCATGCTCTATGCCTTATTTAGTTGTAGATATTTATACTATTATCGATTTTATCGGGGAGACAGAATAGCAAGGTTTATAACCCCGGGATAAATAAATAGATTCAGGGAAAAACGGTGTGGAATAGTTATAAACAGAGTGAAGGTTAGAAGATGTTAGAAACTCCAGGAGAGAGAGTAAAGTTATTGAAAGCTGGCATTACAGGTAAAAAAATAGAAGAGCTATATGTAATGCATAATAACTTCAAAATAGTGCGAACCCCTGTGCGTTTTGAACTTGTTGAAATTGATAATATTAATGAATCAATTTTAAGCTGTGAAGCATCTGCCGGGTACGCGGCTGCATAGCCGGGCTTAATAAAATTTATATGTGCTAACTGCGTTAGCAGTCAAGCCTATGACTATTAATGTAAATCGTTATAAATGCGGATACTGCGGGGCATGCGTGGGTGTATGCCCTGTGGGCGCGCTTGAACTGGTTGAAACATGGATTGAAGTGGATAATACCTGTACCAGTTGCGGCGTGTGCGCACAAATCTGTCCTGTGGGCGCGCTGGTGGTTGTGCAATGAAAAACTTTAGGAAAGTTTTATCAAAAACTGTTGCGTCAGTTTACACCGCGCACACGTATGCTTCGGCATACGTGGACACGCCCTCCCGAGGCGTGACTCGGGAAGGGTATGCTTCGCATACCCTATACCTCATAAAGCGAGGTGTCGCTTTATGAAGAGTAAATACGATGTAATCGTTGTGGGAGCTGGTCCTGGAGGCTCGATAACTGCGAAAACCTGCGCCGAGGCAGGACTGGATGTTCTTCTCATTGAAAAAAGGCAGGAGATAGGCGACCCTGTGAGATGCGCCGAAGGCGTGAGCAAAGAGGGGCTGAAAAGGCACATCCAACCCGACCCACGATGGATAGCGGCAGAAGTAAAAGGTTCCAAGATACTCGCGCCTGACGGGACTGAAATCAAAATGTCAGAAGAAGCGTCAAGCGGAAAGGCAGGCTACACCCTTGAAAGAAAGGTTTTTGACAGGGCGCTGGCGCAGATGGCTGCCATGGCAGGGGCTGAAGTGAGGGTAAAGACAAGAGCCACGGGATTGTTGCGAAACAACGGCAAAATAACAGGGATAAATGCCATGTATATGGGTGAAACGCATGAGATTCGGGCTGATATAGTGATAGGAGCAGATGGTATTGAATCCAAAGTAGGAAGATGGGGGGGGATAGACACGTCATTGAAGCCCCATGATATTGAAACTGGCGCACAATTTTTGGTTTCCAATATTGATCCCGGCGAGTACAGCAGGTTTTATATGGGGGAAAAATACGCCCCGGGTGGATATTTATGGGTATTCCCAAAAGGCAAACACACAGCGAATGTGGGACTGGGGCTTCTCGGAAGCAAATCCGGGAACGTCCGAGCCATCACGCTCCTTGAGAATTTCATAAAGAATTACATGCCTGAGGCAAAAATCCTGGAAATGGTAGTTGGCGGGGTGCCGGTCAGTGGTCCGATAAAGCAAACAGTAACGGACGGGCTGATGCTTGTAGGCGACGCTGCAAGGCAATCCGACCCATTGACTGGCGGCGGTATTATTAACGCAATGGATGCTGGGAAGATGGCAGGGGAAGTCTGTATCAAGGCAAAAGAAAAAGGGGATTATTCTGTCAGGATTTTAAAGGAATATGAGGACAAATGGCGCGCTACTATCGGGAAAGAACTGAGTAAATCCCTTGCTGTCAAGAATATCCTCCTTAAACTCACTGATGAACAATTAAACCAGCTTGCTCATTCGCTTAAAGGGATAGATACGAGCAAGATGGCATTGCCAGTCGTATTGCCTATTTTA
>Ga0265296_1005258_pt1 | contig 10743 bp, 7 predicted proteins | sample MunlanPumphouse1_FD_189073 | JGI IMG/M metagenome (GOLD analysis project Ga0265296, IMG submission 189073) | Groundwater microbial communities from a municipal landfill in Southern Ontario, Canada - Pumphouse #1 | ecosystem: Environmental > Aquatic > Deep subsurface > Groundwater | place: Canada...
AGGAAATTACTGACCATCCTCAATGCCATGATGAAAAACCGAATTCTGTGGCAAGCTGATTATTCAACTTGCACACCACAAAAAAATGCTTGACAAGAATCACAGTTGCTCAAGGGGGAGGGACTACAAAGTAACCCTGTGGCAAGACCACATGGAGTTCTTATTCTTAACGAACATGGGGACTACTTCAACCTAAGAACCAGCACTTTATTCCGGGAGTTAAGCAAGACCTCGAAATATGGAAAGATATAGTCCTTTAAGTATTCGTCGCTGAACGTGCCGTTCATTGGATAATAACCGACGTCTCCGTTGGGAAACCTGCTGACATCCTCATCACTCCACGCCCACCTCACTGTTTTTTCATTTAATATCCAAATAATATTCGATATAAAATCATCATGACCCCAACCAAGCTCGTCGCCGCCTGCGCCGTGATCTTTTGGCAAGCCCGTAAGTCTATGTAGCGCATATCTCGCTTCAGGCATCGCGCCCTTATAACGCCGGGCAAAATCGTCAAGTCTTTCAATAATGCGTCCGGCCTTCCCCGAATCAAAAGCCTTGTCGGCCTTATCCTGTGGGAATGCCTCTCTCAGTGTTGCCCTTATGTCTTTAACATAAACCGGCAGCATGAACTGGCCTAAGTTCTCAAACGTATAATAACCATTAATGCCTGTTCGGGCCTCGAATATGCCAAGCGTAAAGGGATCGGAGAAAAGCATGGTCTTGGGGGAGTCAAGCATGTTGCCAAGGTCCTCGGCTGTCTTGAGTTCAAGTTTCGTGTAATGCGAGATGACACCGGGATCCGGCAGTTCACGGCCGTATGAATTAAAATAAAGTTTTGCCATGATATTGAACTTGTCAAGCATCACTCCGGAGAAGATGAGGACGAGCGCAAAGACAAGCGCTGCGGTTTTTCTGCGCACAAAGACCAGCGCAACGAATGCGATAAGCATAAGGGCAATTAATATCCCGGTAAGGGGCAACAGCGCCTTAACATACACGCTTACATCGCCATCTTTCATTGGTATGCGATACAGGGCCTGTGCTGCAAGGGTATAGGCAAGCATAGCGGCAGGGATGATAAGTGTACGAACAGGCTGCCTGCCTGTTAATGAATATCCCTCGTAATAATATCTGAACAATAATGCAGTTAATGCAATGAACAGGAGCGCTGGGAACGGAAGAAGCCTGTGTATGCGGGGGAGCGGACTGTAGTAAAACACCATAAACAGCAGGAAGGATACCAGGACAAAGAGCAAGGGGTTCAGATTGGACTCGAAGAACTTCATGGCGCGGCTGTCGCACCTCTTTAAGAATAATCCAATAGCAAGGAGCATAAGCAGGCCGTGGACTGCAACCGGCACGAACCTGAGCCATTCTGCTGTCACTGCTTTCAGCCCCTCGTTTTCGCTTATCCGCTGCCCGACAATAGCCATGCTGACGGAGTTCAGCAAATCTGCAAGAAGTCCCAAAATAGAAGGTTGAAGCTTTAATATCATGACCCCGAGGCCGATACCCAAAATAGGGATAAGGAGAGAGTAAAGAAGGATTCTTTTCATAAACAGCTTCTTAACTGCAAGCCCATTCTTAATCTCCATCCTGAAGAAAACAAAATACACGCCGTAAAAAATAAGCATCAAAGGCATATAGAGCGACGCAGCCCTGTGATAAGGAGTGGCGATGAAGAGAACCAGGACTATGACTGCATAGCTTAATATCCTTAAAGCGTTCAGATAGGACACGGCCAGCATGAACGCAAGAAACACAAGCAGATAAGGCAATATCGTTCCATCAAAAGAGGGAGTTCTTCTAAGTTTATAAAATATTAGAGAAAGTGCCGCGAGCACAACGAGTTCGGAGAATAAAAGAATCGCACCGGTCTTATCTTTGTTGAGGCTGACAAGCAGTGAGAAAAACACAAGAGCGAGCCCGGCAAGAAAAGTGTTGTTGCTCATAGAGAAACAAATGCTCACAAGCCCAACAGCAAGCCCCATAGAGACGTTCAGCGTCAACCTGTCGCTGATGAACGAGGACAGGAAAGAGTAATAACACAGACTGATGAAGACGCATAGATAAGCTGGCAGTATCCACTGGCCGTTTATCAAATCAAATCCATAGAAACGATGAAGAAGCCCCGAGCCCACCTGAAGGATTGGCATATATGTGTCGCCTGTGGCAATATTCAGAATATTGTATTTCGAAAACTCCAGCGCACCCTTCATAAAATGCGTCTCCATAAAGATATCCCTCAGCGGGAACGGCGAGAAATACATATAGTTGAAATAATACGCAAGGGCAAGGACCGGAGATATTAACAAGACAGAGCCGGCCGCCTGACGGACGTCGGTATCAGTTAATAGCTCTCTGGTCCTGTAGAAACCAGCCATGGCTAACAGATAAAACATAAGATACACAGGGCCGAAAAGCGCGGTCAGCATATCGCGGTTGTTGAGCTCTGTATAGGTAAGCGTGATTAATGAGAATCCAAGAAATGCTGAAAGCAGAATCAACCGAAGCCCGCCGATGAAACCAGCTAATTTCCTGTGAGTCTCAAAAAGAGAGAATATAAAAAGCCCAAGACCCGCGGGAATGAGAAAATACAGAGGCGCTATAAGAATATCCTTTGCAAAAGACTGTATCCTGTAAAAAAAGAAAATACAGGTCAAGGCATAATAAACAATTATAATCCTGTAAATAATATTATCTTTTTTCATGGCAATACACGGTTAGAAGGTTTAGGCCGAAGGTCTCTAACAGGGTCATACATAACTCTTGAATAACTTTAAAACACTCTCCTTATCTTCCTTATCCACTACCAGAGCAAAAACTATCAGAAAATAAATAAGCAATCCTAAAAAACCAACAAGGATGCTCTTAAAAAATATGAACATAACACATAAAATTGCAGTTAAGAATAACGGCATCATAACAATATCCTTTAAATACTCCGGCAAGGACATCGAAAACTCTTTCATCATCTGATACAGATATCCTGACGATACTATTGATGAACCTATCAACGTCCCGACAACTACGCCATAAACTCCTATCTTTTGAACAAGTATCACACTCGCCACAAGGTTTATGAGAGATCCAACTCCATTGTATTTTACTAAAACCTTAAGCTTATTCATTCCGGTCATCATTTCTGAACCGCTTGAAACAAGCGCTGTAAAGAATAATGACGCAATAAACAGCTGACTTAATACAACCGAGGTGCCAAAACTGCTTCCCATCCACAAATGGATCATCTTGTCTGAATAAAAAAAGAAGAAAATCACTATCGGGAACATGGAAAGGGTCGTATATTTTGATGCTTTTTTGAAAAGCAGAGACAGTCTCTCCTTATTCATCGTGGCTGCTATCTCGGAAGTAACAGGCACCAGTGTTGAAGATATAAGAGAAAATCCGTATCTCAATACATCAAATACCTTAAAGGCAATATTATAATAGGTAAGATTCTCAAGGGGAAGAAATATACCTATAACAATGGTGTCAATCCTGTATGAAATAAAGGCAAAGGCCTTGGACAGGAATATCCAGATACTGAAGCCGAAAAGGAGTTTGAATGACTCCTTGTTGCTAAGGAGGATATTCAGCTTCAGCCTGGAAGTTCTGGAAAAAGCAAAAAGGTAAAGAATTGCCAGATTAATAATACCGGCGGCAAAATATGCAGCACCAACGCCAGGCAGTCCGTAATCCTTCTCAACTGCAACGATTATAAAAACCAGTCTAAGCAGCCACTTTAAAACTTCCATTCCCCTTGCAACAGAAAACTGCTGAAAACCTTCGAGCACACGCATTATGCTTACCGACCAGAACTCTACAAAAGAAAGCAGAATTAAAATCCTTATCATGCCCTTTGCAGGCTGTAAAAAACTCGCAGGGATAGTGAATATCTTTTCAAGGAAAACCTCGTTAATGATAAACAATATGCCGCAAAAACCAAGAGCAATAATTGTCACAACAACAAAATTTGTATTAACTATTTCAAGAAGACGCTTCCAGTCGTCCTTAGCCTTATATTCAGCCACATATTTGGTGACTGAAAGTCCAAACCCGGCCTCAATAAGATTTGTATTTCCGACAAGGGAAAGCGCAAGGACTACTATCCCGTATGCCTCCTTGCCTATAGTCTTTACAAGATATGTGATGATGAACAGCTGTAAAAATAAAGTTAAGGATTTCCCTCCGGAGTTAACGAGGGTGTTTTTAAATATTCTCTGTTTTAACATATATAGCCTGTTTACCTTGTCAGGGGCCAAAGGTCTCTAACGGAGTAAACTCTATGTGCCTTCTTTCAACAGCATCTCCGCAATCCTGAAATCCAGGTAGTCATCTATATCCACTGACCTTTCCCTGGGCATGACATAAACCTGACTCTTCTTCAGGAAAACGCTTTTTTCCTTTCTCAGCACATCCTTCCACCAGACATAAATGGACGCATTCATGTCAAACACGCGTGGAGCAGACTGCCTTGTAACAAAACCGCCCTTCTTTACAAGCCTTACAGTCCTGTCCTCACGCACTTCCACCATATTAAAGTAAGGGTTCCGGTAGGCATCGCTGACAGAGAAGACATTATCGGCATTTTTATCTACCAGTAATTTTATGGAATTGTCTATATCTTCAATAGTTCTTAACGGCGCAGTTGCATGGAGAAGCACTAATATATCAAATTTATATTTTCCCTTATTCTCCATCCAGTCCATTGCATGAAGCAGCACATCTATTATGCTGCAGTCGTCTGTAGCAAGTTTCCGGGGTCTCATAAATGGCACTTCAGCGCCATATCGCCTCGCTATATCCGCTATCTCCCTGTTTTCAGTAGAGACTATAATCCTGTCTACATACTTAGCCCCCTTTGCCTGTTCAATCGAATAAGCAATCAGGGGCTTCCCTGAAAGTTCTTTAATATTTTTCCCAGGCAGGCCCTTTGAGCCGCCCCTTGCAGGTATAACACATAATATAGAATTGTTTTTATACATTCTTCTTATTGCCTAATTTCAGGAGAATGGTGTATGTGTGTATGCCCCAAAATCAAATTCTGTATGGCTGACTTTTTTAGTATTTTACTACCCCTACGCTTTAACTGCAAGCAGCACAATTTGTAGAAACAGGCTCCCTCTGTTTTTTTATCCAGTGCCAATATATATATATCAGACATCCTCCCAAGCCTAACCAGAAAACAGACAGAGAAGCATGTAATACCCAACGCCAGGAGGGTTTGTAGCTGAAAACAATTTTATTTTCACCCTGCATAAGTTCTACAGCCTTAAAAGAAAACACTTTCATTAAATCCTTTTTGTTTCCATTGACATAAACACTCCATCCTTTATCATAATTATCCATGTAATACAGATAGGCAGGCTCTTCGGCCTTAACCTCAAACTGAACTTCGTTAGGCTGATAACTTTTCACCTTGACCTCTGCATCAGACGGGATAGAATTACTTAAAAACATTGAAGGACCTTGCCGCTTAAAAACATCCATCTGTTCTTCAGGAATTACCCGTACTACCCTGTACATTTCCCTGTTCCTGGCTGAATCTGCTAAAAGCGGCCTGTATTGTTTTATGAATTTGCGGTATTCGCTAAATACAAGCAGGCTATTATTGTTGATATCAATAACCGGTTCTTTATTCAGAAGAGCCAGATAGGGGGTCTCTAATTTTAAAGTGCTGAATAAAGACTTATACTCTTTCCATGAACTTTCTGCAGAGTAATAGTTAAATCCGGTTTTTCGAACATCTCGCTCATTTGACAAAACATTGCGGTAATATTTAGTAACATCAAACAGCAACACTAAAAAAATAATAATAATTACCAGCTTTGATGGCCGCCTAAAAATCGCCAGCAGAAAAATTATCAGCACTGATATAAGAATAACCGTCTCAATTAAAAACTGGCGTGTCATGTTTGGCGTAAAAAACTTTAAAACATCAGATAAAGGCTGATAAATTACCGGCAGGGCAATTAAAAAAACAGTTTTAGGAGTAGAAAGATAATTTGATTCAGGATAAGTCTTCTGTTCTAAAAATGTTTTTACTCCCGAAACAGACAGCAATACAAGAAACAGATTTATATAATTGCAAAGATGAACCGGTAATCGCTGCAGATTTGCAAAAGGTAAAAACTTATAGAGCAGGTAATATCCATATGAATTTGGGCCCAAAGCAAAAAAGAACATAATAAGGGCAGATAATGCATAAACCTTTCGTGATGACGACGTTCCCCTGAACAGTTCATATGCAGCAAAAAATAACGGCAGCAAGCCTATATAAAAAATCAACCTATCCAAAGGGAAAAGCCTGAAATATCCCAAAAGAGAAAGGTCAAAGCAGGTCTTGGGGAAAATATAATGGAATAAAGTATTAAAGCTCATAGAATTGGTATCTTTACTCTTAACTAAATAATCATATGAAACAGCGATATTTTCTCCCATTTCTGTATGATAAGGACTTACTACAAGCGCCTTATATTCTCCATATAAAACAAATGTCGGCGAGGCAATTACAAGGATAATCGGAATTCCTATTGCAAGCATGAGCAGCCATTGTTTCCGGTCTGTATGCCACATGCGCCGGAAATCAGACCACCGGATAACTAAAAATGAAATAAGCAGTATGGCCCAGAAATATACTATTAAATGAGGATTATGGTTAATTAATGAGATGCCTATAAGTACGGAAGATAAAATTCCCCAAACCATTTTTTTAGTCCTAAAAAAGATTATAAGTCCTCCCCATGCCCAGGGAATATAAAATGATGAAGCCATGATTTGTTCCTGATGAAGAGTGCCCGCTGTAATGCCTGAAAACAGGCAGACAATAAAACCAAACAGACAGGCTTGCCAATTTGAAAAAAGCAGCCGGAAAAGGAAATAACAGCCCAGGCTGAACAGAAGGTTGCTCATAATAATAACCCACCAATACAAAAGAAGCGTTGAAACGTGTTTATAGATAAACGGGTATATTAAATATGCTATTAAGTGAGGCAGGTGAAATAAAAAATAATGATTCAGACTCCAAAAGGTAGGCTGCCCGCCATCGATATATGGATTCCAATAAGGCATTGCCCCTGTCTGAACAATGCTATCATTAAAAAAATGGAATAAGGGATACGCGTGTATCCAGTTATCATGAAGAACGCGGAATTTCTCTGTAAATAAAACACCTGAACTACGGACAAAAAATAATGAGATTATTATGCCTAAACTGAAAATTTCCTTCCAATGTTTTTTAAATGCACTTAAAATAAGTTTATAATTAATCCCGGCCAGGCAAATTAATATGCCAATCTCGGAAAGCAATATAATCAGATATGGTTTCAATAAAGCGCTCTTTCAGGTTTTATTATTTTTTATAGAAATGCTATGTCTTTGACTTCCAAGAATTATAAAAATATAGAATCACTTAATGTCTTCATAGTGTGCGGAAGCCCCGAAAGTTCGGGTCACTTTCCAGATAGAGTTTCCGGGCGCGCTCGATCATACCCTGTAATTTATTCTGATAATAGTTTGTTATCAGCCTCGTATTCGCATCCAAGAGACATTTATGGAATTCTTCATCGCTCATGTCTGTGAAATTAATCGCCAGCAGGTCTGAATTTGTATGCTTATTTTCGTAGAAATCCTCACAGTCCTTAACAAGGCCTTTTTCTATCGCATAATAGTAAAGCGGAGAGCCCGGATAAGGAGTCACCGGCCGGATAGTGCGCATCTGAGCGCCGTCATCATATTTAAGCAAAAATTCCACCCCTTTATTTAATGTATCCTTATTATCGCCTATATTGCCGAATATAATATTCAGCCCAGGGCTGATTCCTGCCTCCAGTGTCACCTCAATGCCCTTTATAATCTGTTTGGTTGTAAGCGCCTTTTTCATATTTTTTAATACCTGGTCATCCATAGCTTCAATGCCGTAATTAATAAATACGCACCCGGCCTTTTTCATAAGGCTCAAAACTTCCGGCTTGGCATAATTCAATCTGCCGTTACAATCCCACTTAACATTCAATTTAGCCTTTATAAAATCATTGCACAGGCTTTCTGTCCTCTCTACTGACGACATCAGGAGTTCATCGGCAAAAGCGATATAGGTAATGCCATAATCTTTTTTCAATAACTTTATTTCTTCGATAATACCTTCATTGCTTCTGGGCCTGAAGCCCTTATCCATCCTGTAACAAAAATTACATGTAAACTTGCATCCTCTGCCGGATATCATAGGCATCACAAAGTCGCTGTTTGTTGTATGCGGCATCCTCAAAAGCCTGTAATAATCCATGGGGAATAAATTATATGCAGGCATTGGCAAGGAATCAATATCGCTTATCAGCGGCCGCCTCTCATTTACTACTGCCTTTCCTGCTTCCCGAAAAGCAATCCCTTTAATTGTATTTAAAGTGTTACGATTCTTTATTGCCTCCAGCAGTTCGATGACCGTCACCTCTCCTTCTCCTATTACAACTGCATCGGCCTGTGTCTTTTTAAGAAAAAACTCAGGTTCAGGAGCCGGCCCATGGCCTCCGATTATATAAAAAGGCCTGTTCCTCGACCTGTTTATGGCGTCAGAAATACTTATTAATTTCCTGTACTGATAATATCCTGCAATGATGCTTACACCGATAACATCGAACTTATTTTTATTCAAATACTCAGTAAGATGTTCGTCAGAATAATGGAATTTGTCCTGATTGTATATCTCCACATCATAACCTTCTTTTACAAGCACGGCAGCAATGTATGCAAGGCCCTGAGGGAAAAAGTGGATATATGAATCATTATCATACACTACAAGAAGAATTCTCATCTTTCTCCATCCTCCAGAAGTTTGAGCGCCTTAATGCCGTCATCCAGCGTAATATCAGGTATTATATCTTTTTCCACGGCCCCGATGAAATGCTTCAATTCATCCGTGTAAGTCCTGTCAATATCAAACATATCCCTGTCATTTATAACTGTTTCTTTATCACCTTTTTTTATCCTGATGCTTTTACCTATTAAGTCGCAGTGCAGCATCCCTTCGCTTCCAACTATCCTTATTTCACGTTTTTTATCCTTCTGCAAATAATCCATATGGACATTACAGATGAAATTATTATCATACCTGTATATGCCTTCAAATACGTCATCAGAATCTATTTCTAATTTACTGACCCTGGCCTTGAGCACTTTCCAGTTACAGGGGTCTCCAAAAAGGTATCGCATGTAATCAATCTCATGGGATAAATCCAGGGCTACGCCTCCGCCTTCTGCCACACTAGCGCTATACGAATTCCTGTAATCTCTGTCAGGCCTCCATAGCGGCAAGAATTGCCCAACTTCTATCCTGGCAAAATAAAGATCTCCGATGATTTTCTCGGATAATCTATCTTTTACATATTTCATTGCGCCGAGATACCTTAAATTATATCCAACAAATATCTTTATTTTTTTCTTTTTGGCTATTTTCTTCAACTCAGCTATCTTATCCTGATTGTGCGAAAGCGGCTTTTCGATAAATAAATCCATCCCTTGGGCAGCAAGGGAAAGGGCAGTATCTATATGCTTACAGGTCTCGTTGGCAATAAGTGCGAAGTCAGCCTCTATATTATCCAAAGAGTCTGCAACCGTAATTTTATCTTTATTGCCAAAGACCTTCAGGCAGTCATGGTTTTTTGTATATACCGATATGCCTTCGATAGAGTCTAATTTAATCAGATTATTGATATGTCTTTTGCCCGAGGCTCCGCAGCCAACGACCAGCGCCTTCATAAATAAGAACTACTAAGGAGTTCATAAGTAAAGCCACATAAATCACCCTCCCCTTTATCCCCTCCCCTCAAGGGAGGGGCAATATTATTACCCTCTCCCCCGGCGGGAGAGGGCGAGGGTGAGGGGGCTTTACTTATGGTCTTATTAGTAAATTCCCTTACCAAGCAGTCCATCCCCCGTCCACAATCAGGTTCTGGCCGGTAACATAGGATGCTGCTTCAGATGCAAGAAATACTACTGCCCCTGTAACCTCAGAAGGGCTGCCCATCCGGCCAAGCGGGGTCTTGTCCGAATATCTTTCAACAAAAGTCTCTTGCTGGTTGTCGAAGATACCTCCCGGAGAAACTGTATTTGCCCTCACATTATATTTTGCATAATATGTTGCAATATATCTTGTCAGCGCAATTATCCCGCCTTTTATTGCTGAATATGCAACAGGCATCGTCATTTCTGTTCCTTCGTATATGGAAAAATCCGGGGCTACAACCCCGTAGATTGAGGCCAGATTAATAATTGTGCCTCCGCCCTGCTGCTTCATCTGTTCTGCGGCCTTCCGGCAGCAAAAGAAATAACCTCCCATATGGCTGTCAACATTGTTCTTCCACGACTCAAGTGATACTTTTTCAATTTTGTTTCCCCAGTCCTTTGTCCTCGGGTAGGCGCTGTTTACCATAATATCAAGCCCGCCGTTATCCCTGATTACAGTTTCCATGGCTTTCCCTATCGAATCTTCAGATGTGATATCAAGATGTACATAACCGATTCCGGTATCTCCTGAAACCTCTTTGGCTTTTTTCTCGTCTACATCGCCAATGTAAACCCTGGCGCCGAAATCATTTAATGCCTTCGCTATCTCCCTGCCCAGGAGGCCTGCGCCGCCTGTAACAAGAGCCACCTTATCCTCGCATAAAAATAAGCCCTTATAGCTCATCGCTCTGCTCCCCTATATGTTTCAGGCTTCTTCTGTATTCATCCCATTGTCCTATA
>Ga0265296_1005259_pt1 | contig 10741 bp, 7 predicted proteins | sample MunlanPumphouse1_FD_189073 | JGI IMG/M metagenome (GOLD analysis project Ga0265296, IMG submission 189073) | Groundwater microbial communities from a municipal landfill in Southern Ontario, Canada - Pumphouse #1 | ecosystem: Environmental > Aquatic > Deep subsurface > Groundwater | place: Canada...
TCGAAATACCGCCTGAGATGTCCGGGCAGTCCGCTTGCTCCAAAAAAGATCTCCCTGATTTTAGGGTCAAACGCGTTTGTTACCGCGAAACGGGGATCTGCGAGGCTTTGGGCGACTCGCGGGTCGTCATCAAAGACGTGTATCTCGCCATCGCGCTCCCCCTTGCAAAACCACAGCGCCAGCATCTCGCGCACTTCATAACATGTCGCAGCAATCGGGCCGAATAATTCCTCTTGGACCGCTCTCATGCGGGCAGCGAATTCCAGTGTGGAGAGCAAGTCCGATTCACGTCGCGTCAATTCATGGATCGCAGCGGTGGGGTCAGTCTGGCGGGCCATGGTCTCAAAATATCCGGCCTCGTCATGAAGCCCGGCCCCGAAACATCCGACGCGCAACGAATCTCCTACGATGGGGGAGATGGGTGTCTCGTATAGATGACCGCGTTCTGTTCCAAGCTCCCTTTTAATCTCAGAGTCGATGCCAAAGGCGGAAAAGGTCAGCCACATAGGATCGGCAAAAGCAATCTTGTCAGCTTGCAATGCACGCTGCAACAGGACGTTTACGCCGTACCGGGCAAGACTCTCTCGATGATGGAGCAGGGCGCCTGCCCAGAACTCCTCACAGCATTCGAAGACCTCTTCTCCTTCCCTCCATTTCCGAAGCGGAGGAGGTATTGAATCCTCAATGCGATGTGGAGAGCTAAAGGTCCTGCCGGGCGAACGGCCCACGTTACGCAGAAGCCTATTTATTTCAGGAACCAGTTTGCGCGCCGAGGGATGAGACCACACCTCGTCGCCGTCGCGATCCCCGCTGAAATATGCGTGGAGCGCCGCTTTCGCGGATTGGCGAAAGGGGCGGAATGTCGCGCGGTCGCCGATCTGGCCCAACTGTGCGACGGTAGACAGGGGCAGCGTCTGATACTGGGCTGTCCGGGAACTTCCGGCATCTGCGGCGTCAGGTGATGAGGCCGTATCGTCGCCCTCAGGCTGCATCGCGATTGCCTCCGCGAGTTCCGTGGGCGTAGAAAAATCGCACAGGCTGCCGCCGGGCGCGAATTGGAAGAAAGTCTGCAATAGGTTTGTCATTGCGATTGCCTTAATTATCGCCGAAGGGCAAAAAATGTTGCGTGACTTTTTCCATATTTTTCACCCATGTCTTATAAAGCCGGTCTATTTGATGCAGAGACATCAGCGGTCCGAGGTCCGCTGGCACGAGTTCGGGAGGTGGATAGAGTAGCGCTTCGCCACGAAGCGACGCGGAGCTCCCGGGCTATCCTCTCGCAAGCCAACACGGATTTGAATCGGTTGATATGGCTAACGGCGAATCACTTGCCTATGCGGTCCCCATTGCTCGACGATAGCCCGGGAACTCCGCTTCCTGTGTGCTCTCGCCGCACTGACAAAACACCAAGAGCTTCCTTTAGCAGCAAATTCGGAGACAGGTAGTATCACGGACGGCGTGAGCCGACAAACCCGTCTGTGAAAAATTCGCCGAATCTCTCAGCCAGGACCTTATAAGCGTATTCGCGCGCGGCTTCGTCTCTCCTCGGCGAATGGGGCCTCCCGTCTCCGTGAACGAACGGGACGCCGTGCCATCCGTATTGATTGAATTCGCACTCTGCAGGGGACTTGGTCAGGTCGAACCGCGCTGCAATCATGGGATTGAGCAGGATGTCGTCGATCAGCGCGTCACCCTCCGGCGCCAGCAGCAGGTGTGAGTAGTGGCGTTCAAGGAACTCCGCGACCTTCTTCGCCTTATATCCGTGGCCGATGTAGACCGTGGCCTCTTTCCCCGGCTGGTCACAATCCTTTCCGCCGCCGCAGCCGATCTTGTAGGTGTCGATGATTCCACGCTGCTTCATGGCCTCAAGCAGTGTCCGGATCTTTTTCACGATAGCAGCATCTGTATAATCGAAATTCAGGTGCAGCTTCCAGCCAATGCCTCTGGGCAGGGCCTCCACTGCTTCCTTCTGTAGGTCCGTGACCGGGGCGAGCACGGCCATGATCTCAGGCGTCAGCGGGTAGCAGCCCCTGAGGTTGCCGACATATTGATTGCCTTCTTGATCGAGCAGAAATCTATAATAGCCGCGTATCAAAGATCTTCCCTGTTCCGTCAGCAAGGTCTTTGTCACCCATACGGCTCTTCCTTTCTCGAAGGCGACACTTCCAGGGTCAGCGGTAGGCATCCGGAATTGCGGCTGATGGCCTTTATGCCTCGCAACATCGTCGAGTAGTCGGGAGATGGCATCGTCGATCTCAGTCTCCGCGCCATGTTTTGAGGTCTCAATCGCGGTTTTGAAATACCGCTGGGTCCACCACGGCGCATGGTCTTCAGGCGCCGAAAGGGTGAGGGCGGTCGCTGCAGAATTGCCCGCTGCATCCGCGGGAGGGGCCTGATCCTGTGCCGGGACGGTTTCAGGGGGTTCCACACCGTCGGCCGGGTTCGGTCCAGCAGCCGTTGCGAGATCGACCCACCAAGGAGACGAGCACAGGTTCAATGTCTTGCCACCACTGTTCATGTGATCTCCAGAAACACTCCTATTTATTATCGGTTTCGAATGTATATTGTTGCTAATAATAATGAGATACCGCTCACAATTTTTATGGAGAATAAAGACTGGCCGGAAAAAAAGGAAAAGGCGAAAAAAGTGCCAGGCACGAAAACACAGCAGTGGTGACCAGAAACGATGCACTGCCAATGAGCTAACTTGTTGATATATATAAATCGTATTCTGGCCTGCCTTTTGCTTATTTGAAAAGGCATGCCCAGACCACATCGCATACGCCAAGACGAGTATCCGTATCATATAACTACCAGATCAAACGGCAGGGCCTTTGTTTTCAAGAAATGGACATACAAGATCATCATAGGTGTCCTCGCCGCTGCCACAAAACGATACGATGTTAAAATCGAACACTTCAAAATGATGGATAATCACTACCACCTCAAACTGAATACGCCATCATCAAATATCGATAGGATCATGTGGTTTATAAACAATCAGATCGCCAAGCGCATCAATCGAAGGAACGGCGTTACGGGGCACCTGTGGGGCGAGCGATATCATGCGACAATCGTGCAGAGCGATGAACACGCTGAGAGGTGTGTATGGTACATGTATAACAACGGTGTGAAGGCTGGCTTATGCAGAAAAGCCTCGGAAGATGAGCGATTCAGCACGTTCGAGTTTTATGCCAAAGGGAAGAGGGTTGATTTCTGCGTGAGTGAAGACAGCGTGTACTTGATGCTGGGTAATGATCGCGCCGAACGGGAGCGACAATTTGTTATTATGGTCGATGGGCTGATGGATGCCAGAGAAATCGATGCGATCCGCATGGAACTCAGGAAGTTGTTTTATGGCTCCAAGGACTTTATCGAAGGCATGCAGGCGAAGTATTTGAAGCACTGATTAACATCTACAAGAACTTTCCTAGCATGGGTATACGGACAGGCCTGTTTTGAACCGGCTTGTAATAGGTAATTCTTCGGCTTTCTCTCTTATCAAATCCATTTTGTGCATATGCAGGATACCTGAAATCCGAGATATTGGGATTTTCCATATCCCCGGAGGGATTGAAGGTGCTTTGATTTTAAATTTTGCCTGGCACCTATTCCCTCCGTAGATCGAAAACGGCGGGTAGCAAGCGGTGACCCGCGACAGGCTTCGAGCAATGGGGACCGCGGTGGCAGGAAATCCACCGTTAGCCCTAAGATCCGGGCAGTACTCCATGTCGGCTTGCCTGCCTACCGGCAGGCAGGCGAGATGCCAGCCGCGGGTCACCGCGTGTTTTGGCACGACATCGCCTTGTGGAGCAACAAGCAGGAGGCCATGCGCACTTTATGGCGGGTAGCGGAACCGGTTGACTTGGAGCCCCAACTCCGCTAGAAGACCCCGAAATCCGCGAAATCACAGCCTGGGCGCAGGAGGCCTGGCAAAGATGGCCCTGACAGACGAGACCGCAATAGAAAGCCTTCCAGCAAAGAGCGGGGAGGCTTTTTTTCAAGGAGAGACTACGATGGTTCCTACAACAGCAAAACCGCTGCTCGCCGAGAAGGAGATGGAGAGCGAGCTCACGCGCATCGCCCGGGAGATCGTGGCCGAGGGCACGGAGAACGTGGCCTTGGTGGGCATCCGCACGCGCGGCGTGCCCCTGGCCGAGTGGCTCGCAAACAAGGTCCAGGCGATCCAGCACAAGCCGATCGAGCTGGGAAGCCTCGACATCAACCTCTACCGAGACGACCTCTCGGAGGTGGGCGAGCAGCCTGTGGTGAGGCCCACCGACATCCCGTTCTCCATAACAGGGAAGGGGATCGTGCTCGTGGACGACGTGCTCTACACCGGCCGCACGATCCGCGCCGCGATGGACGCGCTCATCGACTACGGCAGGCCGCGCTTCATAAGGCTCGCCGTGATGATCGACCGCGGCTGGCGCGAGCTGCCCATCCAGGCTGACTACGTTGGAAAGAAGATCAAGACCACTGCAGGCCAGAACGTGAAGGTCATGCTCAAGGCGATCGACGGCGCAAACCAGGTCGTCATCAAGAGGCAAGAGGCATAACATCAACCCCTCCCCTTTGTAAGGGGAGGATGGGTGGGGTAGATCAGGATCTACCTCCCCTGACCCCTCCTTACAAAGGAGGGGAAATTGGGACTAACACATGAAACTCTCCTCAAGGCATCTGCTCTCAATCAACGACCTCTCGCGCAAGGACGTGCTCACGATCCTGCAGACGGCGGTCTCCTTCAAGGAGATATCCGAGCGCGAGATAAAGAAAGTACCCACGCTGCGCGGCAGGACCGTGATCAACTGCTTCTTCGAGGACAGCACGCGCACCCGTCTCAGCTTCGAGCTCGCGGAGAAGAGGTTGTCCGCAGACAGCTCCAACATCGGAAAGTCCGGCAGCGCCATGGCGAAGAAGGGCGAGACCCTTCTTGATACGGTCCGCAACATCGAGGCGATGCGCCCGGACATACTCGTCATCCGGCACAGCGCGGCCGGGGCGCCCGCGCAGGCAGCCACCGCGACGCGCGCCCATGTGATCAACGCCGGCGACGGGATGCATGAGCATCCGACCCAGGCGCTTTTGGACCTCATGAGCTTGAGCGAAGCGAAGGGCCGCATCAAGGGGCTCAAGGTCGGAATCGCGGGCGACATTCTGCATTCGCGGGTCGCCAGGTCCAACATGCTCCTCTTCAAGAAGATGGGGATCGACGTGGTAGTGGCTGGTCCGCCGACGCTCATGCCTCTGGGAGTGGAGGAGGTCTTCGGCGTGCGCGTTTGCTACGACATACGCGAGGCGCTTCCGGAGCTGGACGCGCTGATGTTGCTGCGCGTGCAGCGCGAGCGCATGGGCGAGCAGTTCTTCCCGAGCGCGCGGGAGTATGCGCGCTACTTTGGCGTCTCCACCGAGTCTCTTAAAGGGTGCAAGGACGACCTCGTGATCATGCATCCGGGCCCCGTGAACCGCGGGGTGGAGATCACCGCAGAGGTTGCGGACGGACCGCGCTCGATCATTCTCGACCAGGTCACTAACGGCGTGGCTGTGCGCATGGCCGTGCTGTATCTCTTGCTTGGCGACGGCAGCAGCGAATAAAACATTAAAGATATTCCCCTCCTTTGTAAGGAGGGGGAAGGGGAGGTAGACCATGTTCGAATCTGGGATCTACCCCACCCATCCTCCCCTTACAAAGGGGAGGGGGAAAGAGGGCTGACAATGCCATCATACTTCATAACAAACGGCAGGGTGATCGACCCGGCGGCGAAGACGGATGCCAAGCTCTCGATCCACGTCGTGGACGGCAAGATCGACTCGCTGACCCAGTCCAGGAAAGCGCCGGACGGCGCCATCGAGATAGACGCCTCAGGTTGCATAGTTGCGCCGGGCTTCATTGACATGCACGTTCACCTGCGCGACCCGGGCCAGGAATACAAAGAGGATATAGAGAGCGGGACGCGCGCGGCTGCGGCAGGAGGCTTCACGACCGTCTGCTGCATGCCGAACACGAATCCCGTCAACGACTGTGCAGCGGTCACGGAATATGTGCTTGAACGTGCGCGGCAGGCGGGCCACATCGATGTGCGGCCCATCGGCGCGATCACGCGCGGCCTGGCCGGAGAGACCCTCGCTGACATCGGCGATCTGGCGCATGCCGGCGCTGTCGCGATCTCCGACGACGGCAAGCCCGTCATGAATTCCGGGATCATGCGCCGCGCGATGGAATACGCCAAGGCGTTCGATCTCACCGTGATCTCGCACTGCGAGGACGCGCACCTGGCCGCGTGCGGTGTCATGCATGAGGGCAACGTCTCCACCGAGCTCGGCCTCGGCGGAATACCGTCCGCTGCAGAAGAGGCGATGGTCGCGAGGGACATACTGCTCGCCGAACTCACGGGCGCAAGGCTCCACATAGCGCACGCGAGCAGCGCGGGCACAGTGAGGCTCATCCGCGCGGCAAAGGATCGGGGCGTCGCGGTCACTGCGGAGGTTACGCCTCACCACCTGACCCTCACCGAAGAGGCTGTTGCTGATTACGACCCGAACGCAAAGGTGAACCCGCCGCTCAGATCCGAGGCGGATAAGCGCGCGCTCATCAAGGGGTTGGCCGACGGGACCATAGACGTCATAGCCACGGACCACGCGCCGCACGACATCACAGACAAAGAGGCCGGCTTCGAGGAGGCGGCCTTCGGCATGGTGGGGCTGGAGACCATGTTGCCGCTGACCCTTGCCCTTGTGCACGATCGCGCGATCTCGATGAAGAGGCTCATAGAGGCGCTGACGCAGTCGCCAGCGAGGATCTTGAAGCTCGAAGGCAAGGGGACGCTGGCAGAGGGATCATCGGCGGACATCGTGATCTTTGAACCGGAACAGTCCTGGACCATCCAAGCTGCGCGTTTTGCCTCAAAGGCCCGCAACACGCCATTTGACGGGCTCAGGGCCCGCGGCAAGGTCCGCTACACATTCTCACGCGGCAGGATCGTATATTCCTCATGATCGGTAAAAACGTCCTTAACAACGCTCGGGAGAGTCGGGCGATCGCGATTGCCGATCCTTTGCAGCGGTATGTGCAGGAGGTGCATGGCTATCCCATGCTCTCCCTCGACGATGAGAACGAGCTCTCTCGGCTCTTCCATGAGGAGGGAGACATCGAGGCCGCAAAGAGGCTCGTGGCCTCGCACCTGCGGCTCGTGGTCAAGATCGCGATGGAGTACCGGAGCGCGTTTTACAACGTGCTTGACCTCATCCAGGAGGGAAACGTCGGGCTCCTGCAGGCGGTGCGCCACTTTGACACGGAAAAGGGCGCCAGGCTCGGGCATTACGCGTCCTGGTGGATCCGCTCCTATATCCTCAAATACATCCTGGACAACTTCAGGCTCATCAAGGTCGGCACTACCAAGGCCCAGAAGAAGCTCTTCTTCAACCTCATGCAGGAGAAGGAGCGCATAGAGGCCATGGGCTTCCAAGCCACGCCGGTAGAGCTCTCAAAGCGCCTGGGCGTGACCGAGGCGCAGGTCGTAGAGATGGAGGGCCGCCTCACGACGCCCGAATACGGGCTTCAGGCGCCGGTGGCGGGCGGAAAGGGCGAGGGCGCGGCAATACTCCAGGACTTTCTGCCGCTGGACGAAGTACCTGTGGACGAGCGTCTGGCCCGGCACGAGGCCCACGACCTGCTCAAGGAGAAATTCGCGGCCTTTGCCTCAACACTCAATGACCGGGATAAGAAGATATTTCACGATCGGCTGCTCGCCGAGCTTCCAAAGACGCTCCAGGAGATTGCGGACAAATACGGCATCTCCAAGGAGCGCGTGCGCCAGCTGGAGGAACGGCTGATCGCAAGGCTCAAGGTCTTCTTCAAAGAGAGCGGTATCGAGGTGGAGGCGCTGGGTTTATGAGAGACTCTTCTCCTCGAAGAGTCCGTCATGTACACAGCTATGATAGGAGAGAGAGATTGCGAGAAACGCCTGTTTATATTATGTAAGGTCTAATTTCACGGGGGATGAAGTCGGCAAATTAAACCTTACATAATATACCTTATACGACTTATGGTGTCATCCTGAACGAAGTGAAGGATCCCGTTGACGCCTCGGGATTCTTCGGCAAACAAGAGAATTGGACGGGCCTCAGAATGACAAACAATATGAAATCTCCTGATGTTGTCGAGACTTCTTGGGTTGAGCCCTCACCACAGCCTGTCTTGCCTGGCACCACGCCTTTTGGCACCACGCCTTTTGCAGCCGAGCTATCTAACATGCCTGCCGCACTTCAAAAGTCCATTGCCTACATGAAATCCCTTCAACGCACGGATGGATACTGGTGGTTCTCCCTCGAGGCCAACGAGACCATTGGTGCTGAATTCATCTTCCTCATGCATTACCTCGGCGATGTGGACCCCGAGATCCAGGCCGGCATCTGCCGCCGCATCCTGGACGTGCAGCGTATTGATGGGACCTGGGCACTGTACTTTGACGGCCCGGCCGACCTCTCTGCTACGGTCGAGTGTTATTTTGCCCTGAAGCTTGCTGGTTACGATGCGGATCACCCGGCGCTCAAGCTGGCGCGCGACTATATAATGATGAACGGCGGCATCGAAAAGACGCGCGTCTTTACCAAGATTCACCTCGCCATGTTTGGCCAGGTTCCGTGGGTGGCTGCGCCCGAGATGCCGGCTGAATTCATCTTGTTGCCGAAATGGTTTCCATTCACGATCTATTCGTTCTCGAGCTGGGCCCGGGCCACGATCGTGCCGCTCCTCGTTTTCATGTCGCATAAAAGGGTGAAGGAAGTACCGCTAAGTGCTCGTATTGACGAGCTTTTTGTGAACCCACCTGAAAAGCGAAACTACTCCTTTAAGACGGATAAAGGCCTTATTTCATGGGAGAGTTTCTTCCTGTATGTGGACAAGATTCTTAAGGTTTATGAACGCAGTCCAATAAAACCTCTTCGTAAATATGCGATAAAAAAGTGCTCTGCGTGGATATGGGAGCACGTCCGAAGGACCGAAGATATCTACCCGGCCCTTGCCTACGGCGCGCTTTCTTTCAAGGCCATGGGTTTTGAGAACGACTCTCCACAGATCAAGAGGCCGTTCACCGCGCTCAAGATGTTCCAGCAGCGTTATACGTCTCTTGATGTCCCGGCGTTGCCTGATGAAGTGCGCGACGACGGCCGCGCAAGGCCCTCTGAGCTCAGGGATATTGGGATAGATCCAAGAGTGGTTCTCCCCCTTTGTAAGGGGGAGTCAGAGGGGGTAGATCTTGCTAGATCTACCTCCCCTAGCCCCTCCCCGCCTGCCGGCCGGCGGGCAGGCTTACAAAGGAGGGGAACTTGCGAAACGATTCACGAAAGCGACGCCGTTCACCAGCAGTGCTGCATATCGCCGGTCTGGGACACGCCATGGATGGTCACGGCGCTGCTCGAGGCCGGCGTTCCTTCCAGCGACCCTGCCCTTTTGTGCGCGGGCCGATGGCTGCTGCGCAAGCAGATAACCGGCGTGCGCGGTGACTGGGCAGTGCGGAACTCAAAGGCAGCCCCCGGCGGCTGGGCGTTCGAGTTCGAGAACGATTATTTCCCGGACGTTGACGATACCATCCAGGTCCTCTCCGCGATTTCAGGACTGGCAATCCCGTGGAGCGAGAAGGCAAAGGCATTCGATCTTGGGCTCAACTGGATCCTCTCCATGCAGAACGACGACGGCGGCTGGGGGGCGTTCGACCGCAATCAGACACAGGCGCTCGTCAACCGCATTCCCTTCTCGGACCATTCAGCGTGCCTTGACCCGTCTTCGCCGGACGTCACCGGCAGGATGGTGGAGTTCCTGGCCAGACGCAACTTCTCCGTGGATCACCCGGCCATGCGCCGCGCCATTGATTATATCTGGGGCGCGCAGGAGAAATTCGGCGGCTGGTTTGCGCGCTGGGGCATCAACTACATCTACGGGACCTGGTGCGTGCTCACCGGGCTTTCTGCCGCCGGCCTTGCAGATGACCCGAGGGCCGTGGCTGCGGCGGAGTGGCTGGCATCAGTGCAGAGGCCGGACGGCGGTTTCGGCGAGTCGCCGGACACTTACCATACACAGCACTTCATCGAGCTGGATGCCTCGATCCCCTCGCAGACCGCATGGGCGCTCATGGGGCTTACGGCGGCCGGGCTCGCAAAGAGCGGTGCCGCTACGCGCGCGGCAGAATGGCTGCTGGATAATCAGAACAGCGACGGCGCATGGGACGAAAGGCACTACACAGGCACCGGTTTCCCGAATCACTTCTACATCCGCTACCACGGATATCGTCACTTCTTCCCGCTGCTGGCGTTGGCCAGGTATTTCAGGGCCAAGCGCCAGGAGCGGTGATGCATATCAGATATTGACTACTGTTGCTCAGTCTCATTAATCGTGCAGCAGTAATGTTCGTGAAGAGGTTTCACTTGGCCATAAGGATTATTGCCGAATGACTCTCCTAATACACAGACCGGCTCGATCGGTAAAATTTTCCCGCACATATACCCGTCCTTGAGTAGCCCGCTACTCGAATCGAGTGCGGCCTTAATGATTTCGCTTGAATCGCATCCATCCGCGCAGATCTCCATGAGTTCATCTGTATTAACTACCTTTCCAAGAAATTTGCCATCGGACGTTTCCTTAAATACGCGGTACAGGCAAGCTGCAGTCTGGGCAGTCGCTCCATCCTTTAAGAGACACCCATACAGGCGCTCCGTAGCATAGGGCGAAGGAGTATAGTTGCTA
>Ga0265296_1005260_pt1 | contig 10740 bp, 8 predicted proteins | sample MunlanPumphouse1_FD_189073 | JGI IMG/M metagenome (GOLD analysis project Ga0265296, IMG submission 189073) | Groundwater microbial communities from a municipal landfill in Southern Ontario, Canada - Pumphouse #1 | ecosystem: Environmental > Aquatic > Deep subsurface > Groundwater | place: Canada...
GGTTTGAAACGGATCTCCCCGACGGAGGCCCGCGGTCAGTTCGGCAATCGCCTGCGGCTGATCGCCGGTCGGTTCAAAATTCGTATTTAATTTAAAGTCTGTCATACTGGCAGAAATTTAAGTCAGCGGAGCGAGAGAAACAATTGCCAAGCGGAGCGCTGGTTGTGGGTTTCGGGTGACTGGTCACTGGTGACTGGTCACTGGTCACTCGTCACTGGTCACTCGTCACTGGTTTCAGGTTACGGGTGACTGGTTGAGGGTTTCGTGTTAATTCTGGGTTAAAATCCCTTAAAACGAAGACACGAAGGATTTTAGAGAATTTGCATTTAAAATATTTCGTGTTCATTAGCGTTTATTCGTGGTTCCTCCTTCGGCGGACAGGTTATTAACAATTACCTTCTCTTATTTGTGTTCATTCGTGGTTTATTTCTCCCGCGCAAAATAGTTGTTGAATTTAAAGATTCCCTAATGTAAAATGTGGCTGTTTCTTGAATGGGCGATAGTGTCACAGAAGGGACGGACGACCTCCCCGGCATCCATGACCTTCAAAGCGCTTTTTGGAATCGATGTTCGTTAGATAGGATCGTGGAGCAATTTATTTATAAAGGTGAAACGATGTATCGATCTAGTGTCCCGGAAGAAAGAACATTCATTCTTCCCATTCTCAAGTCAGACTTAAACGGTCAATCTGTTTTTGTCTGCAAAAGTTTTCCCGCACTTTCCATGAACGACTCATGCAGGAGAGGTGCGTTTACAACAAATGTCTTCTTCTCGACGGATAGGCTTTTATATCCTTTTTTGAGAAAAATATAAACTAAGATGAAAATGAACAAACAATATATGGAGGAAGATATGCAACTGAACATTCCAATAAATCCCTGCACCTTTAATCGCTCGGTGTGCGACTTTGCGATTTCGGCGCGGGGTGAGGTGTCCCGACTCTGTCGGGACACGAACAGGTTGAAGTTACACGAAAATATATGTAGTTTCAACCATGAAGATAACGAATAAAGGAAATACGATGCCCACCGACAACAACAAAACAAAAATAACCAATCTCACAATTTTTATCACAAGTCTTATCTTTTTACTGATTCAATGCCCGAAAGAACCTGTGAAGCCCGATGACAACCAAGCCGACACAACCAGCCATAATTTCGTATGGGAGATTGACACGCTGGGTCTCTATGGCAGTTATCTAAATGATGTCGCAATTGTTGACGAAAACACTATCTGGGTAGTGGGTGAAATAATTGTTGACGATCCCGACTCTTCTTATGATGGCACAGGTAAAGAATCTTTCAACGCCGCTCGTTGGAATGGTGAAAAATGGAACCTGATGCAGATTTATGACCGTTCTCCCCTCTATAGTATCTTTTATTTTTGCGAAAATGATATGTGGGTAACATCTTTTGGTTTCCCCGAATATTGGGATGGAAATAAATGGACGCTGTATCATTTGCAAAATATGGGAATTGACGCAAGTGTGGGATTTGGCATCTGGGGAACATCATCATCAAAAATTTATTTTGTAGGTTATGCTGGTTCTATAGTCGAATACAACGGTTCGAGGTTTCGGAAAATGACGAGTGGAACGGATACACCGATCATTGATATTTGGGGTATTGACGAAAACCATATCTGGGCAATCGGATATTCCAATCAATTAGACAACGATCATCCGGATGGTTATGAAAGTGTAACACTTTTCTATGATGGACAAAGGTGGATTAGAAAGTATGAATCGCTTGTCGGACATACGCACGATCATAGCAATACGACTATTGCCGGCTATATGGCTTCTGTATGGGCGTATAAGGATACACTTTATATTTCATCTCATTCCGGACTTTGGAAAGAATCAATCAAAAAAGGCAATGGTAAACTGGTACACGGACCCGATAACCGATTAAATGGCTATCCATTTTTAGTACGAGGAACCGGGTACAATGATGTATATGCCTTTACCCATTGGGGCGAGTTCCTGCATTATAATGGAAAAACATGGAATCGGGACTTTAGTCTGAATGGGATCAATATCAGCAAGGCTGATGTTAAAGATAATTTAGTGGTTACTGTTGGTGATATGCAGTTTAGATATGTTGTTATTGTCAGGGGGCATCATGTGAATTGAAAGGATTGAAACATGAAATGCTTCAAATGGTTTTTTTCAATGTGTTTATTGATTTCTCTAATTTATGGTAGTGATAAGGAGATTGTATCTAAAAGGACATTTACTTCAAATACGTATTTATCAAGTAGTGGACAATACCGGCAAGTTATTTATAATTATCCTGTCAATTATTATGAAAACGGTCAGTATCTTCCCATCCCTAATAACGAAGATGGACAGCACTACACTGAGATAGCGTTTACACAAAAATTCTTCTTCACGACGGACAGGCAAGTAAATCCTTTTTTAAAAAAATATAAACTAAGATGAAAATGAACAAACAATATAGGGAGGCTGATATGCAACTGAACATTCCAATAAATCCCCGCGCCTTCCATCGCTCGGTGTGCGACTTCGCGATTTCGGCGCGGGGTGATGTATCCCGACTTCGTCGGAAAAACAACGTGGTTGAAATTATCTAAAAATGAGCGTACTTTCAACCATGAAGATAATAGACAAAGGAAATACGATGCCCTCTGACAACAACCTGAAAGCCAAAACCGCAATGTTCACGATCTTTCTTATTCTTACCACAGCCCTCGCCATGTCCTGCAGGGAATGTCCGACCGAACAACCAGACTACGATATTTACCTGACTGCCGAGGATGTCTTCTCGACTTCAGTAGTCCTGAGTGTCACACTGCCGGATTCCGGGGATGTCAGCGCCTTCGCACTCGACCGGAACGACTCGACCGTGGCAACCTACACCTGCTACGATGACGACACCCTGATAATCGACGAAGATTTGATGCCCGATACCGATTACATCTACCGTGTCCGCTTCCTGAAGGACGGCAAGACTAAGTCCGAATCTGATCCGGTCGCGGTGCACACCATGGATACCACCAGTCACGCTATTTCCTATTGGGAAATCGATACCCTGGGAATATCCGGCGGCATATATGATCTGTGGATTGTCTCAGAGAATAATATATGGGCAGTCGGTCAGATTATTGTTGACGATCCTGATTCTTCGTTTGATGGATCCGGAGAAGAATATTTCAATGCGGTGCACTGGGACGGTGAAAAATGGAGTCTGATGAGAATGGAGAGAGGTGCCCCTATAGAAAGTATCTGGTATTTTGATGATAATAATATCTGGGCGGCAGGGATTCCAATTCATTGGGATGGTGAAAAATGGACCTATTATCATCTATGGGATATGGGAGTACTGGATCCTGATGATGGAACTGTAGAGCATATCTGGGCTTCATCCCCGGATAATATCTATTTTGTTGGCTGGAAAGGTTCTATTGTCCATTATAATGGTTCCTCCTTTACGAAAATGGAAAGCGGTACGACCTGCCGGCTGGAAGATGTCTGGGGAATAGATGACAACCACATCTGGGCCGTGGGAACAGCATTACACGAACTTAATAGTGTTCTTCTTTTTTATAACGGTAAAACCTGGCGTCAGATTCTCGACCCGTTGATGGGCGAGACCTATGGATTCAATTCATTGTGGACGGATAATCCCTATTTATTATTTCTTAATGGTGGTTCTGGCAGATGTATTGCCGACCTACTAAGAGGTAATATTAGTAGAGATATGAGCGCCGGGGAATGGTTCGGCTATGATATTTATGGAACTGCTTATAATGATATTTTTACCTCAGGACAGGGAAGTGAAATATTGCATTTTAATGGTTTGACCTGGCATTTATATTCCGAGTTTCAGAATATATTTGGTGCCTGGGGTTTATTTAAAACCATTAAAGTCAGCGAGAATCTGGTTGTTGCAGGAGGTGAGTATTATACTGGTCTTTATGGTATTCCAATCGTTATCAGAGGGTATCGTTGAAAACATATTAATTAAGGGGATTTAAAATGAAAAAGTTAGCAATCATTATTTGGGGACTTATATCAATTACCAGTCTTTATGGTGTTGACTTGTCTAGTCGGAATATGACTCTGCGTTTAAATGGTCATGATCACTTAGTGTTTGATGCTTTATCTTATAAAATTGAAAAAGCCTATTTGCGTAATAAATCTTCGATTGAAGATACAATTGAGACAGTTTTTAGAACCGAAGCGGGAATAGATACCTGTACCGCAATACTACCCGAAAACGTAACTACAGTCACATTTGATGAGGGGAGTGCATCCGATACAGGAGTCATTAAAATAAAAATAGAAGATTGTCATTTATATTATGAGAAGGACATTTGTAATTTCGACATGGATTTTGATTTGTTGATTACAGGTAATATTTTTATATCAACAGATTCCTTATCTTACATTTTAAATGTCAACAATCTGGTAAGTATTTGTAACCATATGAATATAAACTTGATCCCCCCTGAAAGTTGCGAGGATTATCAGGGACAATGGTGGAATCCATTTAAGTGGGTTGATTTATGGACATGTATGGGAGAGATGGCACTCTGTGCTCCACTTGGAATGGCTTCACAACTTATGATTTCCTTCGGTTTTATGAATCAGTTTGTAGAAGAAATACCTGACACATCTATTTTAATATATTGCTTGCCCACTAAATCAGAGGTGGATAATTACGATCCTTCTATCGCTAATGATATTCTAAATAGTTTTCCGATTAATTTTTCATTTACATATGATGGAGTCGATAGTAATCTCGTGATTAGTATGGATTTCATGAAAGGAACAGATGCCAATCCAACAGCATTTACAGGTATTCAACCTGATCCGGTAACACATGATTCTTATGATCATATTGGTTATGGTACCGGGTTTGATAATTTCATGTACGCTTATCAGAGCTCTTCCTGGGCAGATCCAAATGTCGATAATCCTATTGAATGCGCTTCAACATTACTAAACTTAATGTCAAATACCTCAATTCAATCTATTAGAGTTGAAGTTCCGTGGTTATATATACAAGGGAATATACCGACCAACAGAGTAAATTGTGGTTTAAACCCGGATTTTCTTGATACACCCGCTGGTCAAGACTCAATAGAAGCGTTTATAAATCGTTCAACGTGGCAGGATTTTGATTCCGTTCTATCGATGATTCTTGCCAATAAAATTGAACCTATTTTACAAATTGGACACGGACATACCAGACATGCTCCTCGAATAGGTACCGGGAAATTAATGGCTCCAAATAATCCAACCGGCCAAAACGACAGTACTTATTTTATTGATGAAAATACTTATTTATACTACCTGAAATTGTTTGCACATGCTACGGTAAGAAAATATCGTAACAAAATCGCCTTCTGGCAAATCGAAGGCGAATTCAATGTTGCCAAATTCAACCGTCTTTTCTATGGATGGCGCTTAGGAAACCTCTGGGACGACGAATCGTCCGGCGGTTTTCAGGACAAAGTATGGGATATTTTGGTTAATGCAGTCCGGACTGAAGATCCATCAGCAAAAATTGTAACCAACTTCCATATGCTTAATTTAGTGAAAGCATTGCAAAGATTCGGACCGGATTGTGATATTATCGGACTGAACATATATCCCAATCTTAAGTTTGCCTATCCTGTTTTAGGTTTCGTCCCTGGGGAACTGGTCTGGGCAACACGCCGAGCCTTAAAAGGCTTGAATATGAGCGATAAAGATGTATGGATAACCGAAACCAATTATCCCGCTTTATATAGTTCAGATCCACCCGCTAATATTTCATTAGATAGCAATTTTGTGTATTACTCGTATGGCAGACAGGCAGACTTTCTAGAATCTGCTTTAGAGACATCATTAAATTATGGCGCAAAAGGTTTTTTTTGGTGGACTCTCTGGCTTTATGAAACAGCTACTAATGAAGATTTTGGGGATTTAAGCGATTACGGCGGATTGATTCCGAAAAATACTATGAACTTAAAGCAACCAACAGCCTCAAGGTTTTCCACTACTACCTTAAACAATCATCCTGGTAAATGTAATGTTCAATTAACGAATAAAAATATATCCACTGGAGTAAATCTTGGCGGAAAGATATCATTAGCCAGCGAGAGAGATTCACTAAACTCGGGCGAAACTGCATATGCCCTTCGGGATAGAACTCATATTTCCAGAACCGATCAACGTGTGTTGCAGGGATTAGTACACAATCGCTGGAATAGTGAAAGTGATTATAAACTTGCTGTATCTTTTCCTGTACTTTCAACTTGGACAGAATATGATCGTATCGCATACTTCACATCAACAGACAATATCACGATCAGCACTAATCTGCCACAAGCCAGTATTGAGTTCTGGGATCCGTGGTACTATAATGAACAGACTATGACTCAGCCAGACTGCTTCCGTACAATATCACCTGGAAATTTTTCAGTATTCAGGAACCAGAATCAGAATTTTGAAAGTGGTAAACCTATCTACCATTTAAAAGCGCCGAAGGTTTTTTCAACCACCAGTACTATTTATGACTTTGTACGTTGGGAATCTCCGGATCCCAGTGTCGCGGTTTTTAATGGATCGAGTGCGATTTCAACAATCAATCGTGAAACCCAGGTCGTTTTCAAATCATCGGGAGCAACCGTGACAGCAGTTTATAGGGCCGTCAACCAGCTTGCCAACTACACGCTTTCTATTCCCCCTGATGAAATCCTGACCATTACTGCCGGGGCGAATATCAGTTTTGCAGAGGGATTCACATTCAATGTCAAGGGGGCCCTAACGGTCGCCGGAACAATAGAAGATCCGGTGACCCTGTCATCTACCGGCATGGATGACGATTTTGCCAGCGGAGGGTACGGATATCTGATTACTTATTCTCCGCAGGATACGCTAATCAGGGTCAGTTCTCCTGGTGCGCATGTTACTATCGCCAATACCGTCATCGAGAACGCCTACTGCGGAGTATTCGTAAACGGAGACGACCAGACGGTAGAACTCGATAATGTTGAGATCGCCAATACCAACATCGGTATCCTGCTAAATTCGAATACGAACAATACCATTATTGTCAGTAATTCTTATTTACACGATAATGACATTGCCATCGCTCTGCCGGATAGTTTCCCGGCTTGCGAGCAAACTACGTATTTTTTACTGCATAATAACGTTTTTGCGAATAACAACATGCGGGGAATTTATATTGCACCACAAACTATGATTTCGTATTCTTGGTGGTCTAGACTTTACTTTTATGTTGTGAACTGTACTTTTTACGGTAACGCCTCTAGTGCAATATATTTTGGGCATCCTATTGTCGCATCGGGAAACGGGCATAGCGAGATGTATCTTTACAATAATATCTTCTCCAACGGTTCCGATGTTATCCGGAATGGCAATCCGACCTATTGGGAATTATTTGATGAATTGGATAATGTATTTTATGCGTCTGGTACAAATTTTACCCTAGACGAAACGTCTGGAACCTACGATCCTCTGATGATAACACACTCAGGCGGTGATTTTCGTTTAAGAAACGACAGTCCATGTATTGACGAGGGATTTAACGAAGTATATCTGAGTTTAGGTGATGAGGAAGATGAATATGTACTTGAAACCGATCCCGACGGTACAGTTCCTGATATCGGTGCATACTATTTCCCGCAGTATAGTATCAGCGGTACGATTTCATCGGATACTACCTGGTATGGCAAAGTGACTGTCACAGGTAATGTTACCATTTCCTCCGGGGCCACACTGACTATTGATCCCGGCACACTGGTTGCCTTCAACTCCGGCAAGAAGATCACCGTCAATGGTGCGATTGACGTCAACGGGTTATCCTCCGCACCTGCGATATTCACGCGCAGTGATACTACCAGCCATAGCAAGACCTATTGGTATGGCATCTATATTCCCTCCGGCGGTAGTTACAATTTCGATCATTTCGAAATGTACGGGGCGAATTATGGTATCTATTCCTAATTATGGAACCGGCTCTGTCTCCAACGGCTATTTGTCTGACAATTGGACCGGCATCAGGTCATACTATACAAGTAATGCTTCCGTATCCAATTGTGAGATTAAAAATGCTTATTACGGTATTTATGCTTTTGGTTTGAGTAACATGGACGTAATATCGACAACAATCGATAGTTCGACTTACGGAGTCCGCCAGTATGCCTCCTCAATCGAATACACCAAGTGTACAGTTAAAAACAGTACCAGCGGTGGCATCTATGTCCTTGATCAGTCGAATATCGATATGGATGAGTTCTATGGCACAGATCATATTGTTACTAACAATCGAATTCTCAACAATAGCACATACGGCATCTCGATTTCTGCGAATACGGTTGCCAATCTGGGTACATATCTTAATATCCAAACCGATATCGAAGGCGGATTCAATATATTTACGCATGCCTCATCCGCCTATGATATCCGAAGTTATAAAAGTACTGCGGTACTGGCTCAGGTCAATCAATGGACGGCAATGAACAATTACGGCACCGTGACAACCTCCCCGACCGTAAACAGCCTGGGTTACACTCTCTCCAAATCCATATCCGATGACAAGCCGGATGAGATTGAGACTCTGTTCAGAACAATCTATCGTCTCGAACACGACAGTCTTTACACTGACGCGATTATGGTGTTAAACTCTATTGCCGATCTTTCTCCCGATCATGCGATATGCAATTCTGTAGTCAATGAAATGGTCAGACTCTATCAGAAGATCGGAAATACCAAAGGATTGATAGAAAATCTGGATAATTTGATCGCCAAATATCCGGATAATGTTGTCGGAATCGCCGCGCTGAACTATTCGGTAACCGTCAAAGCCGTTGGCATGGAATACATCAACGCATTAAACCGCTCTGACCGGCTTTTAGATTTATATTCACATAAGAACGGTACAAACGAGCAGGTTGCGTGGGCTTTGTTCGAGCAGGGCGTTATCCTGCAGGAAATGGAAAAACAATCCGGCGAATTAGCAAAATCCACCGGCAAATCGTCGAATAACATTTTCGGGCGAATTCTAAGAGACTATTCGCAGTCCGAAGCCGCCGATATGGTTCGCGAAATGAGCGGAGGAAGCATTCCGGAATTGGCAGAACTCGTCATTCCGAAGAAATTTGCGCTGAAACCGGCTTATCCTAATCCATTCAATGCCTCGACGACTATCCGGTTCGATCTGCCGGAACAGTCACAAGTCGAGATCGCCGTCTTTGACCTGACCGGCAAGGAGGTCTGGAGAACTACAAAGACCAACTATCCCGCCGGCAGTCATTCTATCATCTGGAACGGCGTCAATCGCTCCGGTCAATTGGTCGGCACGGGCATGTACATTTTCCGGCTGAATTCGCCGAAATACAGAGCAGTTCAAAAAGTTGTCTTGATGAAATAAAAACAAAAGGCTGAAACCGGAATTGATTGCGCTTTCTCCGGGCCAGAAGAAAGACATGATCAAGGTCGGTAACCGGATGTTGCCGTTTGTCAACAAGACTCTTCAATACATCGGGACGAATCCGGAATTCGTGCCGGGTTATATGATGAATGTTGAAGAATTTCGGACGGACGTCAATGCCGCCAACATGTTATCCGAATTTCATGTCAGGTTGAGTCAGATCGTCGATCTGCTGAATGATACCATGATGCTGACGGGTAGCGAAGCCTATACCGCCGCACTGCATTACTACAACGCCGTCAAACAGGGCGCCAAGGCGGGTATTCCGGGCGCGCAGGTCATCTTTGACGACTTGAAAGTTTTCTTTGCCAGAACTTCAAAGGCTACGGAAACGCCAGCCGAAACGGCTTAAATCGATGAACAAACCCGGCAGGTCGGAAACTGGCCTGCCGGGCTTGAATTTGAGACTTCTCTGAGACCAAAATTAAGTCTCACGAGACCAAAATCGAGTGAAGCGAGATCAAATCCGGATAAAATCAGAGGTAAAATGGGTGTAATTTGATCCCGACGAATTCACAAGTCATCCAGCCACGGCGAACAGGCCCTTAACTTTATTCCCATTTAACCTAATCTACCCATTCAACCCATTCTACCCATTCTACCCATTCTACCTAATCAACCTATTCAACCTAATCAACTCCTTTGCCCCGATTTCCGCAAATTTTCTTGAATTTCAGGCGTTTATTTAATACACTCTGACCGACAATGGAACGATTAAAGCAGATGTCGGAAATTAACCAGAACGAAACCAACAAACCGGTTCGGGTAGTCGTCATCGGCGGCGGAGCGGCAGGACTTATCGCCGCCGGAACAGCGTCGCAATTTGGCGCGCAAGTTACGATTATCGAAAAGATGGAGCGTCCCGGCAGGAAACTGCGCATCACCGGCAAAGGCAGATGCAATCTCACAAACGATACGCCGCTGGACGAATTCCTGAATCATTTCGGTAAAAACGGTCGTTTTCTCAAACCGGCATTCTATCAGTTCTTCGTCAAAGATTTGCTCGACTTGCTGAAATCCCTGGAAATCGAAACGGTCGTCGAGCGCGGCAATCGCATCTTCCCCGCCTCCAATCAGGCGCAGGACGTCGTCGATGCGTTGACCGGCTGGGTGAAGCGACAGGGCGCAATCTTGATGCACAAGATGAAAGCGGACCGAATTGTTGTCGAAAACGGACAAATCGTCGGCGTTTCGGTCGTCGATTTACAAACATCTGAGAAAAAACAAATAGCAGCCGATTCGGTTGTTTTATCGACCGGCGGAATGAGTTATC
>Ga0265296_1005261_pt1 | contig 10740 bp, 10 predicted proteins | sample MunlanPumphouse1_FD_189073 | JGI IMG/M metagenome (GOLD analysis project Ga0265296, IMG submission 189073) | Groundwater microbial communities from a municipal landfill in Southern Ontario, Canada - Pumphouse #1 | ecosystem: Environmental > Aquatic > Deep subsurface > Groundwater | place...
CAAGCTCAGTTGATGCAGATTCTATTCCCGGCCAGATAGAAGAAATCAACCGGCAGTTAGAGCAGCTTGACGGCGAACGCTCTGAACTGGATGAGACCATAGTCCAAGAAAGAATCGAACTGGCCAAGATGGATGGAAATGCCAAGGCAGCGGAAGAGGCGGAAAAGGCCCAGGAGATCCTGGCGAAGATGCGGGATGATGTGGAGCACTACATCCGGCTGCGGATGAGCTGGCTTATCCTGCATCGGGAAATCGAGCGCTACCGGGAAGAGAATCAGGGGGACCTCGTTGCCCGGGCGGCCGACCTTTTCAAGACCTTGACGCTAGGTTCATTCGCTTCCCTGACGGTAGATTACAACGACAAGGACGAACCTATCTTGCAGGGTATCAGGCCTTCAGGGAAACGAGTCGGAGTGGCAGGGATGAGCGACGGCACCGTGGACCCGCTTTACTTGGCCCTGCGCCTGGCCACGTTGGAGAAGTATCTGAAAACCCATGAGCCCATGCCCTTCGTGGTAGATGACATCCTCATAAAGTTAGATGATCACCGGGCCGAGGCCACCTTGGAAGTCCTATGCGGCCTTTCACAGAGAACCCAGGTGGTATTTTTCACCCACCATCAGCGCTTGGTCGAGTTGGCCCGGAAACTTGCCAAAGGTGACGATGTTATTGTTCACCGCCTGGGTTAGAAAACCGTGGCGCGATTGCGTCGCGCCAACTAGTGATGGCTGCAGCGAGACATTAGGTCTTGGCAAGGTAAGGGAAAAGAAGACTCAGGTAGATGCACGACAGTGCCAGATCCAAGCCTCTTGTCAGTTGGCGGCGTGGTTCGGGCCGCTTAGCCCAATATGTGGCCCCAGGAACTACCGGCGGCCGCGGTGTTCACCCGCACGGCAAGCCCATACAATCCATCCGGGAGGTCTTTGAGGCAGCTTGTAGCCCCGCGGAAATTGAGGGTTTTACCTTTCACGATCTGAGGCATACCGCAATCAATAACTGGCGGTTGCAGGGGCACGACTATTTCCGTATAATGGCGGCTACCGGGCATAAAACCCTGAAGGTGTGCAAGCGCTACAACCCGGTGGGCGAGGATGAATTGAAAGCCCTGGCAGGCGAAAATCGGTAAGGATATTCACCTGGATATTCACTAGGCCCTTTCCAAATAAGTAAAGTTATGAGGTAATTTATTGAAATAATTTTAAAGCCTGGGTGGCGGAATGGGTAGACGCAAGGGACTTAAAATCCCTCGGGGTTCGCCCCGTGCCGGTTCGAGTCCGGCCCCAGGCACCAATTATTTCAACAAGTTACCAATTTAGAGTTTCCCTTCAAAAAGCCATTTTCGGCAAAGTTTCCCAAAAGTTTCCCATACCAGTTTAGTAGGGATTAAAGACAAATTCTAAGCAAAATATATGGGTTAGGCGCGAACTTCCTTTTCCCTTGGTTTGACCAATTTCCAGGCAATTTTTATGGACAATCCGGGGGCGAAACTCAGACAGGTGCAGTACTGAGTGAGGGATTTCTCAGAAACCTGTCGAGGAGAGAAATTATAGGATCTGTAAGCTTCGTTCTTCCCGAGACGCAAGCTTACGAACTGATATCAGAAGTTCTTGAGATGGATGAAATAGCGACTATATAGCAGATATCAGGTAGTTCAATATTAAGGGGGATTCTGCCGGATTAGGGGGAGTTGGAATTTTAATTCCTATAGTGCTTCCATTGGTTTGATGGCATCCCGTCCATTGTCCGCCGCTTTTCGAACCGCCTCAAAGACTGATTTATCGCGGTCACCGCTACAGCGACTTCTAAAGCAACAACATTTGTGGAGTTAAAAAGACTAGACCGATGTACCAGATTTATTTATTTTGCTTCGACGGTTAGACAAAAAAAAGCTTGTTATAATAATTCATATCACCAAAAAAAATCGCCGCTAATTTAACTACACGAAGTTGCGCATAACGTTACGCCACTCATGACCTGCTATTTGTTTCATTCGCGTACAAACATTTCTTCTCTACCTACCAGCCAGCCTTTAGTTTTCCGGTTTATAATAGTACCCCCCATGATTTTCGCTTCGTAGGTGTCGCCACCGGGGTACCATGCGTAATCAATAATTAAGATATTTCCTTCTTGGCGCTTCGCCAATAAATGGCAGTTTATTCGAACATCGGCTTGACCTACAATTTCAATTAACAGGGTTAACTCATTTATCTCACTTAACTTAGATCCCCGAACAAATAAAGTCTGTGCCATGTGTTTGGCTCTATAGATATATTTGCCCCCCACGGTTGGATCATGATCGAGGCTGTTATTGTCCTCGGCCTGTCCGGTGGATGTAGCCGCCAACACCAGCATGAAGGCCGCCATCAATGCAATACTTAGAGTTTTCATGTGTTGCTCCACCTTAAACATTTAGCAGGCGCCTGGCCTTACTGTTGGCTGTTACGCTCCAGAACGCTCTTAGGCGTTACCGTATCGCCCACTTAGCTTCCTTTTTTTAACTTCTTCGATGTTTGCGAGAAATGTTTCCATTCGTGGACGAAACCGTTATGTTCTACTGAATCCATGATCTTCCCGCAATGTTTAAAATTAGTAACCTCAAGTTTTTTTGCAAACGTCATGTTAGCACAAGATCCATCAAAAACCAAGATTATGCGGTAACCTTGGCCACCGCAGGTTAGTATCTCTATGCCCGAAGAAAATCCCGCAAAGTTTCTGTTTTTGAAGCCGAATACTCTCAGCGACGCCAGGGTAGCACAAATTTCCCTGAAAAAGTTAATTTCCCGGAATCTTGAGCATACCTAACCATCATAACCCGAATACTTCACGGCGATGGAGTTAAAGGACCCTAGGCCAGCACCGCCCGATAATTGGTGAGCCAGAGGAAAAGCCGAGGCGACATGCTCATACCACCGCCCGGCGTGATAAGAAACTCTGACCTCCACTTCGATCAGTCGATTGATCTGCCAGTCCAGCGCAAGAGAATGTGCGCGTAACTTGCCATTTATGAAACTTTGCAAATATTCAAGGTTTGATCCGCATATCGAATCCGAAGAGTTTCCCTTTTTCCTGCTTCCCCCCTCCTAAATCATTCAGTACGTTTATCGAGTCCCGCAGGTGGCCGGGGGCCAGATGGGCGTAACGCATGGTGAGCTTCATATCACAATGGCCTAGGAGTTCCTGGACCGCTCTGAGGCCTACTCCTCTCATCACCATGTGGGACGCAAAAGTGTGCCGCAGGTCATGGAAGCGGAAGTCAACGATCCCGGTCTTGCGACAGGCGGATTTGAAGGAGGCCCGGAGATCATTGAACCGTTTTCCCTCTTTGTTGCAGAAAATATAGGGAGATTTTAATTGGTGCCGGCGCCGCACTTCTTTTAGCACCTGCTCCAGGCGTTCACTAATGGGAATCTGGCGGGGTTTGTTGCTCTTGGTGTCCTTCAAGTAAATCATGCCGTTGACGATCTGGTCCCACCTCAGGCTGAGCAGCTCCCCGGCCCGCATCCCGGTAAGAAGAGCGGTCTCCACGATGGGCCGCAGGTGGGGCAGGCAGGCGGCTAACAGAGGCTCGATCTCTTCTTCGGTAAGAAACCGCAGGCGCTCATTATTCTCCTTGAACATCAAGCTTTTGCCCCGCTTGAAAGGGGAGACCTCCAGCATCGCCCACTCCACCGCTTTGTTGAGCATGTGCTTCAGGACGGCCAACTCCCGGTTGACCCGGGCGGGGGAGCGCGGTGTTCCCCTTTTGCTGATCTCGCCCCTCCTGCGGTTGCGGAAGGTTTCCAGATCCAAGTAGGAAATCTTGGCCAAGATCTTCTCCCCGAAGGCCTGCCGGAGTACCTTGATTATGATGGTTTTGAAGGAAGCAAAGGATTTTTGAAACCGGGAACTCTCCGTATACTGGTCAGCCATCTCATTGAAGGTGATCAGAGTCTCTATTTTCTTCTCAAAGATGGCTTCGTATTTCTCTTCCTTGATGGTGGTGACCACCTTGGCCAGGTAGGCTGCGGCCTCGGCCTTTTTCTTGAAGCGTTTCTTGATCCGGCGGCCCTGGGGATCATAATAATCCACCCCCCAGGCGATCCCTTCCTTGGTGGCAATCTTTTTAAACTTGGCCATGGCCTTAGCCTCTTAATACATCCCGATCAGGAAACTTCTCTAAAAATTTATTCCGGGCCGGGTGTTTCCGTTCCGCCAGCCAGTTATTGATCTCCTCCGGATCAAACCGCACCACCCCGGCGAGCTTGACGAAGGGGATGTCTCTGCGCCTGACCCAGGAATAGATGGTGGCCTTGGGGACAGCCAGGTGGACCGATAAATCGGCCGGCTTCAACAGTTTGGGCAGGTGGAAATTCCCATTATCCATTCTTGGTCATCCTTTTCCAGAAATCTTTCCCCCCCAGGATGGCAAAGTGCCAGGAAACTCTCGGTGAAGGACACTCCATGACAGGGGGTATATTTCTAAGGCTGGAAAGGATGATACCCGCATGCGGCATAATAGTCAAGCATATATTTCCGAATGTGTGTCTTTTTAGAAACTTTGTGCGTGTGGGAGAAACTGGAGAATGGAAGGTAGGTATAATTTTCGTGAGGGGAATTGTACTTTTTGGCCGAAATCTACAATTTCAGCAGGACCGCCTTCAAATCGGCGAAGAGGGGCACCAGGTTCAATCCAGCGTTGTGTTTTGTGCCGCATTCGGATAGAGGTTTTCCAGCCCGTAAGCCATGGGCTGATGCCCAACGATCCACAGGTTATCGGCAGCCCGGGTGAATACCACATGCAGCAGCATGCGGCTTTCCCGGTCATCCCGGTAGTGCTGCGGGGTGGGGTTGATGACCATCACCGCGGAGAATTCCAGACCCTTCACTTGATGGGCATTGGTGACCACTACGCCCGGCTGAAAGGAAAAATCCTGCCGGGCATGGCGTCGTAGGTCCTTGAGTCCCAGGCGCTGCAAGTCGGCAAAAACCCGGTTGGCATCGGCGATGTAACGGCAGACCACGGCCACCAGGGCTTGAGGACGTTTCCGGCGGTAATCGGCCAGAATCCCCTGCGCAGCCGCGACGGTGTCTTCATAACTGGGAGTACGAACTACTTGCACCGCTGGACCGTCCCTGGCCACCACCAGGGTTGGCTGATCGTCCAGGATTTTCCAGGCCGCCTCCATGATGGGCCGGGTGGCCCGGTACCCCACCATGAGGGTCTCGGCGCACACCTGCCCGGCTCCCAATCTCTCCTGCTGCTCCTGGATGAACTGGGCAAAGCCGGCCGGGCTCGCAAAGCTAACCTCTCCCTTGATTTTCTGGGACATGTCGCCGCATATGGTGACACATTGCCGCGCGTCGGCCGCGGCCAAGAGCGTGGCCAGCTCCACCTGGCTCAAATCCTGGGCTTCGTCCACCATGACGTGGGCATAGTCGGGAAAGGCTGAGGTCATCCCCTTGGCCTGGAGCAGCCGCACCAACAGCCCGGCGTCGGCAAAGTCCAGGAGCCCGCTTTCTTTCAGCAGCATCTGGCGCTCCCACAATTGCTCCAGAGATTTTTTCCGAAGGTCCGGGGAGCCGCTAAAGGCGTCCTGGAGCAACTGCCGGTCAGTCAACATCGCCTGCAGGTCCTCCTGATGGTCGCGCAAACGGGCCACCAGACGCCCCACCACCCGGGGCCAGCCCGCAGAGGGGTCCTCGGCCGTGTCCTGATGATGCCGTAACAAGACCCGGAAAAAGTCCGGAAACTGAGCCGCCTCCTTGATACCGTTCACCAGCGCCCCTAAAGGGGCCTCTTTCTCTTGGGGCAAATTTTCCAGTAGCCAGGATTTGGACTTTTCATGGAGCTCCCCCACGTATCTCTCCACCAGGGAAACCATGAGCGGGTGTTTCTTGAGTTGCACAATCTCCCGAGAAGCTTCTTTGGCTTCATACCTTACCGGTATGCCGGCTTGTTGGCATACTTTCCCAGCCCAGCTATGGTAAGTCTCCACCTTAACACCCGGCTTAAGCCCTAAGTCAGGGAGCACTCGGGAGATGTATTGTTGCAAAGAGCGGTTAAACATGACCACCAGAATGCGGTGCGGTGCGAAGTGATCCGGGTTGTGGTAGGCCAGATAGGCGATGCGGTGCAGGCCGACTGTAGTCTTGCCGCTGCCGGCGCCGCCTTGCAGTAAAATGGTGCCGGAATCCGGCTGGGTGATAGCCCGGAACTGCTCCCGACTGATGAGGGACGTGATCTCGGGCAGGCGGTGATCTTGTTGCTGTTCTTTGCGGTTTACCGCGGTTTCGGCTCCGGCTTGACGCCAGGAGCCGTCTTGTTGCCGCACCAAGAGCACTCCCCGGTCGGCAATTTTGAGCAGTTCTCCCCTCGTAGTGTCCACCTGGCGCTTAGCGGCTATGGTTCCGGTGCGCTCTTTCCCCCGGATTATTTCCTCATAGGTTTCCTCCGCCTCGTACTCATAATAAAGCCGGGAAATGGGCGCCTCACGCCAGTCAAGGATCAACACTTTGTGGTTGCTGTCAAAGAAAGAATGGCGCCCCAGGCAATAGCTGCGCGTCCCCAACCCATCGTCGTCGATCTCCAGGATGCCGAAGTAGGGCTGCTTTATGACCCCATCATCCTGGTACAGCCGGGTGGCGTTTTGCTCCCGCAACGTGCCGATGAGTTCGCCAATTTCGCGCTTCTCCCGCCAGCCTTCAGCAGCCAGTTGCTTTTGCTTCAGCTCTTTAAGTTCTCGGCTTTTTTCATGGCGGACGGCGTCTTCGGCCGCCAGGGTAGATTGTATTCTGCCCACCACCTCCCGGCAGCGGTTCTCTTCCTGGTCTATGAGCTTCTCAAATTTCTGCAATCAGCAAACCCCTCTCAAATAGATGCCCCCCCTAAATTCGCCTTATTCTTGCGATAGCCTGTTTCAATTCCTTTGACGTTTGAGAAACTTTAAGGGGGAAGTTAGATCAAACCGTTTTTCTTTCAATTACTCCCCGCAAGCCTTCGTATTACGGCTCCCGCACCCAACTGGTCCAGGACCAGATCACCCGGCCGATGATGATGTTGGGGATTGCAGCTTTCAAGATAGCGATGGGGTCGTAATCCGGATTGTCCGAGACCAGCACCCAGTGGCCGTCGGTTTGGGAGACCCGCTTGATGGCGCATCCCCCCTCCTCATCCAGTCTTACCGCGTGGATGGACTTCGGGGAAACCGTAGTTTCCGTGGGGTCGATGATGACGATGGACCCCCGTTGGATGGTGGGTTCCATGGAGTCGGCCTGGGGGTCCAGGCGCACCGCTCGGAGATTATGGTGCAGGCGATGCCCGAGCTCCTGGTTATAGACCCAGACCATGTCCGAGACATAATCCCCGGGGATGGCCCCGGCGTAGCCGGCGGCGATAGGCCCTTCCACCAGGGGAACCGCGGAATAATGTTCCGGGCGGAGTCCATTGGGGACCTCAGGATATTCTCCCAGGAGGGTGATGATGGGTTGCAGAGGTTGGAAGGGAGGCGGCTCTTCCCCGGTCAAGAGCGAGTCGATGGATTTTCCGAATAATTGCTTGATCATCATCAGGCTGTCCACCGACGGCCGGGACTCCCCCGACTTCCAGCGGGTGATGGCCCGCTGGACCCCCACCATCTCGTTGAACACCTTCTGATCCTTGATGCCCTTCTCCTCCATCAGCTTTTGCACCTGCTGGAGAAAAATTTCTAGCGAAAACAGTTTGGTAGCCATTAGTTCCATCCTTGGCTATTTTTTCCGCTTGACAATACACACATGTGATTATTATGTTTTTCCAGAAAATGATTACCACATATGGAAAGGATTATCCAGAGAAAAATGAAGAAATTTGACCAGGCATGGCGGATTAAGCGGCTGCTGGCGGAAAGAGGAGAGACCATTTCATCCCTTTCCCGCAAGCTCGACCGGCCCTGCGGTTCAGTGGCCAACAACATATACGGATACAGAACCAATGCCCAGCTTCGGGGAGAGATCGCCAAATTTCTAGGCTGTGGGGTGGGAGAACTTTTTGAAGGCGATATCTCTAGCAGCAGGAACCAGGCTTAGAATTTCTAATTGCAGCGAAGTTCCCCGGGGAATTCTTAGGAGCGCTCCTCCCGGTCCTCCCCCTCCTCAGGATCAGGAATCCAGGGGAACATCTCCTTGAGCAGGCTCAAGGCCACTTCCGCCTGGCTCCGCCGGATCTCTTTCGGCAGGTGCTGACACCCGGGGCAGGTTTGAAGACATCGGACACAGGGAGGGATCATGACAGAAATTTTCATGCTGAGCAATTCTAACACCCTATAAGCCGGCTTGGAAGTGAATAATGCCTGACGGAAGGATGCTCAAAAAGAGGATCAGCCTGAATGAAGCCGTGGCCGATCTCGCCAATGACACACACCGGATGCTTTTCACCTGGGCCCTGGCGCACCTTGACGTGAAGGGACGAATCAGCGGCTCCCCGCGGCAATTCCGGGCCATTGTTGTTCCGCTCCTGGACCACATCACCAATGATACGATCATGGCTTTCTTCCTAGATGCTCAGGATAAGGGGTTGCTCCGGTTGTACGAGGCTGATGGGGTTCAGGTGATCGAATACCCGAAGTTCACCCATCCGGAAAATCAAAAATTAAACCCGGATCGTGAGGCCAAATCGAAGTATCTCGATCCGCCGCCTGCTTCTCCAGATCAACCCGTGAGCGCTCCTGATTTGGGTGGGAATAAATCGAGATTAAATCCGGACCAGCCTGCGAGTACTCCTGAGTTAGTCGGGAGTAAATCGGGAATAGATTTGGAGCAGCCCGCGAGTCCTCCTGATTTAGTCCCCTTAAGTTTAAGTTTAAGTGAAGTTAAGTCTAATAGTGCTAGCGCATTAGAAGAGGCTGACGCCTCCCCCCCACCCCCTCCCATGATCACCCCGGCCAAAGTCTTTCATCTCTGGAACGACCTGGGGTGTAAACCTGCCCTGGCGGAACTGACCCCCGAACGTAATAAGCGTCTCGCCGTCCGCATCCGCAAGCGAGGCGATCCGGCTTGGTGGGAGCAGTTGTTCCTCAAGGCCAAGACAGCTAATAAGCCCTGGCTCACTTTCGATTTTCTCATTGCCAACGACACCAACGCCATGAAGGTCCTGGAGGGGAATTATGACCGAGACTTCGACTCAAGAAACAACGGGGGCAGAGGGCAAGCCGGGCCTGGAGCTTATCAAAAACCGAATCCAGCGCATCCTGGAAAATACACCTCCCGGGCACGAACCCTCTCCACCGACCCGGGTGGAGCAGGAGCAGGTCCTGAGGCGGGTTCTCCTGGAAAAGGGAGTGTTCCCGATCCACCTGGGGGCCCGGCTGTCTGACTTCCGGCAGCCTGACGAAGTTCCGCCCCCTTTCATCTGCGGCCCGGTTGGCACCGGCAAGACTCATCTGGCCGTGGCTTATCTGGTTCGGGAGATCCAGCAGTGGGGTGAAAATAGCAGGATTTTTATCCGCAGCGTGGATCTGTTTAACAAGCTCCGGGACTCGTTCCGCAATAACCTCAGCACCCCGGCAAGCGAGATCACCGGGAATTTTTCCCGGTATCGCTTTCTCGTGATCGACGACCTGGGTACCGAGCGGAGCACTCCTCTGGTGCAGGAGGCGCTCTATAGCATCATCGATTACCGGGCTGGTTACCGGCTGCCCACCATCATCACCTCAAATTTCAGTCTCGACCAGGTGACGGAGCATTACGGCGATTTCGGGGAGCGGTTGGCCTCAAGGATTTTCGGCATGGGCGAAACCTTGATTTTGGAGGGAAAAGACCGGAGGTGGCAGAAATGATCGAAGCCTTCAAACTTGGCTACGCCGTCGGCATGGGGATCATCGCCGCCGCGATCACCGGCCTGATCATCCTGGGGGGCTGGGATTGGCTGGGAGGAATCGTCACCAGCATCAGGATCGCCTGGTATTACCGGAACCGGGATCGGAGGCCGACGCTGTGACGTTCCCTGATCCCTCAATTCTCTTCCTGGGAAATCTCTGGCCTACCGCGCAACTGAAGTATCTGAAAGACAACGGAGTTGCCGATGGGCTCCTTATTGCCGAATTTGGCAGGGCAAGACACCGCCATAACCTTTTTGAGGGAGCCTGAGATGCCGCAGGGCGAGGGCAGCGCGGTTCAGCCGACTATTACCGTGCCGATAGAATTCTACCGGGGGGTCAAGGCCATCGCCAATTTTTTGGAGATGCACCCGCAGACGGTCAAAAAACTGCTCCGGGAAGGCAAAATCCCGGCCAAGAAGGATGAAACCGGGCGGTGGGTGCTGACCAACCTGGATTATTACCAGAGCCTGCAGGGGTGACGTGGAAGAAACCAAAGCCAGGGTTTACGTCGGGGTCAAGTGGGGCATGGATAATCCCACCGTCATGTTAGCCGCCGAATATACCCCGGTCCCCAAGGACCATCTCCACATCATCCGTGAGCTATATGAAGACTCGTTTTATTTCGATGATCTGCTGCCCATCGCCAAGGCCTGGGCCCAAGAGTTGAACATCAGAAAATTCTACTGCGACCTCAAGGAACCGGAGTTTATCAAGCGGTTGCGGCGCCAGCGCTTATGGGCGGTGGCGGCCCCTGAGGAGTTGGGGCTGGCCCGGAACCTCCTGGGGAAGCGGACAGCGAAATCATGGTCCATAGAAGAAGACCTCAGAAAAGAACAAGACCCTATCCAGAGGGAAAAATTGATGAAAGGGATTCAAGGCGGGATCAGTTTCTCCAGGGATTGCCCCA
>Ga0265296_1005263_pt1 | contig 10736 bp, 11 predicted proteins | sample MunlanPumphouse1_FD_189073 | JGI IMG/M metagenome (GOLD analysis project Ga0265296, IMG submission 189073) | Groundwater microbial communities from a municipal landfill in Southern Ontario, Canada - Pumphouse #1 | ecosystem: Environmental > Aquatic > Deep subsurface > Groundwater | place...
CAGATGCGGCGACGCCCATGATCAGCCTCGCTGTCGAAACGATGCGGTCGTTAGCCTCAAGCACGGCGCCCCGCAGCCAGCCGACGCGCGACACAAGATGGCTTTCGCGATGGCTTCTTATGCCTCGTTCCCCTGCGAATTGACTTCGGGCGGTTTGATCGCGTCGCCGTCGACAAGATCCTCGACCATCAGGGCCATCAACCCGACTTGCGAATGCACATCGGCCTTGGCGTAGATGCGCGCGAGTTGCGCCCGGATCGTCCCCGATGCCGCGCCGCGAAGGTGCGCAATCTCAGCCGCATCGAAACCCTTGAGCGCGAAGAGCGCGACATCGGCCTCGGCACTGGTCAGTTGCCAGTCGAGAAACCGCTGCCGGATAAGGTCCGACATGGCGCCGCGTGCCGTCGCGACGGCCGTCTCGTCGAGCCGGGCGCGAAGGATCAGCCAGCGCAGCTGGAGCGCGCCGAAGACGACCCCGGCAAGAAGCGCGACGGTCGCGCCGGTTTCTGCGAGCAGGTGCATGCTCCAGCCATCGTCGGCGATGTCACCAGCGACGTCGCCGACGAAGAAGATCGTCGCCAGAGCCTGGAGGATCACCAGAAAGGTGGTCGCGACCGCCCGGTGTTCCAGCGCTCTGCGTCTTTCCTGCATCGCCACGGTTTACGCGCGCCCGGGCAACATAGCCAACAGGATTTCCCGGCCGCTGCGGCGCGTCTCGAAGACCACCCCGGCGATATGCAGCGCGATGAGAATGTAGAGCAGATTGACGGCCGTTTCGTGGACTTCTTCCCACTCGCTTTCCTCGCCTTCCGCGCCTTCGACCGCTTCATCGTCATCATGATCGCCTTGGCCCGCGACCGCCTGCCCGGTGACTGCGCCCGAATGCTCCGCTGAGTCCAGGAAAGCCGTCGAGGGTGGCCCCGCCATCGCCATGCCGCTGGCGATGATGACACCGAGCATGCTCCAGATCGCATAGACCATCAGCGCGCCGAGCGGGTTGTGCGAGCTATGAACCTCCTTTTTGCCGGCCCTTATGTCACGCAGGTGGCCCAGCGCCCGTCGGGGGCTCGGGGGGAAGGCCGAGAAGCGGGCCTCGGCGGGACCTATCAATCCCCACAGCAAGCGAAGCGCGAGGATAGCAGCCAGCGTATAGCCGACCCAGATATGTGCGCCGGATCCCTCCTCGGTGACGAGCGCGTTTGCGAGGATGGTGGTCACGATCGACCAGTGGGTCACTTTGACAACAGGATCCCAGCTACGACGCGAGCGCGAAGGGCTCGGGACGACTTCGTTGGAATCGAGAGGGGATGAAATGGACATGAGACGTTCCTTCCGTTGTCGAAGGATTTGATCATGGCGCTCGGTTGCAGGCTATCATCGAACCGCTTACGGGCGCGGGTATAAGCATCTGCTTATCGCATCGCCATTAACTGGCGGCCAGCATCGTTTCTGAACCAATGTCAGTCGCAGACGTTCCGCGTTCGACCATCCGGAGAGAAGCCATGTCCAATAGCGCGGCAGCCGATTATTTGCCCTATGCGGCCGCACCGAGCGTAGCATGCGTGGGCGCGCGATCGGTTGGCCCATCGACGGCCAAGGAAATCCGAGCCGCGCTTGCTCGCTGGCGCGTCGCCGTTAGTTACGGTTGGCGCCATCGACGCATGCCCGATCTCGAGACGCCTGTGCGGTTCACCGAACTGGTTCAGCTGCGCAAACTATATGACCGATCGCCCGATCAGGTGGCGTTGATGGACAAGGTCGCGGCAAAGCGCCTTGCTGAGGCTACGCTCGGGCGGGAATGGGTCGTCCCGACGCTGTGGTCGGGAACAGCGCTCCCCGACGCGCCTCCCTTTCCTGTCCCCGCCATTCTCAAGGCGCGCCATGGGTGCAATCAAAACGCCGTCCTGAGCCAAACGCCTACTGCGGTACAATGGCGCCGACTGCAACGGCTGTCGCAGCGCTGGCAGCGATCGGCCTATGGCATCTGGCTCGACGAATGGGCCTATCGCGACGTACCGCGCGGGCTGATCGCCGAACCTTTGCTCGGCGGCCGATTGCCGCTGCCGATCGATTACAAGATTTATGTGTTCGGGGGACAGGCGACCCATGTGCAGGTCCATCTGGATCGCGGCGGTCGGCACCGCTGGATCCTGCACGATCGCAACTGGCGGCCCTTGGTCGACATGATCGATCGCCCTCCGCCGCCCGCGTCGCTCTCCGCCATGCTCGCCGCCGCCGAAACCCTGGGTCGCGGCAAAAGCTTCCTGCGCGTCGATTTCTACGAGGTGGACGGACATCCCTGGTTCGGCGAATTCTGCCTCTATCCCGGTTCGGGCTTCGACCCGTTCGCCGCCGATTGGATCGACCTTGAACTTGGTGCATTATGGCGCGCCGCCATGCCTGGGTAATCATCCATCGTTGAACGCTGGCCCACAACCGTCCGCTCTCGACATCGTCGGCCAATTTTGCCGAAATTTGCCGTTGCTTGAGAAGCAAAGAAGCATGGTTTCGGATAGGGGTAGGTCACTCACTCTTTTCGACCATTGGCATCGAGAGCTTGGCATCAATGCCGGATAAGGCGTAATAACGGTTCGCTACCCGGCCCCACAGAAAGGCTCGCCATGCAATTTTCACGACCGTTCGTCGTTTTGACAACCGCCCTATTGTGCGCGTGCGTGCCCGCCGAGAGGGAACCGGCAACGCCAAACGCTGCTGTCGTTGCGACCGCCGCGCCAACGCAGGACACGCTCGTGCCTTCTTTTGTTGAAGAGCAATGTAGCGGTTGTCACGCATTGCGCCCGGGAGTTGAGCCGCCCAATCCGCAGGCGCCCAGTTTTGTGGCGATCGCGAATGACATGGGGTTCACTCAAGATACGCTGCGCGAGTTTTTTCGCGATGGACATGATACCCCGGATGCGATGTCGATCATGTTGACGCGAGAAGAGGCTGAACTGGCCTCAGCATACATTATGTCCCTTCGCACTCCCCGCTGAAGACGCGAAGACCCTTGGCAGAATTGACCCAAATGCAGCAGGTCAGGCGAGCCATGGCAAACGCCCTTGAGGCTCGCTGCCAAACGCTGCGAACGTCCGTTTTTGATTGAGCGGAGATAGAGCGGACATCCGATATGATCGCCGCCGGACTCGAAGTTCGGCGGGGTTGCGATCAATTGCTGCGCGCGGGTGCACCATCGACCAACCAGCAGAGGCTACGGTACTTTGGTCCAGACCCGCCAGAGCCGGTGCCCTCTGCCGCGGAAGCCGGGACGTTTGAAATTCGGTCAATTTGCGCGTGGAAAGTCAGTCGGGGCATTCGGTCGGCGTGTCTTCGGGGTGACTCTCCGGCAGCACCGGAGATTCGGGCGGCGCGCGCAGCGGCTGTGGTTCGAGCGACGGTGCGGGACGCTCGGGTAAGTTTTTCTCGGGCCGCTCGGGCGGTTCGTCTTCGGGACATTCCGGGCGGCGGATCGGCTCAGCTATCGAACGGGATTGCGCGGGCAGCACGGGAGTTCCTTCCCTAAAGGGGCTCAATGCCGAAACGCAGACGGGGTTTCGCAGCGACCAGCAGGAACTGTTTAGAGGCGTCTTACCGGCCCACCAATCAGGACTTCTACCTAGCGGCCGTGCATGCGCATGGGTGTCACGGCTAAACCCGCGCGGCATTCTCCTTGGACGAAACAAGGAAGCATGGCAGGATAGGCTCATGGCCGATCCCGAAATCCTGATCTGTCCGGCATGCGATGCCGCGAACCGCGTGCCGCGGGCGCGGCTTGCCGAGGCACCGCGCTGCGGAAAATGCAAATCCGCTTTGTTCGAAGGCAAACCGCTCGAGCTCGATGCCCGGCGCTTCGACCGGCTAATCGGCGTCGGCACCTTGCCGATCCTCGTCGATTTCTGGGCCGAATGGTGTGGTCCCTGCAAGGCGATGGCCCCGGCCTTCGCCGCTGCGGCGCGCGATCTTGAACCCGGCCTCCGTCTCGTCAAGATCGATACCGAGGCAGAGCAGACGCTCGCTCATCGCTATGCGATACGGTCGATACCGACGCTCATGGTCGTGGCCGGCGGACGCGAGGCGGCGCGGCAATCGGGCGTGATGGACCGTGCAGCGCTGGTTCGCTGGGCGCGCAATGCCGCGGCAAGCTGATCTCCCGACCCCATTGTTCAGGCGCCGCGTCCGGCGGAGAACATTCGTTTGAGGGCTTCCAGCAGGAACAGGACGAGCACGGCGGTTGCCGCTACCGCAGCGGTTTCGGAGAGGCCCAGCGGCGCGAAGGACAGCAACGCGGCGACCGCGGGAACAAATTGGGCCGACAGGAGGAGCAAGGCGACCGCTGCGACGACCCCGACCAGAGCTCGGTTGGGCCGCGTCACGGCGCGTACCAGCGAGGACGAAAAGGACCGGTTGATGAGGACGAGGCCCAGGACGATCGTCACCAGGGCAAAATAGGCAAGGGCGCGCAGCTGGTCTTCCCCGAGCCCTGCCGTCCACCGCCAGTAAAGCAGTGCGGCGATCGCCGCGACCGCAATCATCCCCTGACCGATCGACCAGGCGAGCAACGCCTGCGGCATCAGCGCGCCGTCGGGGTCGCGCGGCGGGCGCCGCATGATGCCATCTTCTTCGGTCTCGGATTCGAAAACGAGCGAGCAGACAGGATCGATGACCATCTCGAGCAATGCGATGTGGATAGGCCCGAGAAGGATTGGGAAGCCGAAGAGCAGGGGGGCGAGCGCGAGGCCAGCGATCGGAATATGGACGGCGACAATGAAGCCCATCGCCTTGCGCAGATTATCGAATATGCGCCTGCCGAGGCGAATGGCCGTGACGATCGACCCGAAATCATCGTCGAGAAGCACGATCGACGATGCCTCGCGCGCCACGTCGGTCCCGCGCCCGCCCATGGCGATGCCGATATGGGCCGCCTTGAGCGATGGGGCATCGTTGACGCCGTCGCCGGTCATGCCGACGATCTCGCCCGCCACTTTCAACGCGGCGACGATGCGCAGCTTCTGCTCGGGCATGATCCGCGCGAAAATCGTTGCCCGTTTCACCGCCTCGCCGAGCGCGGCGTCGTCCATCGCCGCGAGCATCGCCCCCGTGATCACCTCGCCTTGCGCGATGCCCGCCTCGCGCGCGATGGCGCGCGCGGTTTCGGGATAATCGCCGGTGATCATCACGACATGGATGCCCGCGCTGCGACATTGCGCCATGGCGTCGGGAACCGAAGGGCGGAGCGGATCCTGGAGGCCGACAAGGCCGCGAAAGGCAAAGTCGAAGTCGCGCGGGCTTTCCGGCGGTGTCGGCCCCGTCCATCGCGCCTCGGCCACGCCCAGGACGCGAAGCCCCTCGGCTGCCATGGCGTCCGCGGCCGCATGTATTGCGGCACGGTCGCGTGGTTCGAGGCGGCATAATCCGGCGATCGCCTCGGGCGCCCCCTTAGCCGCGACCATTTGTTCGCCATCCCCCGTGTCCCACAGGTGCGACACGGCAAGAAGTGTGGGATCGAGCGGATAACGGTGACGCAGCCGCCAGGCTCCGGTGCGACGCGGGGCAGGCCTGCCTGCGCCGCCGCGCGCGCTCAGCTCGTGAAAAGCGATCTCCATGGGATCGAAGGGCTCGGGCGCGCTTGCCAAGGTGCCGAGCTCGACGATCGACCGGACATCCATCGGCAGCGCTTTGCCCTGCCGAACGTCGAAGCTGCGTCCGTCGGGCAGGCGCAATTCGGCGATCGACATGCGGTTCTGGGTCAATGTCCCCGTCTTGTCGGTGCACAGGACCGTCGTAGAACCGAGCGTCTCGATCGCCGCGGCGCGACGCGCAAGCACGCGCACCCGGGACAGGCGCAGTGCGCCCATCGCCATGAACACCGCAAGGACCACGGGAAATTCTTCGGGCAACAGCGCCATGCCGAGTGCGATGCCGGCGAGCGCGCCCTCGAGCCAGTTGTCGCGCAGTAACCCGTAGAGCACCACGGCAAGCAGGCTCGCGCTGATCCCGCCGACGGCGAACAGCAACACCAGGCGCCGCGTCTGGCGGTAGAGGCGGGGCGTTTCAATCTCGAGGCTGGCGAGCGACTGTCCGATGCGGCCGATCTCGCTCAGCGCCCCGGTCGCCTGCACAACGCATATGCCGCTGCCACCGACCACCAGCGACCCGGAAAAGACGTAAGGGAGCATGTCGCCCCCGGCGCGGGGTGACGCGGCTGTCATAGATGGGGCGGAATCCGATTTGCGGACCGGGACTGACTCGCCGGTAAGGAGCGATTCGTCGAGGTACAGACCCTGCGCTTCGACCACCCAGCCATCGGCTGGAACCCGGTCGCCCTCTGCCAGCATCCGCCTGTCGCCGCGAACCACCTCCCGCCCTGGAATCCGTCGGCGCACGCCGCCCCGGATGACGAGCGCGCGCGGACTCGCGAGATCGCGCAGCGCCTCGAGCGCCTTTTCGCTGCGCGATTCCTGGATGACGGTGATACCGACTGAAAGCCCCCCGAGCAGGGCGAGGATCAGCGCTTCCCGCAGATCGCCGAGCGCAAAATAAACGAGGCTGCCAGCAACGAGCAGCGCCAGCATCGGCTCGCGCAGGACATCGATCAAGATGCGCGCGGTTGTCCGTGATCCGCCATGTGGCACTTCGTTTGGACCTTCGGCTATGAGCCGCGCCCGCGCTTCCTGTTCGCTAAGGCCAGTATTTGGAGGGGCGCCGACGGCAGGCGTAGCACCGCTGCGGTCCCCATTCGGCCCACGCTCAATCACGGACGACGAACACCGAACATGAGGCATGCCGCGCCACCCGCGAAGCGGTCGTCCCGAACAGCTCATCCCGCCACCTGGGGGCGGCGCAAGACAGGAGAATGAGGTCCGCGCTCATGTTCGCTGCGGCATTTAATATGCCGCGATAAGTGAAGCCCGATTCGACCCGGTGCCGGGCTTCGCCTACTCCCGCCACCGAGTGCGCCAACGCGGCAAGGCGTGCCTCGGCAGCTTCGAAAAGCTGCCGCGCGGCGACCGGCGATCGTTCGGCGCGGAGCATCACGCTCCAGTCGGATAGCACAGTCGCAAGCGTCAGCGCGGAACCAAAACTGCCGCGAAGCTCGGCCGCCACCGCCAGCAGTTTCGTCGCATCGCCGTGCTGGTCGGGATCGACGACGATTAGGATGTTCCGAAACAAGCCCGTCCTCCTGCCCAAACACGTCCTCGCCGCGGAAGGATCGCTGCATACGCCGAAACTAGGGGCGAGATGAGCCGCGCGCCGTAGGGAAGACTACGTAATCCGCATCGTGCGGGAAGTTGGCGCGGAGAGCTGCCGCCGCGGGCGACTGCCCGTCTAGGGCGTCATTCTGGTGGTAACATACAGAGCGCCATCGGGCATGACCTGGACCAGATGGGCCGTGCGATCCTCGCACATGGCGCGCCAAGTCGGGGCCTTTTCGTTCGCGTCGACAAGCTCGGCTTGGGTCACCGTCTGGCAAGGCAGACCAGCATCCCGGATTGCGCGAAAGAACAGAGCCTTTCGCCGCGCCTCGGGAAGCGCCGTCACTTCGGCGATATAATCCCGGTGAGCGCCGGGATCCGAACTATCGACTGCAGCAGGTTTGTCGTCGGCCGCCTTGCATCCTCCAACCGATATCAACGCGATAAGCAGCATGAATCTGTGCATGATGTTCTCCAAGGTTTCGGGCATGATGGCTGTCCCTCGGGCTGGCGCCTATGCGTAGATCCCCCGATCATCGCCACGCGACCCAGACATTTCATCCTGGATGGGAGAACCCGTCATGGATCGCGCATCCAGCAGTTGCGGTCGACAGAGCGGCGGAAGCGGTGCGGACTATAGAAAATCCTGTGGCGCCGGCGTCCCACTCTGCGCAGATGCTTCGCCAAAGTTCGATCCAGGTGCCGCGCTTACCGCGCGGTCTTGCCCCGATGGCGGGGCTAGGCTGCGCGTTGGTTGGCGCATCAATCAGTGGTGGTCCAGCCGTTTGACGCCCTCGGACTGGGCAGCGGCGCAAACATCATTCTGTCAACAGCAATAGATCGCCGTCCGCCCGATCCGGTTTGATCGAAATCAATGCGCGCTGGCGCGGTGCGTGCTCCCCCTATGCAAGAAAAATTGGGGGAAATGATATGACCACGACGGCCTCTGCAGTTCGCCCAGCCTCCGTCATTGGCGGCGCCAACGACAATCATGTCGATGTGCTCATTGTTGGCGCGGGCATATCGGGGATTGGCTCGGCATTTCACCTTCAGCAGCAATGTCCGGGCAAGAGCTACGCGATCCTCGAAATGAAGGATACATTCGGCGGCACCTGGGAAACGCACAAATATCCGGGCGTTCGTTCGGATTCGGACCTCTACACCTTCGGCTATCGCTTCAAGCCATGGGTCGGCGCACCAATCGCCAGCGCCGCTGAAATCCTGCGCTATATGAGTGAGGTGATCGAGGAAAACGGCATCGCACCGCACATTCATTACGGACACCGGATTATCGCATGCCGCTGGTCGAGTGCCGACAATCGCTGGACCGTCGAAGCGGTCCGCCGCGCTGACGGTGAGGTCGTTGCTTTCACCGCCAACTTCCTGTGGATGTGCCAGGGCTATTACGACCATGAAAAGCCATACATTCCGGATTGGCCGGGCTTGTCGGATTATCAGGGACAGTTCGTCCACGCCCAATTGTGGGATCCCGCGACCGATTATGCGGGCAAACGCATCCTCGTGATCGGGTCGGGCGCAACGGCGGCAACTATCGTTCCCGCCTTTGCTGAAAAAGCCGCGCATGTGACGATGCTCCAGCGCTCGCCGACCTATTTCTTTTGCTCGGAAAATAAGAACGAGTTGGCCGACCGGTTGCGCGAGGTTGGCATCGACGAGCCCACGATCCACCGTGTCGTGCGGTCGCAGATCATGCACGATCAGGATTTGATGACGCGCCGCTGCCTCGAAGAGCCCGATGCCGTGTTTGAAGAACTGAAAGCGCTGATCCGGGCGTTTTCGGGCGACCCCGATTTTTCGTTCGAACCCCATTTCACCCCTAAGTATCGCCCGTGGCAGCAGCGGCTTGCCTTCTCCCCCGAAGGTGACATTTTTCGCGCCGCCACCCAGGGCAAGTTGACCATTGTCACCGACACCATCGATTGTTTCACCACCCATGGTGTCCGCACCGCCAGCGGCGAGGAGATCGAGGCTGATCTCATCGTCGCAGCCACCGGCTTCAACCTATCGGTCATGGGCGGGATTCCGTTCGAAGTCGACGGCACGCCGATCGACTGGTCAAAGACCGTCACTTACCGCGGCATGATGATGACCGGCGTCCCGAACCTGGTGTGGGTCATGGGCTACTTCCGCGCCAGCTGGACGCTGCGCGTCGACATGATGGGCGACTTTGTCTGCAATCTGCTAAACCATATGGATGACATCGGCGCGAAGAAGGTCGAAGTTGCGCTGCGCCCAGAGGACGAGGATATGGCCATCCTGCCGTGGATCGAGGCCGATAATTTCAACCCGGGCTATTTGATGCGCGGCATCGATGCGATGCCGCGCCGCGGCGACCGGCCCGAATGGCGCCATAATCAGGATTATTGGGCCGAAAAGGACGCCTTTCCGCACATCGACCTGAGGGGCGCTGAGTTTCTCTACGACAATTAGTGCACCGGAATGGCCGGACTAGGCAATGAAGTGGCCGCCGAATAGTCCGGCGGCACATGATTGTTGCCATGTCGCATCGGACGCAGCGCAGCTTGCGATTTGTAGCGTCGATAGCCGATCCATTCAAAATTTGGATTAAGGGGCTGCTAGCCCGTGAGCGGCCTTGGCGGCACTGCAATCCATTCACCGCCGGTGATGAAGGCACCCCATTGATCGCGGGGTATCCGCTACCCGTGATTAACATTATGAAAACAATTAGTTTATTGGGTTTTTTGCCGGGTCTCCCGCCATATTTTGGCGCTATTGGTAGGCCTTACTTTTTGCGGGCTTCATACAGATCCGAATCGCGCTGCGTTTGGCACGCTGGGTTCGCGACTGCGCTTGGTCGCCATCATCCTGTCGAGCCTTTCGAAGACCAATGGTCGTCGCGGCAAAATAGGACGGGACAGCCCTTTCCTACAAAATCCTGGCCTGTCATCACGGTCCGATGAACCACGAAACAAATTGGAAAAATCGCGCTGAGGCGGCCAATTACTGGCTGCTAACCGCTGTCGTCGCTGGCGCGTTCGTTGCGGGGCTGATTTCTGCCGTGCTATATCTCGTTGGCTGAGCCAAGATTTTGCAAACGACACAAACGCCGTCGAGAGCCCAGCCAGCATGTCGGTGCAACCGCGATGGCGGAGCCACGCCGCCATAGCGGGGAGCCGCGTCTGGCTGGCTTGTCCAATTTACTCCTCAGCGAAGATCAATTTCGAGCAACGCGATCGTCGCGTCCCCTTCATAATCTGAAGACCGAAATCCGATTGCGCGCTCGATCTCAATGGCACCGCTGTTGGCGCGGCTCTCGATACAGCGCAGGCGCCGAATACCTCGTTCGCGGGCGAGATCAACCGCGTGGCGCAGAAGTGTCCAACCGACACCGCGCCCTTTGTAGGCTGACGCTACCGAAATCGCGACCTCGGCCACCTCGAACGCCTCATCCGCTGCAATGAGGAGGCTCGCCACCAAATCCCCGCTGTCCTGATGAAAAGCCAGCAGATGTTCGCGATGGCGGTGATCGACTTTCACCATCGCCACGAGTTGAGCGGTCTACAG
>Ga0265296_1005264_pt1 | contig 10733 bp, 12 predicted proteins | sample MunlanPumphouse1_FD_189073 | JGI IMG/M metagenome (GOLD analysis project Ga0265296, IMG submission 189073) | Groundwater microbial communities from a municipal landfill in Southern Ontario, Canada - Pumphouse #1 | ecosystem: Environmental > Aquatic > Deep subsurface > Groundwater | place...
TTGGGCAGGGACCAGGCGCCCAGGTCCTTTTTGGCCCAAAAGGGGCCGCCGGGATGGACCAGGAAGACCTCCAGGAGACCCTGGCCGCGGCGGAACATCAGGAGAGCGGCGCTGTGTTTGGGCATGTCTTTGACTAACCTGCCTAGTATTGTGTCCCGGGAACAACTTAAAAAATATCGACCCCTAAAACTTCCTCCCCGCGGCGGGAGGGGGCGACTTGCCAAGTAGCTGTTATCAGCGCAAAAGACGCCACCCCCACCCTAACCCTCCCCCCTCAAGGGGGAGGGAATTTCGGTCTTAATTTACACTGAGACACAACACTAGCTGGCACAGACAAATTCACCAGGGCACAGCACGCTGTGCCTCTACCAATTCCAGGTGCCGTCCGGGTTCCAGCGGCTGGGAAAGCGGGGCAGCAGGCCCGCGCTTTCCAGGAAATTGCCGGTGATGGAGCGGGCATCCTGGGTGAAGCCCGCCTTCTCCCGGCATTTTTGCTCCGGTGCATATTTTAAGCGGCGAGCTTCCCCAGCTTTGGAGGCGCGATATTCTTTCTTTTCCTTCTGCGCGCAGGCCGGTGACAGGTAAGTGTGGTTCTGGTCATCGAGGAGCACCAGGGCGTGATCCGGCATCTCGATGGTGGGGACGATAAAAAAGCCGGCCAGCAGGGTGAAAATCAACATAATGACAAAAAATTTGATGGTGGGTAACATTGATTTTGCCTTTAAACAAAGGGGTTAAGGCGCACGGTTTTTGGTGCGTGGCCCATATGGGGGCAGGGCACGCCGGGGCACAGCAAGCTGTGCGCCTAGGCGCCTCCCAACAGACCCTTGGGGCGGATGAATAGCACCAAGAGCAGGACCACAAAGGCGATGACGTCTTTGTAGGCGCTGCTGATATAGGCCGCGCCCAGGCTCTCCAGGAGTCCCAGGATCAGGCCCCCCAGGACGGCCCCGGGGAAGGAGCCGAAGCCGCCCAGGATGGCCGCGGCAAAGCCCTTCAAGCCCAGGAGCACGCCCACGTCGTAGGAGAGCGTGGTGATGGGCGTCACCAGGCACCCGGCCAGGCCCCCCAGGGCCCCGGCCAGGGCGAAGCTCATGGCCTTGACCCGCCGGACCTTGAGGCCCACCACCGCGGCTGCGGCCTCATTGGCGGCCACCCCCCGCATGGCCAGACCCATGGAGGTCTTACGGAAGAAGAGCACCAAAAGGACAATGGCCCCGGCGGTGAGGGCCAGAATCCACAGGGTCTGGGGGAGGATGGTGGCGCCCAGCAGTTTCACCGGCTCTTCGCCGGACAGGGGCGGGAGAGCCATGCGGTTTTTCCCCCAGATGAGTTTCATGGCCCCCCGGAGGATGATGGACAGGCCGATGGTCAGGAAGATCAGGACCAGGTGGCTCTGGGAGCGGGAGGGGCGCAAGCCCAATTCCTCCACGGCGACGGCGATGAGGGTCACGCCGGCCACGGCCACGGCCAGGGCCCCGGGCATGGGCAGGCCCGCGGCGAACAGGGCGCTGAACAGGATCATGCCCCCCAGTGAGACAAAATCCACCTGGGTGAAATTGACGATGCCCATGGTGTTGTGGACCACCCCGAAACCCAGGGCCACCAGGGCGTAAATCGCCCCCCCGGTCAAACCGGCGAAGATGAATTGAATGAGGTCGGAAATATTTGCCAAGCCTTTTCCCTGGGGGCCGGAAGATGCCAATGATGAATTATAAGAGCTTTAAATTAATAAGAATATATGAAAGGGTCGGAACCTGGCAAGGAAAAAGGAGGGGCGGGCAGCCAGAGCCCGGGAGGATTTTCCCCGGAGAAAGGGCAGGTCTGAATTTGCCTGGAAGCCATTTCAAAACCTAGTTATGGTCATCCTGAATGAAGTGAATGACTGCAACTTATTTATAATGCGAGATTATTAGCTTTATATAATGACACCCCCGGTGGGGCGGGCCTCCGTGCCCGCCCCACCATTGATAACCGCCGGTGCCGGCGCCGCTAGATTTTTATGGTTCGTTGTGGCCCCCCGGGTCATGGATGTTAGCTAAGAATGGCTTTGGGGCCGCATTTGGGGTTTTGAAATAGCCTAGAGTCTGGTCATCCCCACAGTGCGCGGGTTATACTGAGTTGCAGTCAGAAAGGTATTAACGTGTAGGGGCGAACCTGGTGTTCGCCCAGCATCCGGGGCGAATACAAGATTCGCCCCTACGAAAAAATATGCAATTGACTGCGACTTGGTATTAGCGGCCACCAGCACCAGAGGGCACTGATACGGGGCCGCAGGCAATAGACTATTCTTGGTAGTCGCAGGCTTGAGCCTGCGCCGGCACAGGCTGGAAAGTCTGTGCTACCTTAATTTCCGGCAGAAAAGACCAGGGGCAGAGCCCAGGCAAAAATATATTGACAATATCCGGTTATCCGGTTATTTGATAAATATGAAAAAGGAAGCCCAACTCTTTAAGTCCCTGGCGGATGAGACCCGGCTGAAGATCTTCTGGCTCCTGATGGCGAAAGAAGAACTCTGCGTCTGCGACATTATGGGGGTCCTGAACATCACTCAATCCAAGGCCTCCCGGCACCTGCGCTATCTCTATCACCTGGGTTGGGTGAATGACCGCCGGGAGGGGGTGTGGATGAATTACCGGCTGAGCGTTGCCCCCGGCAGCCCGGAAGACAAACAACTCAAGCTGCTGACCGACATTTTGAGTGCCCGCCCGGAGGCCCAGGCCCTGCGGCAGCGGTTGGAGCAATGGCTGGCGGCCAAAGGGCAGAGCAAGGAGGGGGGCGCGGCGGCCTGTCAGTGCTCCTGAAGGCGGGTATCGAGACCTGTCCTGGTTATTAATTTTTTTTATGCTGACTTAAGCGGTTAACCGGATATAAAGTAATATTGTGGAGGCGGAGGCCAGATTCTATGCCGGTTGGGTCGCTGACCGCCGGGACTGGCCGGGGATGAGCTGCCGCGTGTCATACCAAGAGACCTTCAAAGAAGTACAGAAAGCTAACGTCGGGGCTCACCTATATGTGCCCCCAAAGAGGGCGAACACAAGGTTCGCCCCTACAAAAAATCGTTAATTGATTGGACATTGGTGTTAGTAGCCCCTGGCAGCCCAGGCTCTGCCGCGGCACCTGGAGGCCGAGGGGCACTCCCTGGGCGCTGAGAGGCTGAAGTCCGGTGGGAAGAGGCCGCGGTGGGGGTTGCCTGAACCCTAAAATTTTTTTGGCTGATAGTATTTAATAAAGCGATTATACGGTTATCTAAGAGATGGGATCACTTATGGCCGCCACTGCCGCCAGGCGTCTGGGTTTGGTGGAGCGTTTCCTGACCCTGTGGATTTTTCTGACCATGGCTGCGGGCGTGGGCCTCGGTTATTTCCTGCCCGGCTTCACCAAAGTTTTGACCTCGTTCCAGGCGGGCACCACCAACATTCCCATCGCCATCGGCCTCATTTTGATGATGTACCCGCCCCTGGCCAAGGTGCGCTACGAGGAACTGCCCCGGGTTTTCAAAAACCTCAAGATCCTGGCCCTGTCGCTGATCCAGAACTGGGTGATCGGCCCCATCCTCATGTTCCTGCTGGCCATCACCTTTCTCAGCGGCTATCCGGAGTACATGGTGGGCCTGATCATCATCGGCCTGGCCCGCTGTATCGCCATGGTCATCGTCTGGAACGACCTGGCCCAGGGGGATACGGAATATTGCGCCGGGCTGGTGGCCTTCAACTCCATCTTCCAGATGCTGTTTTTCTCCATCTACGCTTATATCTTCGTGACCGTTCTGCCCGCCTGGCTAGGGATCTCCTCGGGTCTGGAAGTCAAGGTGACCATCCTCCAGGTGGCGGAAAGTGTGATGATCTATTTGGGCATCCCCTTCTGCGGCGGCATGTTCACCCGCTTCTTCCTGGTCAAACGCCAGGGGATTAAGTGGTATGAAGAAAAATTCATGCCCAGGATCAGCCCCATCACCCTCATGGCCCTGCTTTTCACCATCGTCGTGATGTTCTCCCTTAAGGGGGAGTATATCGTCCAACTCCCCCTGGACGTGGTGCGCATCGCCATCCCTCTGACCATCTATTTCTTCGTCATGTTCTTTATCACTTTCTACATGTCGGCCAAAGCCGGGGCGGGCTATCGCATTTCCACCACTCTGTCCTTTACTGCCGCCAGCAATAACTTTGAGTTGGCCATCGCGGTGGCCGTGGCGGTCTTCGGCCTGCAGTCGGGCGCGGCCTTCGCGGCGGTGATCGGCCCCCTGGTGGAGGTGCCGGTGCTGATCAGCCTGGTGGGCGTGGCCTTAAAGTTCAGAGAGAAATATTTCCCTCCCGTATGCTGCGTGGATTGCGGCCTGGAGGCGACTCCGGCCGCTCTTCCGGAGGGGCGGCGTGGGGACCAGGACTTGTAAGTCTGTCCTGCGTGCGCCCAGACAAAGCCGCAGCCAGGGGCCGATTAAGCCGCGCTGGAAAAAAGTCTCAGGAAATATAAGGGGTATGCCCATGTTTAAGACTATTGTCCTGGCCACCGACCTGTCCCCCGCGTGGGAGGAGATGGTGGCCTGCGCCGGAGAACTCAAGGCCCTGGGGTGTGCCCGGGTGATTTTGGCCAACGTCATCGTCACCAGGTTCATGGTGGGGTTGGAAGAAATGCTGCGGGCCGATGCCCGGCCCAAACTGGCAGCGCAGCAAAGGCAACTGGAAGCCCAGGGGTTACAGGTGGAAGTGGAGATGCCCATCGGCCTGCCGGCCTATTCTTTGAACGACATCGCCTGCCGCTATGGCGCGGACCTGATCGTGGTGGGCTCCCACGGCACCGCGCTCTGGAGGGAGGCGGTGCTGGGGTGCTTCACCTGCGCGGTGCTCCACCATGCCCGGTACCCCACCCTGCTCATTAACGTGCGGAGCACCAAGGCCCAGGGAGGGGACTCCGGCCGCCTGCATTGCGGTTCTATCTTGCGCCACGTCCTCTTTCCCACCGATTTTTCCGAGATTGGGGTGCGGGCCGGTGAATTTGTGGAGATTTTGGCGGCCAAGGGCATAGGCCAGGTGACCCTGCTCAACGCCCTGGACGTGCCGGGACACGAAGCCTACCCCGCGGGCTACCAGGAGATCGCCGAGGACACGGCCCGGCAGTTATTGGCAAAATGGAAGCAGCGCTTGCTTACAGCCGGGATTCCGGTGGTTAACGACCGTCTGGAACCGGGGCATCCCCTGCCGGCCATTCTCCAGGTCCTGGCATCCCAGGATATCTCCTTAATCGTCATGGGCACCCAGGGGAAAGGTTTTATCCAGGAGCTTTTCCTGGGCAGCTTGGCCCATAATGTTTCCCGGTTGGCCCAGTGCCCGGTGCTCTTGATCCCGCCGGCGTCGCGGTGATGGCTGCGGCCTGATGGAGAAGGATTTTTGGCTTCCCGGCGAGAAGAGCTGATGAGGCCGCGCCGGATTTTTCTCCCTAATGGGTTTTATATTTTTAAATCCGGATACACGGTTATAGCGAAAAAGTTTGCCGCGGAAGAGAGCCTGGAGCTCGAATAAAAGTCAGCAAGTCTGACGACAATCACGGCATTAAGGAAGGGTGACAATGAAATTTTTCCGGGGAATTTTTATCGGTTTATTCTGTCTGGCGGCGGGTTTTCTGGTGGTCTGGCCGGCCCAGGCGCAAGATGCGGCTGCACCTAAAAAGCCCGCGCTCTATGAGTTCGGCGCCAAATACTGCATCCCTTGCAAGGAGATGAAAGAGGTGATGGCGGCCTTGAAAACCAGCCATGGCGACCAGGTGGAATTCCGTATGGTCTATGTGGATGAAGAAAGGCCCCTGTTCGAGCAATACAAGATCGTGGGGATCCCCACCCAGGTGTTCCTGAATGCCGCAGGCAAAGAGGTGGACCGGCATATCGGGGCCTTGCCCAAGGAAGAGGTCCTGAAGAAGCTCAAAGAATTGAAATTGATCCGCTAACTCAGGAGACCGTTCATGGCATGGAGTGAAACTCTGGGGCAGGTCATGGAAAGCCGTCCCATCCTGGCATACGGAGCCAGCTATCTGGGCGGGGTGGTGGCCACGGCCAGCCCCTGCATCCTGGCGAGCATCCCTTTGGTCATCGGTTTCGTGGGCGGCTATGCCGGGGGCAATAAAAAGCAGGCCTTTTTCTATTCCCTCACCTTTGTGTTGGGCCTGGCCGTGGTCATGTCGATTTTGGGAGCCGCGGCGTCGCTGATGGGCACCATGTTCGGCCAGGTGGGCGCTTACTGGTATTTTGTGGTGGCGGTCATCCTCATGGTCATGGGCCTGCAGTTGTCCGGCCTCATCAACCTGAAACTGGGGGGCAATGCCCAAAGGTTTTTGCCCCGGAAGACAGGTCTGATCGGGGCCTTGATCCTGGGCATGCTCTTCGGCCTGGTGCTCTCGCCTTGCGCCTCCCCGGTGCTGGCGGTGATCCTAACCGTGGCCGCGGTCAAGGGCGAAGTGGCTTACGGCAGCACCCTGCTCTTCGCCTACGCCCTGGGCCAGGGCACCCTGGTGATCCTGGCCGGCACCTTTACCGGCGTGATTGAGAGCTTCCTGCAATCCAAGGGGGCCAGGTTCGGCACCATCATGCAACAGGGGGCCGGTATCCTGATCTTCCTGGTGGGGGCCTATATTTTTTTCCAGGGGGTGCGCGCCTGGTAATTTCCGGGGAGAAAAATAGGAAAAATAGGGACACTTCCTATTTTTCTGTGCAAGACCTTAAAATGGTGGAGAAAAAATAGAAAAATAGGAAGTGTCCCTATTTTTCCTATTTTTCTAAAGGATGCTGATTTATGAGTAAGGAACAGCCAAAAGAGCAAGCCCCGGCAGTGGCCATGGCCGCAGAAGCAAGTTCCCAGCCTGGCAGTTTTTTCTGCCGGATGAAAGGGGCGGCGGCTGAGCTGTCGGCCGGGCAGATCCTCAAGCTGGCCTTGCTGGTTCTGGCGCTTATTGTCTGGTATCCGATTTACAGCAGGCTGGCGCCTTTCTCCACCTGGGCCACCTATGACGTGCTGGGAATTGCGGCCGGCACCCACCTGGGGGACGCGGTCTCTTTTTTCTTCCTGGACATCCCCAAGGTCTTCATGCTGTTAATCCTGGTGATCTGGGGCGTCGGCGTGCTGCGCTCCTTTTTCACCCCGGAGAGGACCCGGACCATTTTGGCGGGCAAACGGGAGATTTTCGGGGACGTGCTGGCCGCGCTCCTGGGGGTGGTGACGCCCTTTTGCTCCTGTTCGGCGGTGCCGCTCTTTATCGGTTTCGTGGAAGCGGGCATCCCCATCGGCGTCACCTTCGCGTTCCTGATCTCCGCGCCCATGGTCAACGAGATCGCCCTGGTGCTGCTCTTCGGCCTCTTCGGCTGGCGCATCGCCCTGATCTATATGGCCATGGGCCTGCTCATCGCCATGCTCACCGGCATCATTATCGGCCGGCTGAATATGGAGGGCCAGGTGGAAGACTGGGTCTATGAGATTCGCATGGGGCAGACCCCGGCACTCTTGCAAAAAGTGAGCTGGATGAGCCGGATCGATTACGGCCTGCACCAGGTAAGGGATATCGTGGGCCGGGTCTGGATTTACATCATTTTGGGGATCGGCGCGGGGGCCGCGATCCACGGTTACGTGCCCGAAGGCTTTCTGGCGGCCCTCATGGGCAAACAGGCCTGGTGGTCGGTGCCGGCCGCGGTCATCCTCGGCGCGCCGCTGTACTCCAATGCCGCGGGCATCATCCCGGTGGTGCAGGCCTTATTGGAAAAGGGCGCGGCCCTGGGCACCGTACTGGCCTTTATGATGTCGATTATCGGCATCTCCTTCCCGGAAACCGTCATTCTCCGGAAGGTATTGAAGCCCAAGCTGATTGCGGTGTTCGTCGGGGTGGTCACGGTGGGGATTATCATCGTAGGCTATATCTTTAATCTGATTATGTAATGCCAATCAGTCAGCAAAGGGTTTTTTCGGTCGCTCAAGGGCGAACACCAGGTTCGCCTCTACGGTATCAGCGCCTTCCGGCAGCAACAAGGCTGGAGAAAAAAGATTAAGGGAGCAACCGCATGAGTAAGCAGGACTTGAAGGATGTGATCAAGGACCGTTACGGCAAGATCGCCCGGGGGGAAGAGACCTTCTGCTGCCCCTCCTGCGGTCCTACGGTAACCGGCCAATGCCTGGCCGTGGGCTATACCGCCGAGGAACTGCGCCTGGTCCCGGAAGCGGCGATTTTGGGGGTGGGCTGCGGCAACCCCACTGCCTTGGCGGACCTCAAAGCCGGGGAGACCGTTCTGGACCTGGGCGCGGGCGCGGGGATCGACGTCTTCCTGGCGGCCAATAAGGTGGGGGAGCAGGGCCGGGTCATCGGTGTGGACATGACCGAGGATATGGTGGCCAGAGGCAGGGTGCTGGCGGAGCAGCACGGCTTCGGCAACGTGGAGTTTCGCCTGGGCGATATCGAGCATCTGCCGGTGGCTGCGGACTTCGTGGACGTGGCCATCAGCAACTGCGTCATCAATCTCACCGCGGACAAACTGGCCAGTTACCGGGAAATTCTTCGGGTCCTGAAGCCCGGTGGCCGCATCCTGATCTCCGATTTAGTGACCGCGGGAACCTTACCGGAGGATGTGCGGGCCAGCGCCGCGGCCTGGGCCGGTTGTCTGGCCGGGGCCATGGAGAAAGAGGCATATCTGGAGACCATCAGGCGCGCCGGCTTTGCGGCAGTGACCGTGGTTTCCGAGACTGCCTATGAGGCTCCGGGGATGGATGAGCGCTTGCGCGGGATAATTATCAGCGTGAAGGTGCGCGGCCTAAAGGGGTAGAACCTATCAAAACCTGTCCAAGGCAGGGAATAGTATCTCAAGCAGCAAAAACTTGAATACGGAGCTTTCAAAGTCCCCCTTTCCTAAAGGGGGATTTAGGGGGATTATCAAATGCTTATATAATATCCCCTGCCCCCCTTTAGAAAAGGGGGGTAATTATTTGGCAATTTGAGCCATTGGCTGGTTCAGGAGGACATGGGCAAGCGGTTTGAAAATTACTTATAATATTTTGGCCCGGGAATACCTGACAAAATATCAGCTCTTATAACTCCCCCAAGGGGGAGTGGGTTGCGGGAATGGGGGTAGGGCGGCCTGCGCGGCCGCCAGGGATGGCGGGCACGGAGGCCCGCCCCACCGGATCATGGTAATCCCCGCCCTAACCCTCCCCTTCAAGGGTCCTTCAAGGGGGAGGGAGAAAAGGCCTTATGAAGATAAGGCGTGAGACGGTATACTGTTGATAGCAATGGAAATCATGGGTTAGTTGAAGGAGCCATAGTTATGCACACCGATCTGAAAATGCGGGTCAAGGGGATGGTGCGAGAAGGCGGCTTTACTTGAATGGGTTGCCCCGACGCGGTTCGCGCCGAATTGCTCAAGAAAGGAGGCGTCTTCGCGGTTACCTACCACCCCGAGCAAGACTTATTCACGGTGCGCTTTGAATCGGTCCTGGTCAGCCTGGAGGATATATTTGCCGTGGTTTTCAACGCCGGCCGCATGATGGGGCAGGAATATCTTCCGGAAGTCGTGCCAGCAGCCACGGAGTTTTGATCTTTGCGAGAAACTCAGCAACCGGGAGGCGCATCACCACCCATGCCTGACGCGGATATCACCCAAATCTCCATCGGCAGATTCCGGGTGGGCATCACCGGCTTGCACGCGGCCATCGAGGAGCTGCTATCCTGGCGGGGCCGCGCTGATGCCGAGATCGCCCAGGCGCTGCTTACCAAACTCAAGCCCGGGAACTACATCCCCGCTGCCGCCCAGGAAGAGTACCAAAAGGCGTTCTTGCGGGAGTTCAAGAAGGCTTTGGGAGAAAAGGCGGAAGAGGAAAGCAGCGGCTTGACCATCAAAATTCTCGGCCCGGGTTGCCCTTCTTGCGACTGGCTGGAGCAGATCCTCCTGGCCGCGCTCGTGGAACTGGGTCTCCCGGCGGCCGTGGAACACGTCCGGGATCTGCAGGAGATCAGGGGCTTAGGGGTCACAGGCCTGCCGGCGCTCATGATCAATGATGAGGTTAAGACCGTGGGGCAGGTGCCGACTGCGGCTTTGCTCAAGAAGTGGCTAGAGGAAGCTAGACACCGGGAAAAATAAAAGGGGAGACGGATGGGCAATTTAAAAACGAACATTATCATCCTGGTCGTACTGACGACCCTGTTTGGGGGAATGAGCGGACCAATCTCTTCCTTCGGCGCGGAGCCTAAGCTGGCCCAGGTGGTTTATATCACCAAGAGCAAGGCCTGCGGCTGCAGCGCCAAGACCGTGCAGGCCGCGGACGCGTTGGTGAACCGGACTTTTACCGGAGAGCGGCAGGCCTTGCTGAAGCGCATTGATTACGACACCGACCGGCAAGGCGCACAGCCCTTTATCGGCGAGTACCGTCTCATCCAGTTGCCGGCCCTGCTTTTTCTGGACGCCCAGGGCCGCATGCTCTGGATGGCCGTGGGGGAATTGGCGAAAGAGGACGTAGCCGCAAAGCTCTCTCAATTCGGCGGCTAAAAATCATCTACCGAGAGGTGAGGATTCCTATGAAAAAGGTACAGGTTTTGGGTCCGGGGTGTCCCAAATGCGTGGAGTTGGCCAAGCGGACGGAAGCGGCGGCCAAGGCCTTGGGCGGGGATTTTGAGGTGGAGAAAGTGAGCGAGCTGAGCAAGATCATGGCCTTCGGCATCTTTACCACCCCGGCCCTGGTGGTGGACGGGGAGGTCAAAGTGGTGGGCCA
>Ga0265296_1005266_pt1 | contig 10730 bp, 11 predicted proteins | sample MunlanPumphouse1_FD_189073 | JGI IMG/M metagenome (GOLD analysis project Ga0265296, IMG submission 189073) | Groundwater microbial communities from a municipal landfill in Southern Ontario, Canada - Pumphouse #1 | ecosystem: Environmental > Aquatic > Deep subsurface > Groundwater | place...
GTACAGTGATGGAGAAATCCTAACACAAACATGCAATATTGTCAAGCAATATCAATCATTTATATTATTTTCTTGAAACTCTGAGCTGCAATGATACAATGACTCAAGGCTTTTTCAACAGCCCCACTGTTCCCAATCATCTCAGTTTTAAATCAAACATGAAATCAAGGCTGCAAAGACGAAACGACTCATACTTGAACTTAGATGAAACCTAGGTCGAAGAGCTGACGGCAATCTCCTTTTCAAACAAAACATCCGATCACTGACTGAGTATACAGTCTCTCAAGGGAACGGTGGAGGGGTATGGTTTTGCTTTGGCGATATTTACGATTGAGCCAACTTGCCTGAGGCTTTATGAAGATTATGGCTAAACTTTGTCTCTCCACCCCATCTCCGTGTACAAATTCCCCAGATCGTTTGCCGTTGGAGCCTCTGGTTCTTTTTCCGGTTTTCGCGCTAAGCTCAAGGTTTCTGTCGGGCAGACGGTAACACAAGCTCCACAAGCAAGACACTTTCCAGGTTCATGAACCACGACGTCGTCTTTCATGCTTAATGCTTCGGTACAGCATCGTTCGATACAACTCTCGCATCCGGTACAGCTGGACTGATCTACGATCAGCCTGAAGTAAGACCTGTACGATTGGACAACATCGATCCTATTGGCTTTTGCGGCCCTGACAAGGCCCCGGAGCGCTGTGCACGAACAAGGGCAACAAGAACAGATGACTGTATGCTGCCGGACATTATCGGAAATATGTATGAGTCCGGCTTCTTCGCACTTTGTCATAAGCGTGATCGCTTCATCCTTCGTCAGTCTTCTTCCTTTTTCAATTCTGTTCAGGTATTCGGCATAATCATTTAGAAACAGGCACGTTTCCTCGGGATGCCCGCAACCCTTACCCGCAAGACGGGTCTGTGTTCTGCAAACACAGGGTATCACGCAGAAACTGGTGGCGGACTCAATAGTTCGGATGACATCATGGTATGGGCGGATTAACGTTTCACGCGAGACGGCTTCACTGACAGGAATTATTCTGGTAAAGTTAAGTTTGGTTGCGCCCTTTTGGCTGGCCAAAGGACCGCAAACGAAGTCGTCACAACGTTGGGCCAATTCCGAATCGAATTTGTGAATATTAAATTCCCATGAACCATGTATAAAGGGAAGGAGCGCGTACACCTTAACAATATCCACATTATCTTCAACGTAGGCAAGACCATTCTTCGCCATCCCGTCCAGAATAACTCCTAACTCATTAGCGTCTTTTCCCATACGTCTTGAAATCGTCTGAGCATTTTCAGGCTCATCCAATGTAAAGAGTGGAAGAACGCCTGCAATTTCAGCCTCCTCTTTTGTAAACAATCTTTTCAAAATCTGAATTTCAGTTCCATCATCCGTTTTGGGAAAGCTGGTTGGAAAGCAATCCAGGCGTTTCCGTAAAATTTCATAGACATCATCATTTTCAAAATCATGCATTTTCTTATTCTCCATTATTTGAGGTATGAATCGCACGAAACTTGGTGCTGACGCATAAGCAAATATACAAAGGCGTGAGTTCTGGTTTGAGGGGTCTGTAATTTACTCATTAAATGAATAAACGCCGCATATTTCAAGAAGACCATCAACTGCCATTTGTTTTTTAGGGTAAAGCTCTATCACCGGTACTTTGTCATAAAGCCATGGAGCAATCTTACCCATCACCTTGGTTCTTTCTCTCAAGCATCGAAGGACGCAAGCAGCAGGAAATTGCTCGCCGCTGTTGTTCATAAAACTTTCACACATGAGGGCCTATAAATGTGGTGACCTCATTTTTCAGCCAGTCAGCCCATATATCTATACCCTGGCCAGTTTTGCAGGAAACCTCAATAATTTTGATTCTTGGATTTAGAATCAGAACTCTTTCTTTTAACTTCTGCATATTAAAATCGGTTAATTCCAAAAAATCTATCTTATTTAAAATCAAAACATCACACACAGTGAACATAAGCGGGTATTTAAGCGGTTTATCATCGCCTTCCGGAACACTTAAAATCATGGCTTTTTTTACCGCACCGGTATCAAATTCCGCAGGACATACAAGATTGCCTACATTTTCAATAAATATTAAATCAAACGAGTCAATATTTATGGCATCAAGGCCTTTTTTAACCATAGAGGCATCCAGATGACAAAATCCGGCTGTCCGCAGTTGAACAGCTGGAATGCCACTCGCAGCCACCTTTTCCGAATCTACGATAGAATCAATATCAGCTTCGATCACGGCAATGCGAAAGTCATTTTTAAGAGCAGTGATTGTCTTTAAAATAAGGCTGGTCTTTCCGGCGCCCGGTGAAGCCATAAGATTGAGAAGAAATGTCTTTTTCTTAAGCAGTAGTTTTCTTAATTCATCGGCCAGCTTCTCGTTGTCAGATAAAATTCCTTCTTTGACTTCGATCAGCCTGATACGTTCCATTACATTACTCCCATGTTGCTGATATAATAATCATTACATGATATAAGCGTACATTTATTATTACCGCACACAGGGCATTTCAACGTTTCTATTTTTTTGATGTCAATATTAAACTGGTGCGAACATTCATCACACTGAAACAAGACCGGAGTCCTTTCAATAATAAGCTTTGCTCCTTCTGCTATGGTGCCTTTGCAGATGTAATCAAAATATCGCTGCATCCATTCAGGTTCCAAGTCACTCATGTCACCGACGATTAAATTAATGCTTAAGATTTTATTTGCTCTGTTTATTTTCGCATGCTTTAAGCAAATATCGAGTATGCTTTTTATTACGGGAAGTTCGTGCATGACTGCAACATCCGCTCATTGCATTCTTTACATGAATAATAGTGACATGGATCAGGTCAGCCATAACCCCAGATGATCGAAAATGGTGCAGATCACCTGGGCGTCTCAGATAAAACTGCCATCATAGCGCCCCGGCATTTAGCTCCGTTTATTCTGCGAATTGGAATACAAAAAAGGACCATCAAATTTTTATGCACTTTACTTATCAAACCCCTTAGTTTTTGAAAAAGGGACGTTGATAATCTCTCACAATAATTCGATCTGCAGCATTTCAAGAAAGGCCTCGATCCTGATGCGGAACTGTCCCATAGGGATAGTAACATCGGTTTCAAGAAAGATATTGGGGATATTATTCTCCTTGAACATCGCTTGAATAGCAGGGAGATCGAACTCGTGAGGGTCACAGAACTTTTGGATGGTTATGATTGCACCTTGAACATTGTAATCCTTAGCCAGCTTCAATATATGAGGCAAGCGACGTCTTTCCACCAAATCCTTCTGGGGACAAGGTGGCCTGTTGATGTAGCGGGAAGCAATGGCCGAAATTCGATCAGGTTCAGCTATAACATCATTCCAGAAATGTCTCGTACCCGTGCAATAATCATCTACCACAATATCTGATCCCAGGGACTCGGTCAGCCTCACGAATTCAACATCGTCATTCTCACTGCCAAGCAGCATTAACCTTGGCTTCGGCTCGCCTGCTATTTTACGTTTTGATAGCTCCTCTAAGGCCTGACTAAGAAGTTGATTATGCTCTTCCTTATCCATGAGCATGCTCGAAAGCACCATCTCCAGGGCTTCAACTCCAGAAATGAGAGGGGTTTCGCTTTTCCTCAACTCATAAACTTGTCTCATCAGGCGACGATTGGTATTGTATGTCTCTATTGCTCTATCTAAATCATGCTCGGAAATTTCGGCCCCTGTCCACTTCTCCAGGGAACGCTTAAACTCTAAATATTCTCCGATCAACAAGTCCTTGATGTTGTGGCTCTGTACGTTGCCCGGCATATATATGTAGTGACTGTAAGATAAAGGGACATGTTTCTTCCAGCTTACAAATGTCTGGCGTATGTGAATGCAGGAGTGAGCAGTAGTTATCCCGCCAAGATAATCATATCTTCCCTGTAATCCCTGTGCCAGACAATCACGACAAAAAGGACAATACATACCGAATATGTGGGCATCGGTAAGATCCTGAGGTTCATGACTGCCTAAAATTCGCACGGGCAGAATACCCGCAGCATAGACAATTTCTTCAGGGACATAGGAACAGAGATAACCGAGTACGTTTCTTCCCGTCCGTTCCTTCCATTCTCGAGCATACTGATGGCGATTTATTACTACTTCGTGAAACCTTTCAATTGCGTCCATCTCTCTCCCTTTTTTAAATAAATACAAGAATAGTGTTTTAAGCCAGGCTATTCAATTTTGGGAACTTTTTACCGGTTTTCTTTTCATCCTTGATTTCATTAGCTTCTGTTTATTGTTTTAGAAGCTATTGGTTTAAGAGTTTCCAATAACGTCTAAGCCCAAGGTTTCCATGAAGGATTCCAGCCGACCTGTCACCCGTGATTCGTCCATTTCCCGGGGATCACCATGACTCGCTTCATAGATCATGGAAGGGATACCCTCTTTTTGTAAGGCTGATCTCATTTCAGGCATTCCTGAAGGCAATGCCTGACAACCGCGATCGCAATGAAAAACCACACCATCAGCATGCCAATCCTTGACTCTTGCAACTATTTCTTCGATTTTCGGAGCTCCCAGAAAGCCGGAGAAAAAGGGATTATCCAGCCAAAGCCAGGCAATAGCGCGAAGGGCATCTTCCCTGGATTTAAGTTCAATACCTCGCTCCTTAAGACCGTCACCCGCTCGCCATGATCCATTCGAGTCACGCTTCCAATTACCTGTGATTCCAAAATCCATGCTTGACCCTACGAATAAAGCCCCATATTTTTCAACTATCCTGAAGAAACTCAGAAAGTAATAAGGCGGCACACCTTCATGAATCAACCGGCACCTCTCAGTAGCAAGATGTGCAATCTGGTTTTTAACCCTGTCCTGTACCTCGTCGTAAAGTTCCCGATAAAATTCCACCGTTTCCTTTTTATTATTTCCTAACAGTGCAGGTCCACTGAGAGAGCCTAATGCCCTCTGGTCTAATGGAGCGGGAATATTCTTGTTTAATTCACAGATTTTTGCCCACAGAACCGAGGTTTCCCCTTCGTTTTGAACCCCCTCAATAAGCTTTTCATCATCACACTTCTTACCTGTAAGTTTTTCCATCCATTCGATAAAAGCCGATAGTTCCGAGATAACGAAATTCACGTGATAATCTTTCACTTCTCCCCACCTGACGAGAGGATAGTCCATGCAGAAATAAGGAACTCCTAAATGCTGACTCATTACCTGAGAGGCTTTACCCTGAGTCTCGCAGTAATGAAGTTGTACGCAAAAATCCGGCTTGAGGAATTTCCCGAACGGGCCTTCATCAAGGAACATAGAGCCCATAATAAGCTGTGAAGCATGGCAGATATCAATAAGATAACCCTTGTTTTCACAAGCCTCAGCAAAGCGAACAGCCATGTCTGGTTTCGTTGCTATCATTGCAAAATAGTTACCAAGCTCAGCAAATTCACAGTCTGGAAATCCGGACATAAAGGACATAGAAAGTGTCGCATAGGTGCAACCTACCGTCTTGCCTCTTTCCTTCCCTTTCCAGACGTTTTCCCAAAATTTTTCTCTCAGCTCTTTTCCCTTCGGCCAGCAATCTAAGCGCTTAGTTTTATACATGTTTATCATCCTTTCAGCAGTACCCTGCCGTATTTTCTGCTTTCTTAACAGCACAACAGCCCTGTGAGAGCCGCCTCTCAAGATTTACCAGGAATGAGTAATGGCTCCCTTGGGGCAGGCCATTTGACACTTAAGCTCTCTTGGAGAGCTGACAGGTTTGCATGGCGCGCAAATATATTTCAAGTTTTTTACCGCGTCACTCCTGACCTCGGCTACTAATTCATCATAGTCATTCAGGATAACTTCGATGATGTTTTCAGGACAGGCAGCTACGCACTTTGCACAGCCGTCGCAATTATTGCCGTCAATAGTGATGTAATAATCCCCTGAACCATCAGTATAGCCATAATTAGCGATGTAGCCTAGCATTAACGTTAACGTCGGCAATAGAAAATCAAATGTCATGTTCCTGTCCTTAGATTGCTTTTCGAGATTTTAGCAGCAGGTCTCCAGCAAAAATGGCACCTCCCAAAGCACCTGCAATCTGAGTGTCGAAGTCAGGGGTAAGAGCTTTAATGCCGATTTCTTTCTCTATCCTGCTCACCACGCCGATGTTCTTAGCGATACCACCTGTAATAGCGAAATCCTCTTCCACACCTACGCGTTTGAGAAGGTTAGACACTCTGTGAGCCATTGCCCCACAATAAGCGGCCAGAACATCGTTCTTGGACCATCCTGATCTCATTAACCCGGCAGCTTCAGATTTGGCAAAAACAACACAGGTACTGCTTACCGGCAGCGGCTCTTTAATAATATCCATTGACATGGAACCGATTTCTCCGATATGTACAGCAAATAATTCACTCATCACTTCCATACCGCGTCCTGTACCTGCAGCACACTTATCGTTCATCAAAAACTCCGTTACCTTGCCTTTTTCATTGCAGCGGATAACTTTGCAATCTTGACCACCCATATCTAAAACAGTTTTCACCGTAGGACCGTACAGGAAATTTGCCCCTCTTGCATGACATGCGATCTCGGTTATTAATCTATCAGCGAAAGGCACATTTACCCTGCCGTAGCCTGTTCCCACAGTGAATTGAATATCTTCGCGCTTCATATCCGTCCCCTCTAACGCCCCCTGCATCGCTTTACGGGCGCTATCGGGACTATCCGACCCTGTTCGCATATTGCCGTAGGCAAAAAGTTCTCCGTCAACCATTATCACCGCCTGAGAACTTACTGAACCAACATCAATACCGGCAGTAATCATTTTTGCCTTACGCCAGTCCTTATCGTCACTATGCCAATTTGACTCTTCCCATCTAAAGTATTCTGGACTCATCTCCACATCCTTTCAAGATACAGCTAAAAGAGCGGCTCCTAATGCCCCTACAATCTGCGGATTTTCCGGAACCAGTACATCAACCCCTAAATATCTCCTTAAAGAATCGATAACTCCGGCATTTTTAGCCACACCCCCGATCATGGCGACATCTTTTTCTATTCCTATCCTGCGTACCATGGCAGTAGTTCTTGAAGATATGGCATCGTGTATAGCTCGCGCGATGTCGTGTTTTGGTGTCTTCGCATGGATAAGGGAGATGACTTCGGATTCGGCAAAAATAACACAGGTAACATTCATCGCTATTTCTTTCTGAGATTGGAGCGAAAGTTCCGCCATATCCTCTATCTTTACTTCTAAAGCTCTGGCCATGGCTTCGACAAAGGCGCCAACACCGGCAGCGCACTTATCATTGTTGACAAAGTCCAGAACCTTACCGGTAGAATCGCATTTCGCCCCCCGACTCTCTTCAGCTCCGATATCAATTACTGTTCTTACCGAAGGAAACAACCAGGCTGCTCCCTTAGCATCGCATGTCACCTCGGTAGCGTAGTCGTTAGCGAAGGATACTTCCTTCCTTCCGATACCTGTCGCGGTGATCTTTCCAATTTTATCTTGGGAAACTCCTGCCTTTTCCATTGCCTCATCCATTGCTTCCCTGAGTGAAATTTCCGGATCCCAGCCAGCCATGACCAAACTATGCGAGAGCAATTGGTTGTCTCGAACGATAACTGCCTTTACAGTTTGGATCCCCACATCTATGCCCGCGGTAATCATTGCATTCCTCCAACTAAAACCATAAACTATAAATCAACTTTGCCTCAGTTATTTCAAAATGTATCTACTTTATTAAAGTATTATTCAACATTCGTGCCAATTTTGGTCAGATGTTGTTATTGAAAATAGCATATAGAATCAATCACTTACGATTAACAAACTGACGTTCATTTAGGAACATCAAATATCCATGACACTAATGACACATATCCTCTATGAACGCGAAAATAGTCGTAACAAGTTGATAATAATAGACAAATATATAACACAAATACTCGGGCAAATTGTTTTACTGTTTTACCCAAAAGATAGATTAAATGAACATAACGATAACTAGCTAAAAAAACACATAATTTCTATTGAAAAAAGTCAAAGAGCTTTGTCGACATTTGTTAATTCTGATATTGACACATATATGTTTCATGAAACACTTTCATTCCTTGATAAAAAGCGGGACATTTACCTCGGAGACAACTCTTATGCTCTCAAAGAGTTCCTGCATCCGTATATTGCGTCCTATTATCCCAGCCGCAAAAAATCTTTAAACGTCTTCGCAGATAATCAAGTTCAGTTATATCTTCAATAATAACTATTGCTGGCCTCGCCGCTCATCCGAATGTTTGTTCCATAAAAAATCGGGCAGGGTAACGGGGGAGGATGTGAAAAAGGCAGGCCAATCAAGCTATAACCGGTTCCAGTAAAATGATGAAAAGACGACGATAGACCCTTGACCGGATCTATAAAAAAACATTCCGATAATTTACAATCATACTGGTGCGGTCTCCTATCCGGTACTGAAAACCGCCCGTGATCGTGTCGTCCTTTACGGGACCAGTTCTAGGACAAAGCGCCCCACCGCAAGCTGACTGCTGATCTTGATCGGCATCTTCTTTTCATCAGCCCCAAACCAGATCATGAGATCCGCGGTTTTTTTAGTATCCATGGCTTCGCCCAGTTGCTTTAGATCGGGTACGACCAGGAAAGTATCATAGCTTTTCCCGTCGATGGTGATTCTTTCCCGACGCAGGACCGAGGCCCTGGCCTGGATCAGTTTCTTGCCGTCCGTGAAGGGAATCTCGATTATATCGCCGACCAGAAGCGTTTTGGTTCGGATGACGAAAAACAGGGCCAGGGGATCGAATGTCCCGGGAATGATGGCAACCGTTTTTTCGTCTTTTCCTTCGTTTACATATGTTGCCGTCAATCTGTTCCAATCGAATCTGGCGCTTATGTCCCTTGGGTGTGTACCCGTATCCCGTTTTTCGTAAGCAAGGGTTCGGGACATGTTCCAGTCCGTATAAGATTCCTGGGTCTCGTGTACCCTGTAGAACCAGTTCACCAGGCTGTTAGTGTTTGTTTGCATAACGAAATGATATGATTTTGTTCCCATCAAACCGTCTCCCGGAAGCACTTTAATGGTAGCGTCTCCGACTGTGAATAATCCCAATGTTGCCCTATACACCAGTTTCTCGCCGACTTCGAAAGGGAATTTTAGTTCCGAAGCTACAAGATTTTCGGAGTAGATAATAAGAATGAAGGGGAGCAGGAGAAAGAGGGTGAAGCAGACCTGCCGGGATGTGGGCAATTTTTTTAAGAAGCGTTTCCTCATTTTATCCATGCTGATTTATAGGGCCTTTCTGCCGTTTATCAGGGAAAAATCAATTACCTTGTTATTTTACCTCGGACCTTCCGATATTTTACCAGTCAGGCAATGGGATTATCCCGCCTAAAAAATTATAACAGAAAATTGCAAATTGCATCTACTTATTCACAGCCGCAATTCTCCCTTGAAATTATTGATTACTTTATTGAAAGCTTTGATGCATCGTTTCTGCACCTTTATATTTGAAGGACTGGACATCCTATCTCTTCAGATGAACATCTGTTTCAGTTCGTTACCAATCCCTTTTCTCAGACGGCAGAAAACCAAACGTTTATAAAACAGCTTATAGACTGGCAGTGAGGATGGGTTTTTTTACTTACTTTAACCCGCCTGTGTTTAGCGCCCATAGCGAAATTGTTAGGTTAATATTTACCTAAAGTAATACTTTAACATCAATCGGGAGAGTTATTGATTGTTTCAAAAATGCTTTACTTTCAGGCTGATCAGGGGTTAAGAAAATAGCAGTCAGTTTTCTGTTAAAACAAGGAGGGAGTATTATAAAAATATTTGATGTATCAGTCAACGTACCCAACTGTTCTAGAAGTGCTTGACTTTTACATATTTAAATTTAATAACATTAGTCAAAAGCAGTCTTGACCCCATAAATAATACTGGGCGACAATTAATAACAATAAGGAGAAAAAGCAATGAGCGAAAAGTCTGAAAGGAGATTTTACCTTAAACATTTCAAGGCTATTAGTCGTGCTATAGCGACCTATGAAGACTTAAATACCTTGATAAATCACCTTGTTGAAGGGACGACCAGGACGTTTAAAGCCAAGGGCTGCAGTATCATGCTATTGGATGAAAGAGATAACGAGCTGATTCATATAGCAAGTTACGGGATCAGCGATGAATATTTACAAAAAGGTCCTGTCATGTGGGTAGACAACACGCAAAGTGCGTTTATGACAGGTAAACCCGTTTTTGTTAAGGACATGCAGAATGACCCTCGAATTCAATATCCCGAGGCTGCGGAAAAGGAAGGAATTGTTTCTATGATCTCTATTCCCATAAAATCAAGGAAAGCAATTGTAGGTGGGCTCAGGATTTATTTCGATGAACCCAGAATCATTGTTGACGAAGATATTGACTCTATCACCGTGCTCACAGCCTTATTGGGGCTGGTCATTGAAAATAATGGACTTAAGAACTTCCTGGAACAGGTCAGAATGGCGCTCGACAGTCTCCCTAGCCGTTTACGGGGTGGAGTATAGCCCTGTGAACGAACGTGTTTTCAAGGATACCACTGATTTCTGTTCCATAGATTACGGAGATATTATTCAAATCGGCAACAAGCGCTTTCTGGTAATCGGTCACGAGCGGGAAAGCCGATTTGGAATGGATGAGCCGAAATTTTGGGTGAAGAAGGTGGTGAATACCGAAACAGGGGAAAAGAAGATCAT
>Ga0265296_1005267_pt1 | contig 10727 bp, 10 predicted proteins | sample MunlanPumphouse1_FD_189073 | JGI IMG/M metagenome (GOLD analysis project Ga0265296, IMG submission 189073) | Groundwater microbial communities from a municipal landfill in Southern Ontario, Canada - Pumphouse #1 | ecosystem: Environmental > Aquatic > Deep subsurface > Groundwater | place...
GCCCGACAATAGGCCATTAAAACCCGTAGAACCTCCATTTTTTAATCTTGTTCCTTCATTGGCGGCTGTGCCAAGCCAGCCGGTTGTAATAACGTTTATTGGGAAAGTTGTATCGCAAGTGGCAGAGGCGGTGCCTCCGGCAACACAGACAGCTCTTTCCATGGTGGTTAATTCGTCGTGAGTTGGAACGTGCCACCCGGTTGGGCAAATGCCTTGAGCGCCGGCGGTGGTTGAATTGCACATTGCCTGGTCCCATTGGTACAAACCGCCGTCTGTGTGGGTGGTGGTGTTTCTGGTGCAGTTTGAGTCTAAATCGCTGTAACAGTATTTTTGAATGTCCGAACCGTCGGAAGCGGCGCAGGTTTTGGTTTGAGTTGCAGAACCGGCAACTCTTGTTCCAATATTTAAGTTTTGCGCCATCCAGCATTGGGTTCCAATTGTTACAGTGGCGTAAGTTTTGCCGTCTCGCGAGTCAACAAGTGAACTGCCACAACTAAATGTTGAAGCCGCAGACAAAGTAACTACCCCGCTTGCCACAGTAACCTGCGCGCTGGAAGCAATTTTAGTGGAATCGCTAAAATTATCGGTAACTGTTGCAGGCGAATTGGCAAGAACATAAGAAAATATGGATGCTCCTGCCAAAATAGCTATTGCCAGCGCGGAAAAAACTCTAAACCTCGTTATTTTTATTTTCATTTTTTTATTGTTTAATTATAATTTTTTTATAATTTTTTGAATTTTACCGTTCCCTCTTGACATTGGGTTTTGATTTGCTATACTTAACTTACTTTTGGGATTATTCCCTTCGATCCCCCGCTAAAAACGGGGGTGATAATTTTTAGGAAAGCTCGAGCAATGCCTCGAGTTTTTCTTTTACTCTCAAAAAATCTTTCTGGTCCAATTCTCCTATTTTTCTCTGAAATCTCTTTTTATTAAATATTCTTATCTGATATAGCAATACACAAATTTCCTCTCCCTCAAAATTAATATATTCAAACCATGTTCCGGTTTTCTTTTTTGAAGTAAGTGGCAACGCAATACATAAATCCGACGACAATTTTTTGACTATCAATATCGGTCTCATGAAATTTTCACCTTTGCCGAACGATTCACTGCCGACGTTCTGCCCCACCGAACACCACCAAATCTGCCCTTCCTTAAAATACATCTTATCTGTTCTGTCAGAAAAATGAATTTCTTGTTTCTTAACATTCCAGCTATTGAATTTGTTCCTCAAATCATCTGCCATATCTATTTTTTCTTTGTTTTAACAGCCCTAAATTCCATTTTTATTTCATTTCTCTTTTTACAAAATTCACAAACAAAATCTGCCCCATGTTCGGATGTCCATCCAATTCCTGGATATAAAGAGGCGAATTCATATCCGCTGTCATCTTTACCTAAATTATTTTCCTTTCCGCAATATGCGCAATTAATTTTTTCGATGAAATATGTATCTCCCATAATTTTTATTTATTTTAAATTTAATTCCCCCTCACTATCTTCAGGTCAAACACATCAGTTGGCGTTTGCAGATTAGTAAGATATATCTTGTAAGTGTCTTCTTGGTCTATTGCAGGAAATGTGGCAATAAGCGGACCTTGGGTTTGAATTCCATTTTCGTCGGTGTACACGGGATAAACTTCAATTGTTGGGTTTCCAATACTTTGTGAATTGGGTCTTGCGTGTATTGTAATGTCTTTTGTGTTATCTAAAATCTGTTCAAAAGTAACTCGCACGAAGTCGTTTTGTGGAACTGTGGCGTAGATGTTATCTTGGGTGGCTACTGTGTCGTAAATATCTTCAAGTATTTCTTGGTTGCTGTCTAGATGCCACGCTTTGGAGATAAAGATGATTTCAAATACCTGGTCTGACAAATGCGGAACGGTCCATTCAACATAGTCTATCTTTCCGTTGTTGTTGAGGTCAAAGGCAGTGAAAGCTACATTCTGGTCGCCATTATTCTTCCACTTAATCTTAATTTTGTCTTCTTGGCCTACTTTGTAGATTTCGGGAATGGTGGTGTGGGCTAGAACATTGGTGATTGGGGTCTGGCTGGCAAGACAATCTTGGTAGGCTTGTTCAGCATCAGCTCGTAGAGACCCGACCTCCACGGGAACTGCATCTGCATTCAAGTTTTCAGTCCCGCCAAGGCGGGATACTGGCTCTGCGGTTTCCCCGATGTCCGACGTCTCGTCGGCGACGTCGGACATCGCCGCATCTTCCACTGTCTGTTCTGCTGGTTGCTCTTTTTCCACTGCTTCTTTCTCTTCTTGCTTCTCCTCTTTGACTATTTCTTTTTCTTCCTTCGCCTCGCCTAAGCTTTCAGCGGAGGCGGGTTGCTTCTCTTCTTTGGCTATCTCTTTTTCTTGCTTGTCTTGTTCGTCTTTTGTTTCGTCCGCCGTTGTTTGATCATTAGCAATTGGAGTTTCATTGAAAATTGATAATTGATCATTGATAATTTCACTCACTGCCTGCTCTAAGTCTGCGAAGAAAAACTTTATGATCGACTTTACAAAATTAGTGAATCCGTTGAGCAACCCGGCTGGTGACAGTACCATGGACTGGTCTGTGGTACTGTTTTTGTTTGGATTTAATGCTTCGCAATCTGTTTTTTCTGTGTTGCCCGATGAAACAGTGACCAGCTTGCCGGTCTCTGTTTCCTGCTCGGTGATTGTTGGAGCTGGGGTTTCGTAGGTAACCTGCACGTAATCTTCGACGTCGGGTGTCGACGGAGTTTGCAGACGTCCGACGTCTGCAGAATCTGTAATTTGTGGGATGTCCGACGTCCCACTATCTTCCGTTGTGGCTACGATCGTAGTCTCAACGGCAGATACGTCAGTTTCTTGGTTTCCTGATTTCTCAGTTTCCGCAGTCTCTGCAGTTTCCGCTATCTGTTCTGATAAATCTACCACTACTGCGGTTGGAGTTTCCGTTGTTGGAGGTTCATCTGCCGGAGGAGGTGTGAATTGCTCTGCCACCTGTTCTACCACGGCAGTGGCTGCCTCTTCTAAGTCGGCAAACCAGTAAGACAACGCTCCGAGCCACGTACGTGGCTGGGGCAGACTGGTAAGCCAGGTTTTTCGGTCTTCTGTAGTGAGGGCGGTTTGCGCATTCGGGATTTCTGCGTTTGCGATGGTTATTGCTTCTTGTTTTGTGATGGTTGATACTTTGATGTTCTTTGCGTTCTTGGGAAGCTGGAGGAGGTAGTTTTTGCTGGTGATATCTAACTTCTTGACGAGCTTGGTCCACTGGATGGGCTGGTTGGTTTTTCCTGCGATTGCTGCGGTGAGCTGTTTTGTGGTTATTGATTGATAATTAATTAACTTAGCTGTTTCTAATTTTGGCGGCGGGAATATTATGGTTGAGATTGTAATTGCGAGAAACAAGAACGCTGCAAACACAAACACGCCTTGAATTGCGTGGAACGGTTTAAACGAGAGAGGAAATTTAGAGTTTTGGAATATCGTGATTTCTGTTTTTGTTTTCTCGGTGATTTGCTTTTTTAAATACTCGCCCGTCATTGCGAGCCGAGTCCGCAAACTCTGGCGAAGCAATCTAAAAACACTGTCATTCCCGCGAAAGCGGGAATCCAGATTTAGGAGTAAATTGAAATACGCGTTACAAAGTTTTATTTCTTTTTTCGCGAGACTGAAAAAAACACTGCGAAAGTATTTCAAAACAGCCTGTATTTTTTTAACAGAAAACTTCTTTCCTTTTTTTGTTTTTTGGGAAAGCATTCATATATTTTAACACAAAAAAAACAGTCAACATATAGTTGGCTGTGGATAACTCGTAGTGAGCTTTAGCGAACGAAGATACTGATGCCCGCAGGCAGAAGTGTAAACATTCGCTAGTAGTAGTCTCTGATTTTTTTGAGTTCTCTATGTTTTCGCAGTTTTTCTAACGCCTTTGCCTGAATCTGGCGGATTCTTTCTCTTGTCACTCCAAACTCTTCGCCCGTTTCTTCTAAAGTGTGCATCACACCGTCCTCTAGCCCAAATCTCATTTCTAAAATTTTTAATTCTCTCGGAGTCAAGTCGCTGGAAATTTCTTTTAATCTGTCTTTCAAAAGTTTTCTGGCGGCTTCAGTGTTTGGCGCTATAGATTTGTCGTCTTTTATAAATTCTGCCAAAACGCTGTCTTGTTTATCTTTATCTTCTCCCACCGGAGTTTCTAATGACACGGCTTTTTGCGCAATTTTTCTTATGTGGTGCACTTTTTCAACATCTAAACCCATTTCGGCCGCAATGTCTTCTGCCAGCGGCTCCCTGCCCAATTCCTGCAACAAATTTTTTCTAACTTTTGTATATTTTGAAATTGTTTCAATCATGTGAACGGGAATTCTAATTGTTCTTGCCTGGTCTGCTAAAGCTCTTGTAATTGACTGCCTAATCCACCAAGTTGCGTAAGTTGAAAATTTATATCCTTTTCTCCAATCAAACTTTTTAACTGCTTTAAAAAGCCCCAAATTTCCTTCTTGAATTAAATCAAGCAAGGTTAAGTTCGGCGAACGGCCAACATATTTTTTTGCGATAGAAACAACTAATCGTAAATTTGCCAAAGCCAGCTTGTTTTTTGCTTCTTCGTCGTTAAGCTCAATTTTTTTTGCCAATTCTTTTTCTTCTCTTGCCGTCAAAAAGCTGGTTTTTCCTATTTCTTTTAAATACATCTGGATCGGATCAATTTTTCCTAAAATAGGTTTTTTACCCTTTTTTTCTTTTTTAGTTTTTACCTCTAAAAATTCCTGCGCTTCTTTTACTTGGATTCCTCTGTCTTTAAAAGAATCGTATATTTTTTCCAAGCCCTCAATATCCCTTTCTATATTAGGGAAAGCATATAAAATTTCTGACGTCGTAACAAAACCGCGCTCCTCTCCTTTTTTTAAAAGAGCGTCTATTTGTTTTGGGTCTATGGCAAATCTTTTCACCCTGGTTATTTTTTTTGCCTTGCCCTTCCGAAGCCTTGTGCGAAGGAGGGCTTTTTTTATTTTTTTATTTTTTTTCTTTGCCATGAGATTAGTTTATTAAATTAAAATCTTTTATTAAGCTGTTTACTTTTTCAACATCCTTTTCCTGCTCCGCTTTTTTTATTTCTTCTGAAATTTTGCAGCGTTTTTCTCTTATATTTATATCTTTTAAAAGCGCGAGGCAGAGCTGAATTTCCTGCCTGCCGGCAGGCAGGCCTGGCTCGCCGTCTTCCTCAAATTCTATTTCCGCCCGCAAAGCCACAACTGGCGCGATATCTGACGTATTTTCACCGCCGTTTTTTAAATTTTCCAAAAAGCTCTTTGTTTCTTCGCAAAAAAGCGGATAATGCAATTCTTCTACTAAATTTAAATTTTCAGGGTCCTTAACCACTAAGGAAATAATTTTATCTTCAATAAGTTTTTTCCTGCTTTCTGCTGTAATATTATTTTTTACAATTTCAGCTGTTCTAATGTTTTTTCCCGCCGCAGCGGGATCCCGCTCGAAGCGGGATAATTCTTCAATAATAGCCGCTTCCCTAATATCTAATTTCTGCGATAATTTTTGAATCCAATGCGATTGTTCAATCCTGTTTTGAATTCTTTTTATTGCTGGCAAAATTATCCTGCCAATCTGTTTTTTTCCTTCCGGCATATTTTTATCAAAGGCAGAAAAAGCAGAATCAAAATAATAATCCATTATTGACCTTGCCTGTTTTAAATATTTTTCCCAGTCAGCCGAATTTTTAAAAATAATATCAGCCGGATCAGCATCTTTGGAATAAGTTTCTATAACCTTGATATTAAATTCTAAATTCTCCGCCAAATTAATTCCCCTTTTTGTGGCCGAATCTCCGGCTAAATCCATATCAAAGGCCAAAATTAAATTTTCTGTATATCTTTTTAAAATATTCAGGTGTTGTAAAGTTAAAGCAGTTCCGGAAGCCGCCACTGTGTTTTCAAATCCGGCCTGATGGCACATAATCGTGTCTGTATATCCTTCTGTTATAACGCACTGGTTGCTTTTTCTTACAGCTAATTTTGCGTTGTTGATTCCGTAAAGAATACTGCTTTTATCATACAATAAAGTCTGGGGGGTGTTTATATATTTTGCAATTACTGCATCTTTTCCCGCCTCGGGCGGGATCCCGCTGTGGCGGGAAAAAACTCGGGCTCCAAAACCAACAACCTGCGAGTTTAAATCAAAAATAGGAAAAATAATTCTGCCGCGAAATCTGTCGTAAGAATTTGATTTATCTTCTTTTTCAACTGCCAAACCCGCTTTTATAATTTCTTGCCGCTGATAACCTTTGCCCACTAAAAAATCTGATAAACTCTGCCAAGTATCCGGCGAATATCCCAATCTCCATTTTTTAATACTGTCCTCGCTAATGCCTCTTTTTTTTAAATATTCTTTTGCCTCTTTGCCGACAGCGCTCGCATCTAATTGTTTTTCAAAAAAACAGCATGCCAAATCGCAAACTTCATAAAGTCTTTGCCTTTCTGTCCTTAATTTTGGGTTTTCTCTTTTCAGTTCTATGCCGGCTTTTGCGGCTAAAATTCGTAATGCGTCGCCAAATTCCACGCCCTCAATTTTCATTACAAAGTCAAAAATGCTGTGCCCTGCCCCGCACCCAAAGCAGTGCCACATCTGACGGTTAGGCGACACAAAGAAAGATGGTTTTTTTTCTGAATGAAAAGGACAAACTCCCCTGTAATTAATACCGGTTTTTGTGAGTTTTATATAACTGCCAACAACATCAACAACGTTTAATTTGTTTTTTATTTCCTCAATTTGAGAGTCTTGCATTGCCTTATCTTAACATTAATCGCTCAAAAATCAATTGACAGTAAAAAATAAAAAAGCTATAAGAAAGATAGTCGTTTTTTTAGCGTTCTGGTCTTTGACAATAGGGAGCCAAATATGGAAAGCGCGAATGCAAATGTAAGAGTGGTAGAATGCGGCGGACAATGTCCGCGCCGAGTTGATGTTTGCGGAAAAAAAATAACAAATTTTGTTGAAACTGTTTGGACTAAAGATCTCCGAGATTTAGAAAACTTCGCTCGTTGCGATCTGCCAGAAAGAACTGAAGCCATTATGTACTCTGTGGCAGGGATGGTAGAAGACCATAAAAGGATTGTTTCCTGTCCGAATACTCATCTTTTAGACGGAGCCGTGTTAGGTAATGAGGAATTTGACGTACCGTCATTTGTCTGCAACGATATGGAAGCGGCAATAACTGGTATGGCAATGCTGTTTCCAAAACTTGATTATTTTATGGGCATTACCCGCAGTACCGGTATTGGGGTTAGAATTTGGAAAGATGGAAAAATGCTTTCCGATTCTGAAGGCGGGCATATGTGCATAGACCCGTCGTTCAATGCCCCGCTTTGCGGATGCGGAAAAAAAGGATGCGCAGAAGCAATTCTGGCTGGCAACGCAATAACAGATTTCGTGCGCAAAAGAATACGCGAAGCGGGAAGAGATATTCCCACCGGCAGGCATCCTTGCGAGTGGCTAGACATTTGCTACAATGCCCACGAAAAATGGGCAGTAGCTTATTACGAAAATGTGCTGATACCTGCTTTTGGAATTTTTTTGGCGAACATCCAAACACTTTTGCATTTACCGGCAATTGTTTGGAAAGGAACTCTGGGCTTAAGGGCTTTTAGAGATATCCCGCAGTTGGAGGGACTTATCCGGCAGGAAATGAAAACAAAAATTATCAACCCAGCTTGGGTAGACGATCTCAATTTTTATTTTCTGCAGTGCCAAAAAGATCACGAAGCGTACATTGGCGCGGCAAAAATCGCGCTTGACCTGCTCTCCGAATAGTTTGCAATATGGCAATCCGCCCCGCGGACTTGCCATTTTTTTTACAATTTTTTTGTTTTTTTCATTCTACTTGTAAAATGTCCGATCGGACATTTTACAAGTAGAATGTATTTTTAAAATTTCCTCTTTATCTTTTCTGCCAATTTTTTGAGGTCTTTTAAATCTGCCTGCGGGCCTAGTTGGGTAGTTATATATCCAGGATAATTATCAAAAAAAACTTTTTCTTTTGCCCAAATTTCTTCAAACTCTTTTTCGATTCCGTACAAAGGATAAAGTTTTATGTGTGCATGATTTACTCCCATTCCTTCTGCCACCATTGCAACTCTGTTTACATTCAAACCTTTTCGTAAAATTTCTGAAACTTTTTTTACAGTCGCCATTAATTCTTGATAATTTTTATCTGGCATTAAAAAAACATCGGAATCAAAATGATTTTTTGGCATAACCAAAGCCATTCCCTTTGTATTTGGGTTTAAGTCTAAAACAGCTAAAAAATCATCGTCTTCCCAAATTTTTGCTGAATCAAATTCTCCGCTTGCAATTTTGCAAAAAATACAATCCATGTAAAATTAAGCGAGGCAATAAATTTTTTGCAGGCCTACGTACACGAAGTGACGTTTGCAGCAAAAAATTTGATTGCCGAGCGTAATTACTTAACTTGGTAAGTTAAATTAATTGTAACATCAATTTCCTGCTGGCCGGGCTGGATTGTCGGGGCTGGAGCTGATTCCGCAGCTCCCCCGCCTAATCCCAGCGCTTTAGTATTATACATTATAGGATAAGGGCTGTAATTTTCATAAACATTGATTAATTTGCCTAATTTTATGCCCGACACTTTAGCAAGATTCTGAGCATTTGCTTTTGCCTGTTCAATGGCTTTTGCTCTTGCCTCCTGTTTAAATTGTTCTGGATTGTCAATTGTAAACTGCAAATTATTTGCCAAATTAGCGCCCTTAGCTGTTGCCTTTGACAAAATATCGCCTATTTTTGTAAAATCCCTTATTTTTACCTCAATATTCTGGTCTAACGTATATCCCTGAAAAACCCTTCCTTTTGCCTCTGTATAATTATAAAGAGGAGACAAGCTGTATGCAGTGCTCAAAATATCTTTTTCGTCAACGCCCGAATCTTTAACTGCCTTAATCACTGCGTTCATTTTATCGGTATTGCTTTTTATCACATCAGCTGTTGTTTGCCCTTCGGTTGTTACGCCCAAATTGACAACGGCTACATCTGGTTTTGCGTAAACTTTGCCTTCGCCTGAAACCGTTATCTGGTTTGCATTTTGTCGGTCAATAAATTTAAATTGATAAACCATCTGGCCGACAAAATAAACCAAAATGCCCAAAACTAAAACTGTCGCAAGCATAAAAACTTTGTTTAAAAACTTCATTGTTTGTTCTTCCATATTATTGAATTTGAAAATTGAAATTTTAAATTTGAAATCAATTTTCAATGTTTAAATGATTAAATTTGAAAACACGACGGGTTTTAATCATTTCAAATTGGATAATTTCAAATTGAATTCAAATTTCAAATTGTAAATTGAAAATTAAGTTTGATTACTCTGTAGTTGTTCCATCAAACTCTGGGCTGTCGGCTTCTGCCTCTTCTTTTGTTTTTCTAACAACTCCGTCTTTGTGATGAGCTGGAGAATAAATAGTGTAAAGTTTTAAATCTTCTGTTTCAGAAACATTTATAATGTTGTGTTCAGCCCCCACTGGCACAACAATTGCCGAACCGTCGCTAATATCGTGTTCATTTCCGTCAATAATGCATTTTCCATTTCCTTTTTCTATTCTGAAAAACTGGTCGTTTTCATTGTGTATTTCCATTCCAATTTCTTCTTTAGGTTTTAAAGACATCAGCACCAGCTGGCTGTGTTTTGAAGTATACAACACTTTGCGAAAATTTTCATTTTCTAAAGTGTCTTTTTCTATATTTGAAAAAAATCCTTTCATATTTTTTTATTTTAATTATTTATCACCAATTATTCACAAAACCCGACCCTTTGCATTTCGGACAAATTTCTTCGTATGACTCTTCGTATTCTTCTTTCCTTTTACCTTTGCACATACAACAGGGCCTTATGGGTTTGGCAATGCCCTTGCCACCGCACTGAACACAATCATTTGGATAGCTTTCTATGTCTTCAAGTGGAACTCCAAACCCCCCGCCCCCACTTTTACCAGTCCCACTGCAAGCGTGGCATGTTTCAATGCCTTTTTCTTTGCAATGGCCGCAAGGCGCTGTTTTTATCCGCTTTTTGGTAATCTTACCCGCGCCTCCACAAGTCGGGCAAACAATTTTCTCTGCTTCGGCCGGTAATTCAGCTTTCTTTTTGCGTTTTAACCATTTACGCCACCAGTCCATCCAAAAGAAACCAAAGGCGATCGCCACCGCGTAGACTGGATATAAAATTGGAGAACCTATACTTAATTGACGCGCTAATTTCTGGTCAGCAATGTTCTCTGATAACTGGGTTTCTGGCAAAATTTCTTGAGGTAAAACCTGAAGCGGATTTTCTTTTGGTAATGTCTCAGACTGATTAATCAATGGCTGTTCTCCTTGCTCGGGAATATTTTCCGAATCAAAAACCGGCGGCTGATTTTGGTTTACTATTTCATCGGGAGGATTATTGATGTGCGCCGAAGCAAAACCAAAAATAGTAAAAACGCCTAAGAAAATAATTAATGTTGATTTCAGTGTTTGATTCATAATTTTAATCAATTAATATTATTTTTACACTTAGCGAAGGATGGCGGTGTTTTTTGGACGAAGTTCGAACATTTTTTGAGCAAAACCCCCAATAAGGAAGCCAGCCCCGCCGTCGCTCGTCCGCCAACTGGCGGATCGCCACCCCGCAAAAAAGTTTTCTTCACATTTTTTAATTTGCGCGCGCCGATTTTTTTCTTCTAAAAGGAA
>Ga0265296_1005268_pt1 | contig 10725 bp, 5 predicted proteins | sample MunlanPumphouse1_FD_189073 | JGI IMG/M metagenome (GOLD analysis project Ga0265296, IMG submission 189073) | Groundwater microbial communities from a municipal landfill in Southern Ontario, Canada - Pumphouse #1 | ecosystem: Environmental > Aquatic > Deep subsurface > Groundwater | place: Canada...
ACTGCCAGTAAAATTACCTGCTGGATCGTTCTCAAAAAATGACGCCAAACCAGTCACATCCCATTGATTGCCGTCGTTATCGAAAGCATCAACAGTGAAGGATTGAGAATCGTCCGCGGTCATATTTAGTGGTCCAAGAGGTCTTAAAACGATCGTCCAGGCAACGCCATGGGAAACATTAGCGACAACTATATTAGACGTTAATCCATTATGAGTTGCATAAAGATTCCAGCTTCCCACTAATCCTGCATTATATGTACTTCCTGTGAAGCTACCAAGTGGATCATTCTCGAAATATGATGATAGTCCAGTCACATCCCATTGATTTCCATCTTGATCATATGCATCTACAGTGAAAGCTTGGCTATCATCGGCTGTCATAGTTAGTGGTCCAAGAGGTCTTAGAACTATAGTCCAAGCTACTCCATGAGAAACATTAACTGTAACATTATTAGAATTAACAGCGCCGATATTGGCATAAATCGTCCATGAACCAACTAATCCGGCATTATACGTATTGCTTGTGAAATTACCAAGTGGATCATTTTCATTCCAAGTCACCGACGAAGTAACATCCCAAGTATTTCCATCGGCATCAGTAGCTGTGGCTGTAAAAGCAAGCGATTGATCAGCAGTCATATTAACTGGACCGACTGGTGTAATTCCCAACGATGCTGCTATGCCATGCGAAACATGAACAGTTGAAGTGTCAGACAGAGGAGCGTAATCTCCTCTTACTTGCCAATCACCAACTTGCCCAGCGTTATATAAACCACCGACACTAACTGAACCGGCTGGATCGGTTGTTGTCCAAGTTGTTTGGCTGGTTGCATCCCAACTATTTCCATCTGCGTCTGTGGCAGTGGCAGTAAATTGTTGGGTTTGATCGGAAGTTAAGGAAATATCATTTGGGAAAATGTCAAAGAATGAAGCGTCCCCGTGAGAAACATTAACAGTGACATTATTAGAGTTAATCGATCCCAAATTGGCAAAAATTATCCAGGTTCCGACTCGACCGGCATTATAAATATTAAAAGTGAAATTGCCGGCTGGATCATTTTCATTCCATGTAACCTGTGATGTAACATCCCAATAATTACCGTCAGCATCGAAAGCAGAAGCAATAAAAACTTGAGTATCATCAGCAGTCATATTTAACGGACCATCGGGAGTAATTGTCAGTAAAACTGCTACCCCATGAGAAACATTTACGATAGCCAAATCTGAATGTCCGTTTAAAATTACAGTAACTGTCCAAGTTCCAACCTGGACAGGTGAATACAAACCATTTGTGACTATTCCGACTGGATCGGTAGTATACCAGTTGGCTTCGTTTGTTGCATTCCAACTATTTCCATAAGCATCTGTGGCAGTCGCAGTGAATTGTTGAGTTTGATCAGCAGTTAAATTAACTGGACCAACTGGCGTGATATCGATTGATGTTGCAACATTATGATTAACTGTAACATTTACATGATTTGATTCAATTCCGTTTGACATCGCATAAACTTCGTAGATTCCTGCAGTAGTATTATTGAATAATCCCGAGTTAACCCCCGAAGTTCCGTTCCAAGTGAAGGTGTCAACTGATCGTTCGTTGCCGTAAATATCGTAACTGTGGGCGACAAATGTGATTGTTTGTCCGGCAGTTATACTTTGATCAGTTGATGGCACGATTATTATGTGATGAAGTGCTGCTGGTTCAACTATTACATTTACGTGCGTAGATTGTATAGCACCAAGATAGGCATAAACCATATAAGTACCGGCGACAGTACTGCTAAATAATCCATTTGCATCGGCATTATTCCAGCTAAATACTAATCCGCTAATCTGATTGCTGAATTGATCATATCCGATAGCGCTGAATTGCACTGATCCGCCGGCTTGAATTATTTGATCAGTATCTGGGCTAATATCAATATGATGCAAGGCGCCGGGATTAACTGTTAATTGGGCGGTATCTGAATATCCTTGATACTGGGCGGTTACGGTAAATGTTCCAGTATGTTCTGGATTATAAATACTGCCATTCCATGAGCCGCCTGCGCCAGCATCAGTAGAGTAAAAAGCTGATCCACTTACATCCCATGAGTTGCCATATGCGTCATAAGCCGTAACTGTATAGGTTTGTGTCTGATCAGCAGTAATTGTGCTCGGATCAGGTGTAAGTGAAATAGAATTTGCTATATCATGATTAACATTAAAGTTATTCGATATTCCATTTGCAGTACCCAATGTTGATATAATACTGGCATTTGTTTGTGCCGCATAAGGAGTAATACTATATGTGGCTATGCCACCTGCATCAGAAGAATAATTGTAGCATGGATCATTGCCACCGACCGAATTTAAACCAGATAATGCTGGTCTATTAGCCATGTTTGACCAATCATAATTTGTTATTACATTATTATATTGATCATATGGCGTAACAAAAACATCAAAAAATGATCCAGCGGTTTGTGGGCTGGAAATATTAGAAATACCCCAATGATGAAGCACATCATGAGTCGTAACGATAGAGGACGTAGTCAGCGTAACGTGCGTAACGACTCCACCACTTTCGGCAGTCACGGTTGTACTCTCTCCTTGAGTTGTTGGAGCCGTGAGGGTTATAGTGTTCTGACCGGAAGCGTTTGTGGTTCCAGTTGTCGGAGAAATTCCAAAACTATTATTACTTCTTGACCATGCTACTTCCTGATTTGGCATTAGACCATTTGCGTCATCTCGTGCAGTAAAAACAATACTGACAGTCGATCCGACTGTCATAGTGGTTAAACCTGATGGATTTGTATCGATATATGAATTAGTTTGATTTGGTCCACGAGGTTGGATGCTAAAATCAAACGAATTAGTTGGACCATCAACAACTGTTCCCGTAGTCTGTAAAGTTGTAATAGCCAAATGGTACATACCGCTTGTGTTTGGATTAACAATTCCTGTTAGCCCAAAAGAAACATTAGAACCAGCGGGTAATCCATTATCATGTTGGAAAGTAAACTCAATTGATTGTCCAGTGATTGTAAATGATCCTGGTACAATATTGCCAAGTGGCGAGAGTGGGTCAGTAATAACTATATTTGCATTTGAAATATCAAATCCAACCGGATAATCAACTTTTATTTTTCCGAATGCATTAATATCTCCACCGACAGGAGTAGTTGTAGTGAAACCTATAGTGTCAGTTGCAGTTTGCCCCACACCATAGAAACTTAAACTGACATTTGGCTGACCAGACAAAGGTGCAGCTTGAGCAATAGTACTTAATGCTAAAACTGTAGCCAATGTGGTAAACCCAATAACTGAACCCCGTACTGTGCGCCAGAGGCGCTCTAGTACTGGGGTCGACCGAAAATTTTTCATAATTTTTTTTCCTTAAGTAATTAGCGACCTTTTTCTGCAAACAAAAACACAGCATGCGATGATTTTTTTCTACGCAAAAATATTGATAATCGAACCGATCATCCGCAAGGGCTGCTTTTAAGAAACTATCGGGCCATACTCTGAAATTCTGGGGAACCTTGAACCAATAGTCGCCTTTGGCGACCATCCGTTCGTACAATGAATAAATCACATATATCAGAAGTCCATTTCATTATACCCATAACAATTTCCATGTCAAGTGAAGAAATTTTGTAACAAAAAAGTTCGATATTTGATTTCAATATCGAACTATGTAAAACTTTGATTTTAACTATTTATAGATATTTTTGCTTTTTGCTATCCTTGTCCGTAATCTTCATCTCCACAATTGTTTTCTTGATAATTCATCCAGTCTATTTTACTTTCTAACTTTGAAATCTGACTTCTTAAATCACCTATCTCTTCTTTTCTCGATTCTCTTTCTTTTAAAAGTTTATCGACTTTTACTTTTAGTTCACTGATTTCAGCTTCTAAACGAAGATTTTTTGTGGAAACTTCTAAGACATTCTGTGTTTTTTGTTCGATAAGCAAAAGAAGTTCTGGCTTGAGTAATTCTCCAACTTTTTTTGCTATCGATTGCAGCTGACAATCGGGATTTGTTTTTTTGATCTGATAAGTACATTGGCCAACGACTAAACTGCAACCATTATCATTATCGACTATTATTCTGTATTGACATGAGATGCCAAGATTTCCACAAAATAATACACCTGACGTATCTTCACTTTGAAGATCATAACCCTGAGGATACGACATACTTTGAGGAGGAACATAACCCATAGGATATACCGTACCACCACCTGCGTAATCCATTTGAATCCTCCTTTAATTTATTGAATTCTTTGGGATTCAAGAATCTTAACTTTTACTTCCAACTCCTGGATTCTAAGATCCTGTCTCTCGATAATGGACATAAATTCCGGCTTAAGCATTTCGGCAACTTGTTTTGCATGTGCTAACAATGCTGCAGTTTCTTTTTCTTCTTGAATTCGATTTTGATCTGCAACTGATTGAGGACTAGAATATGAAATACCTGGGTTATAGCCATAGATTATTTCAGCCATCACAACACCTCCTTTTCCATTAACTCAGCCAAACAATCAAATGAAATTTCTTTTCTACATAAACCTGAATCGCAGTTTTAACTTTATCTACAAAAGATAGAAATTCATCAAGTCCAATTTGATTAGTAAATTCAGAATATTCTTTATGACAATTAGCAAGATAATCTCCAGGAGTTACAAAAATTTGTTCATAACCTGTACGCTTTACCAACTCATTTAGATGATCGAGGAATACTTTTAGATCATTTCTCTTACATTCAAGCTTTTCGGAAATTGCTTTGAGCTTCAACCATATTTTGTTTATTTGATCAACCAACTTTGGATCTGCCAAATCGTAATTATATCTTCTCAGAACACCAGAAATTTCTTTTTTAAGCTCTTCGTGTTCTTTCAAAGTAAACTTCACCATGGCAAATTTTTGCGAATCGTTTGTTATAAATTGGTTGAAATTTTCAAGAACTTCATAGCAAGCTTCCTGTAATTGTTTTTTATCTAACAAATCCTTTATCAGTAAATATTGCAACCGCCAAAATCCCAGAAGTACTTTTGATGATGGGCACATTTCCATTTCAGGAATCGAGAATAAACTATCAAGCGTATTTACAATTGTTTTATCGTGAATCCCGAAATCCTCATTACCTTCAGATGATTTTTTTAATACAGACGAAAGAAATCTTTTTGCCATCAATATTGCCATTGCGGATTGATTACTACCTGCATAAAGCCGAATCTGCATAATTTTCTCTTGATCAGTCGGTGGTCGCTTTAGTGATCCGGAAAGCTGTGAGAAAAAGATAGAACCCTTCGAATAATTCTTTGCCAGTAAGCAAGTTTCAATTGTTTCTTCTAATGCAATCAATTTCAATTCCAAACTGTGTTCGGGCAGTTTCGAGCCATCTTCCACATGAATTAATTTTACTGCTTCTTTATATGCCTCAATCGCTAAATCATATTTTCCCCAATGTTTGAAAATACCAGCCCTTAGAATATAAAGGCGTGGATCAATGGGAAAAACTTCAATGGCTCGCTCAACCTCGGTTTCGGCTTTATGGAAAGAATCGGATTTTACTAGGTGAAGTGCAATCGTTACTGCTTCTTCGCACTTCACTCGTCTCGGATTTCTTAGTGCGAAATTGATGCCTTCGCAAGCTTTCGTCAATCTTTCAATGACAGCGATTGCCTCTCGAGATCTATCATTGAAATCTTGTCTGAAACTCTGCATTTCCTGATGGATATTTGTCATATGTGCGTCGAAACAAAGCAAAGATGCAACCATCACCCTTCTAACTTTATTCATCTTTCTTTTCACGTCTGTCGCCTGTTCTTCGCCCCATTCTCGTAACGAGTCAAGATTTTGTATGACATTTTCAAATCCTTCATTCATGTCGTCGATACTAACCGAAAGATTATGACATATACAATCCAGATAATCATTCTGTTGCTCTGCTAGCTCTTCTAATCCTCCAAGATCAATATACATGTCAGGAGCTGAATATCTATCCATTCTGTCTGACATGTCGCGAAGGGCGAGTGCAGTTTCTTGAGTTGCTTTTTTTGTCGAACATGGATTACACGAACTATAGATTGGATGATTTTTTCCACATGACCAGCATTTAATGTCAAACAAATCATTCTTTTTACTCATCTTCCTCACCTCCTTGTTGTTAATGAACTATATCTTAAAATTACCAAGAGTATAGCACTGAAAGAATAATTAATCAACAGAGAAGATCGGGAAAAGGATTTCTCCTTTTCCCATTTTAATATTTTGGTTATACATTTACCAATCTTGATGCTGATGTTCACGATTTGCATTGTTTACTTTTTTAAGTTTATACAATTTCGATTATATCAGTTTTCTTCTGTTCTTCGTCGGATTTAAATATTTTTTCAGGTACCGTAAGCTCCTCGATGGAGTGGAAAATAGGCATTCCGAGTAGTTGAGCCACTATTATCTCATCTCTTGCTTCTCTCCAGTTCCGACAGAAGAAAAGGGCATCACACCTCTTCAGGATATGAAGTTTGAGCAGCATGCACTGTTTCCGAGTGTAATTCCACTTGAAAGGAAACATGGCAACGGGAATGATAGGAACGTATCCCAAGTCGGCTATCTTCTTGGCGTATTCCAGTCCGAAAGCGATGTTGTCCAATTCTTTTTTGTGATTGTTGTCTATTACATTGCAAGCAACGTAAATCAGTTTTCCTTTCAGACGAGGCACAAGAAGTTTCATTACTTCTTCTTCTTGTTGTTCTTGGGCGATGTGATCTACTGATCCCCACCATCGGAATGCGGGAGTCAGTTCTTCCTTACGTTTCGCACTTAACTTAGGCCAGCTGACATTCCATGATTTAAACATGACTCACACCTCCCTTTAACTCTTTTATAGAATAAAAGACGGACAGATCCAGTAGGTGGGTAACCACGTATTTCACTCTTTCTCCCTTGTTTCGCTTCTAATTCGGACATATGAAAATAGTGTCGCACCTCTCCAAAAGATACAAGTCAAGCATCATATATTGCTTCCAGTTGTAATGCCACCAGAAAGGATATATAGCAGCCATATGTATTGTTAAAGATCTAATTCGTTTCATAATATTCTTGAAATCTTCTTTTAGGTTGTAATAAATAATTTATTAACCCGAAGATGAGAATATTTAGAAACTTTATTTTACATCTATAGATTAGCAAATAAGGAAATTTGCTGTTTTTTTTCTGAATCCTTGATAAATAAGCCTTGAATTAATCCATCTCGAATATCATAACCAAATTCTCCATTCTCCTTCAGATGATGTGGATCGACATAACATTTGCCATGGCTTGGAGAACATACAACCAAATTAGGCAGCAAATGTCCTGGAAGATATTTTCGTAATTCTCGCATAATTTTCATGGCTGTATCAAGATCGACTCTTAAAGAAGGTGCGGCTCCGCCGGGAATTGTTAAGATAATATCCCGAGGAAATACATCTAAATTGCCCAATTTTCGATACATCTCTATAAGGATTCCTGAACTGTCATTTATTCCTTTTAAGAATGGGTGAATTGTCCGAAGTGAGATCCGTGGATTTATGCCTTGCAAAGCTTGGCACACTTTTTCGAACCCGTCGGTAATTTCATCAGGATGAATAATATGTAGATCAATACTGGAAGGTTGAAGTTCGGCTATTACGTTGAGTATTTCAGATCTTAGAACTGTATGCGGTGCAACAACAGGTTGCCTTGTATGGATGTCTAACATTAAAGGATTTTGCCTAATAGAATTTAACTTGGACAGATTTTCTGCAATTTGTCTAAGAGTCTCTGACCTACACGTTAAAGGATCACCACCACTCAGAATAATTTCAATCAGATTTTCATGAGGATCATTAGCTGAAATCTCATGAAAAATTTTATCAATTTCTTCCAGTGGAATTTCACTAGGATTTTCAGATTTTTTTCTGAAACAATAGACACATCTTTGTAGGCATTTATTTGTACAAAGCAATATTCCATTGGCCATGTATTTTTGAATCCAGTAACGCGAATCTACTATTTTCACTGTATTGTCTGAACAATGAATTCCGGTTTCCGCTATAACATTCAGATCATCTATTTGAGGTAGAATGACCCTAAGTAATGGATGATTGATATTATTTCTAATAACATTTTCCAGGTAATAGGTGCTAACACAAAAATCGTGACCTTTCGCAATTGCTTGTTTGCACTGATCAATTTCCATTTGAACTCTTTTGTGTTGTGAGGGATTAAAAAAATGCACGATTTCTTCAGGATTAGAAATGACCGTTTCTGAATAATTTTTCATTTTCGTTACCTCCTCATTTTATCCTACTTTAGGTCGTTCAATTGTTAAAGATCATATTTGCTCCATAAAATTCTTAAAATCTTCTTTTAGGTTGTAATAAATAATTTATTAACCCGAAGATGAAGAATTTTATGAACAAAAAAACTGGCTCAAGGCCAGTCAGTTCTTATCTTATATTGCTTCTATAAAGTGCTTATTGAATATAAATTAAAAACTCGCTGGCCTTAATGGTCATTTTCCAATTCCAGCTTGTATTTAATTTATTTACAATTTTATTCATAACGTTTCTCTAAATTAAATGTATCACAAAAAACCCGATTTGTCAAATTGAATTACTTCCCGAGTTCGTGTTTGAGATATTTTCCTGTATAAGAACCTTTGACTTTGGCGACTTGCTCGGGAGTTCCTTGAGCAACAATTTCCCCACCCTTATCTCCACCTTCCGGACCGAGATCGATTAAATGATCGGCGGATTTTATTACATCCATATTATGTTCAATAACTAAAACTGTATTTCCCTTATCAACAAGCGCTTGTAAAACTACCAATAAGTGATTTATATCTTCAAAATGTAGTCCGGTTGTTGGCTCATCAAGAATATATAATGTTTTTCCAGTATCTTGGCGGGAAAGTTCGGTGGCAAGTTTTACTCTTTGCGCTTCACCACCGGAAAGTTTGGTTGCCGGTTGATCTAGACGAATATATCCTAAGCCAACTTCTTTCAACACACTTAATTTATGTTTGATAATTGGAATGTCAGAGAAAAATTTTATTGATTTTTCGACTGTCATTTCCAAAACATCAGCAACATTCTTATTTTTGTAACGAATATCAAGAACTTCTTGATTATATCGGCGGCCATGGCAAACTTCACAAGTCACATAAACATCTGGCAAAAAATGCATTTCGAATTTGATAACGCCTTCGCCTCGACAATTCTCGCATCTTCCACCTTTTACGTTGAACGAAAAATGACCAGAATCATATTTTCTGGCTTTTGATTCGGGAAGTTCGGCAAAAATTTCTCTGATTGGAGTAAAAATTGAAGTATAAGTGGCTGGATTTGAACGTGGAGTACGGCCAATTGGCGATTGATCGATAGAAATCACTTTATCTAAATATTGAGTGCCGATTAGTGCTGAATGCTCACCTGGCTCAGTTCTCGCATGATGAAATTTCTTGGCTAAAGCTCTAGCCAAAATATCCAAAATTAAAGTTGATTTACCAGATCCAGATACTCCACTTACGACCGTAAAAGTATTAAGCGGGATTTTGACATCAATATTTTTTAAATTAAATTCTTTAGCATTTTTAATAATTAAGGTTTTGCCATTGCTTGCCCGGCGTTTTTTGGGGATTTCGATTTTCTTGGCGCCAGATAGATATTGTCCAGTCAAACCCTTTGATTTTTTGATTTGTTCTGGTGTACCTTGAGCCACGATTTCGCCGCCAAATTCACCAGCACCAGGGCCAATGTCTAATACATAATCAGCCGCAAGAATTGTCGATTTGTCATGTTCTACTACGATCACAGTATTTGATAAATCTCGCAAACGAAATAATGTTTTTAATAATTTGTCTTCATCTCTTTGATGCAAACCAATTGATGGTTCGTCTAAAATATACATCACCCCAGTTAAATTAGATCCCAGCTGTGTTGCCAAACGAATTCTTTGTGCTTCTCCGCCAGCCAGAGTATCAGCACCTCTATCTAATGATAGATACCCTACTCCAACCTCTATCAAAAATTTTAACCTGACAGAAACTTCTCTGATAATTTGTTTAATAATTTCAAATTCTTTCTCGGAAATATTTTTTTGCAAATCAGTGAAAAATTGGTATGATTTTTCAATATTCATTCCCACTGTATCAACGATATTTTTCTTGGCAACAGTGATGCTCAAAATTTCTTTTCGAAGTCGCTTGCCTAAACACTCTGGGCAAGTTCTTTCCACCATGTATTTTTCTATTTCCGTGCGAATATAATCCGAATCTGTTTCCTTGTAGCGTCTTTCTAAGTTTGGGATAACACCTTCGAACCCTTCTCCCGATGAAGTATCACCATTCAGAATAAAATTGCGATTTTCTTTGGTTAAATGTCCAATCGGCGTATCCATGCTGAATTTATGTTTTTTAGCTAATTCGCATAAAGTTTTATTATACCAATTTGATTGACTGGTAGTTCTACTCCATGGCCGAATAGCACCTTCTGCCAGGGTTAAACGATGATTAGGAAATACTAATTCTGGATCAACTTCCTTTTTTCGTCCCAAACCCTGACAACTTGGACATGCGCCAAGCGGATTATTAAAAGAGAAATAACTCATGGTTATTTCTGGCAAAGTAGTGTGGTTATCGGGACATTGATAAATTGAGAGAACACTTTTTTTATTATTCTTTGAGGATTTATTAGTTCTTATTTCCTGTTTGAT
>Ga0265296_1005270_pt1 | contig 10721 bp, 13 predicted proteins | sample MunlanPumphouse1_FD_189073 | JGI IMG/M metagenome (GOLD analysis project Ga0265296, IMG submission 189073) | Groundwater microbial communities from a municipal landfill in Southern Ontario, Canada - Pumphouse #1 | ecosystem: Environmental > Aquatic > Deep subsurface > Groundwater | place...
GCTCGGAAGTTGCTGAAATGATTCTGCGCATTGACGACATAATTGCGGGAAGCAGCAAGAACAAGGGCATGGGTCCAGGAATGCCGCCGGGCGGCATGGAAGGCATGGGTGGAATGGGAATGTAATAGCCGACACAGCCGGCTGGTCTGAGCACGCCCTGCGGGGTGCAAGCTATCTTCGCGCCTTTGAGGCGCTCGATAGAGCAAGCTCGCTCGCGGCTCGCCAAAATGAAAATATAATCCAAAAAAAAAAGCGATTTTTAGGAAGTAACGCTTTATGGCGTTACTTTCCCTTTTCTTCTTTTTCCAGGCTTGCCCGAATCGTTTCAAGGGCTTGATTTGCCACTCTTCTGAATAGGGTATGCCAATCAAAGTCAGAAATTTCAGCCCCAAAAGGAAGCACTTGCGGGCTCATTACATGCTTAGCTTTGGATATAATGGAACTGCATTTTTGGGCTGCAAATGGGCCGATTGGGACAACAAAATCTGATTCCAGGACAACCCTTTTTAATTCTGGCCCCGGCCATCTACTCGCGCCAGCATTGTTCAAAATAAGGTTAGCAGTAACTGGCTTTTTGGATGCGAGTTCTACAAATTCTTCCCAGGCATCAATGGAAGTGTCAACTCCGGCATTGCAAACGAAAAGGACATTTCTTGACCGGCTTGTGGGAACAGACGCTTTTATTAGCACTGGAAGCTGCTTTGCATGCGAAAGCCTGCGAGCCCGCAAAACAAAATAACCGCCTTTGGAAATCCTAAGCTTGCCGTGTTTTTTAAAAGCAAGCCCTCTTTTAACAAGGTTTGATTTTTGCACAAATTTCCTCATGGGCAAATCACCATTCGACGGGGTAAATTACAATTCACTGGTTATGTTCTTAATTACTTTCGTTTTCTCTTTCTTTGCATGATTGCAATTGCTTTTACCGGCCTTGCAAGAAGCGGCAAGGATGCGGCCGCAGACTATTTGGCTGAAAAGTACGGTTTTGAAAAGCTTGTGATGAGCGACGAGCTTGCGCTTGAGCTTGCAAAGCAGGGCAAGGAGGACACGAAAATGAACAGGTCGCGCATGGGCAAGCAGCTCAGGCAAAGGTTCGGCGATGATGTTGTGGCGCAAAGGGTGTTTGAAAAGGCCCTGAAAAACAAATTGGAAAAGGTTGTTTTTGTCGGGCCGCGCTCTGTTTCCGAAATTGAATTCTTCAGGAAAAAGATTCAGGGCTTCAGGCTTGTGGCGATAAAGGCATCGCCAGAGAAAAGGTTTGAAAGGAAAAGCGCTGCCGACGGGCAGACAAAGGAAAAGTTTTTTGAAAGGGACAGGCATGATTCAACGGCCTTTGAACTGAAGAAGGTCATTGAAATGGCGGATTGCACAATCGAAAACAACTCCACTATTGAAGAGTTTAGAATGTCAATAGGCAGATTGATGCGGCGTTTGCCCTTGCAAAAGCTTTAAAAACATCAAAAGGCTTTGTAGGTTCAATCAGGTGATTCGTTAATGGCTGATACAATTATAGGGGACATTATTGGTTCGCTCGGTGACATGTGGAAAAATTTGGTGGATGAGTTTGTCAGGGCATTTCCGAATGTGGTGGTGGCCATTGTGCTTGTGGTGGTGGGCGTGTTTCTGGCGCTTGCCGCAAAAAGAATTGTGAAAGTTGTACTGCAGAGCACAAAGGTTGACAGCTGGATTGATGAGCAGAACCTTACGCCTGCAATCGGCGGAAAGGAAATTTCCAGCCTGGCGGCTAGCCTGACCAAGTGGTACATAATAGGGTTGTTCCTGGCGCAGGCAGTCAACCAGCTGAATTTGGCCATTTTCAGCGAATACCTCCAACTGCTGTTTGTCAAGGGCCCGGGCAACGCCATGCCTGTGTTCTTTGCGCTCCTAGGCGCCTTTGTTTTAGTCGTTGCGGGCCTGTTGGTTGCAAGGTATGCAAGGAACTGGATTGAAACATCGACCTTTAAGATGAAGAAGCTGCTTGGCGCGCTGACAGAAGCAATTATCCTCATCTTCGCAGGCATTATTGCCCTGGCCATGGTATTGGGAAAAGAAATTGCGGACACAATAGTCAATCTGCTGAACATTTTCCTGACGCCGTTCATTTGGTCATTCGCAGTAGTGCTGGCAATAGTTGTCGGCATAAGCCTTTTGACAAACTCAAGAGAAGAGCTGAAAAAGATTTCACAGGAGCTGAAAAAGGCGATTAAGTGAATTGGGGGCTTTTGCCTCTTTTTTCCCTTCTTTTTTATTCTTAACGGCTGGCGGAAAAGCCGCAAGGGCGTGGGGGCAAGCATTGGGGCATTCGGCTGCAAAAAGCGCAAAATTGATTAAATTATTAAAGAATTCCGCATTCTAATTAATTGCCAATCAAAATCTTCTAACCGTGTGCGACCGAAGGGAGCATGTGGCATCGAGCGCCTCAAAGGCGCGAAGATGGCACCCGCACCAGCCGGGCGTGACGGCTAGGGTCCGTAGCTTAGTCTGGCAGAGCATTGGTCTTATACACCAAGGGTCGGAGGTCCAAATCCTCCCGGACCCATCAGGGGACGGAAATTTTCGTAAACCTTTTCTTAAAAGGTTTCCCGGACCCATCAGTTTTATGAGGAAGGATTTTGTTGCATCTGGCTTCATTGTTTCATCCGGAAAAGTGCTTTTGGTCAGGCACAGGAAGCTTGGCTTGTGGCTGCCTGTTGGCGGGCATATTGAGGCGCATGAGACGCCGGAGGAAGCCTTGAGGCGGGAAATCTTGGAAGAGGTTGGCCTGGAAGTTGAGGTTTTGAGCAGGCCTGCTTTTGACTGCCCTGATGAAAACGTGTCTGTTCTTTTGATGCCGCACCAAATGCAGTTGGAGCTCATAAAGCAGGGCAAGGAAGAAGTGCACCACCATGTTGACTTTGTTTTTTTCTGCAGGGCAAAGAGGGGAAAGGAAAAGCTTAACCTTGCAGAGCACCATGAAATGAAATGGTTTTCCCTGCAGGGCCTTGAATCAGGTGAGATAACGCTCAATGTCAGGGCTCTGGCAAAGGAAGCCATTAAGGCTGCGGAAGGCTTGTGAAGCTTGCAGGAAATCCGGCAAAAGGCGTAACAGGGCCGTTTGGCACTATTTTTGCCCTTTTTTGCCAAAAAAATGGAATTATTTTAAAAGGATTAATCAGGAGAAGATATTCAGGGTAGTTGAGAATGGCTGGAAAAAAGCTTTTGGAGCCCTTTGATTTGGCAAAAGAGGAAGCGGTGCGAAGGCACTGGAAAAAAGAGGGCATTCCTGAAAAGGTCCGCAAGGAAAGCGCAAAGCAAAAGCAGGCTTATTATTTTATGGACGGGCCGCCATATGCAACAGGCCATATTCACATGGGAACAGCCCTGAACAAGGTTTTGAAGGATGTTGCCATCAGAAGCAGGAGAATGCAGGGGTTTAACGTTTTTGACAGGCCTGGCTATGACTGCCACGGGGTTCCAACGGAAAAAAAGGTTGAGGAAAAGCTTGGCTTTGACAGCAAAAAGCAGATTGAGGAATACGGTGCAGACAAGTTCATTGCGCAATGCAGGCATTTTGCCACGGAATTCATAGGCGTAATGAACCAGGAGTTTGACAATCTTGGCGTTTGGATGGACTGGGAAAACCCCTATTTGACCCTGGATGATGGCTACATTGAGGCAATCTGGTGGAGCTTCAAAAAGGCTGATGAAAAAGGGCTTTTGTACAAGGGGCTTTACCCTGTGCATATCTGCCCGCGCTGCGAAACTGTTGTTGCATTCAACGAGATTGAGTATGCCAAGCAGACTGATGAAAGCATTTACGTCAAGTTTCCGGTAAAGGACCTGAAGGAAACATTCCTTGTGATTTGGACAACAACGCCCTGGACCTTGCCGGGAAACACGGGCGTAATGGCGCACCCAAACTTTGATTATGCCTTTGTGAAAATGAGCAATGGCCAAACGTGGATTGTTGCAAACGAAAAGGTGCAATCCCTGATGGATGCAGCCGGGGCGGGCTATGCGATTGAAAAGGTTGTCAAGGGGAAAGAGCTTGAAGGCATTGTTTACGAAAACCCGCTGCACAGGAAACTTAAATTGCCTGAAATGCCAAAGGCATACAGGGTGATTTTGAGCGAAAGGTATGTGAACCTTGAAGAAGGCACTGGCTTGGTGCACTGCGCGCCGGGGCACGGCAAGGAAGATTATGACGCAGGCACAAAAGCAGGGCTGCCCGCAATTTCGCCTGTCGGAATGAACGGCTTGCTCAAGGAAGAAGCGGGAAAGTATGCGGGCAAGAAATGCAGGGTTGTTGACAAGGAAATAATCCAGGATTTGGAGGAAGACGGAATGCTTGTTTACAAGCACCAGCACACGCACGATTACCCTGTGTGCTGGCGCTGCAAAAGCCCGCTGCTGATGCTTTCGGTTGAACAATGGTTCTTGCAGATAAGGAGCATTCAGGAAAAAATGCTTGCGTTGAACAAGGAAGTGAACTGGGTTCCGGCATGGATGAAGGACAGGATGCACAACTGGCTTGAAGGAATTTCCGACTGGCCGATTTCAAGGGCAAGGTACTGGGGAACACCATTGCCTATTTGGGTCTGTGACAAGTGTGGAAACAAGGCAGTTGTGGGAAGCAGGAAAGAGCTCAAGGAGCTTTCCAAGGCAAAAGAGATTGACATGCACAAGCCGGGAATTGACAAAATAGAGTGGAACTGTGCCTGCGGCGGAAAGATGAAAAGGGTTCCGGAAATTTTGGACGTGTGGTTTGATTCGGGCGTAAGCAGCTGGGCGGCGCTCGGCTTCCCCACCGAAGAAAAACAGCTTGAAGAATTCTGGCCGGCTGATTTGAACCTTGAGGGAACGGACCAGTTCAGGGGATGGTGGAACTCGCAGCTGATTCTTTCGACGATTTGCTTTGAAAAGGCGCCGTTCAAAAACATTTTGGTGCACGGCATTGTCCTGGACCTTGAAAAGAAAAAAATGTCAAAAAGCCAGGGCAACATTGTCCAGCCAAAGGAAATAATTGAAAAATACTCAAGGGATTATTTGCGCTATTACCTTGTGGGCACAAGCAAGGGCGAAGACTTTGGCTTTTCCTGGGATGCATTCAAGGATATCCAACGCTTTTTCAACGTGCTCTGGAACACGTTCAATTACGCCTTGCTTTACCTTGACCTTGATTTGGAAAAAGCCGAAAAGCTTGATTTGAAAAGCCTTGAAACAGAGGACAAGTGGATAGTAAGCAAGGCGGAAAGCCTTGTTGAGTCAGTGCTGGAATCTTACGGCAAGTACGCTTTCTTCAAGGCAACTGCAGCAATAGAGGAATTTGTTTTGGAGGAACTGAGCAGAACCTACATAAAGCTCGTCAGGGAAAGGGCTTCGGGCGAAGGAAAAGAACAGGTAAGCGAGGCAGTGTCTTATGTTGTTGACCGGCTTTTGAGGATTCTTGCGCCAATAACGCCGCACATTACCGAATACTTTTACCAGCATGTTAAATCCGAAAAAATGCCTGAATCGGTGCATTTGCTTTCAATGCCACAGGCAGACAAGAAAATGATTGACAAAAAGCTTGAAGAGGAATTTGAAAAGGCAAAACAGGCAACGCAGGCAGTGCTTGCAATGCGCGAAGAAAACAAGTTGAGGCTCAGGTGGCCGCTGCGCTCGCTTTTGATTGTTTCAAAAACAGGGAAAGAGTTGCACAGGGCAAAAAAGGCGCTTGAAAGCAGCTGCAATGTCCAGGAAGTGCTGTTTGACTGCAAAAAACCGCGCAAGGGAAAATTTGCTGAAAAAGAGGTTGCCGGCGCAAGATTGTTCCTTAATATTGAGGCAGATGAAGAGCTCAGGGAAAACTGGGAGTTGCAGGAGCTCAGGAGAAAAATACAGGATTTGAGAAAACAGGCAAAGCTCATACCGGGGCAAAAGGCAAAACTCAGGATTGCATGCTCTGACCCTGCCTTTTTGGAAAAGCACAAGAAGGAAATAGAGGAAAGCACAACCACTGAACTTTTGGACACGAAAAAGAAGCCGGAAGAAAAGCTGTTTGAAAGAAAATTCGCGCTGCAAATTGAAAAATAGCCGAATGCAAAAGCACGGGGTGTTAAATTGGAAAAAATCAAGGACATTGAATTGAAGGAAAAAAATTCAGCGGGCGATTTGGTTAATGGAATGAAGGCATGCGGCTTTCAGGCAAGCCATCTCGCGGAAGCGGTTGAAATAATAGAACAGATGAAAAAGGAAAAATGCACCGTTTTTCTTGGCTTTACCGCAAACCTCATGGCCTCGGGCCTAAGGGGCATTGTGAGGGAAATGTGCGAAAAGCGCTTTGTTGACGCAATCGTGACAACAGCCGGAAGCGTGGACCACGACATCATCAAAAGCGCAATGCCCTACACAATTGGAACATTCAATGCCGATGACGTTGAACTGCACCGCAAGGGCGTGAACAGGATAGGGAACATTTTTGTTGAAACAAAGGGTTTTGAATTGCTTGAAAAAAAAATGCAGGCATGGCTTTTGGAACTTTATGGAAAGGAAAAGGCTGTGAGCCCAAGCCAGCTGATTGAATTCATTGGCGGAAAGCTGCCGAAAGAAAGCTTTTTGCACTGGTGCGCAAAAAATTCAATCCCGGTTTTCTGCCCCGGCATAACCGACGGGGCAATCGGATTGCAGATGCATTTCTTCAAGCAAGAACATAGGGATTTCGTTATGGATGTGACAAAGGACATGAAAGAGCTTGCTGACATCGTGATGTGCGCTGAAAAAACAGGCGCAATAATCCTCGGGGGCGGAATATCAAAGCACCACATTATTGGAGCAAACATAATAAGGGAAGGGCTTGATTTTGCAGCCTACATTTCCACTGCTTCCGAGTTTGACGGCTCGCTTTCCGGCGCACAGACAAGGGAAGCCAAAAGCTGGGGCAAGATAAAGGAAAAGGCAAAAAGCGTGCAGGTAAACTGCGACGCAACAATAGCATTGCCGCTCATTGCAGCGGCACTCAAAGAAAAGGGATTGCTGTGATTTCATTGCTTGGCTGCCTGCTGGTCTTTGCCTGCGGCGCCCTCACAAAGGCAACGGACGACATTGTTGACAAAAAGGCCTGGAAAAGCAGGCAATTGCTCGGGCTTGCCACAGGCGCCTCATACGGGCTGGTTGCGGGATTTCTTGCGGCAAGCTCGGCTGAGTTTGCAACACTCATAATCGCGCTTACAATAGGAATGCTTCTTGCGGGAAAAATTGACGCAAGGCCGCACCAGGTTGCGATAGCCGCATTGCTCGCAACGGCCATTGCGCTTGGCCTGCCGCCCATAAACACAGGAATTGTTGCCTTTTTCATTGCCCTTGGATACATTGACGAAAAGCTGAACGACGCTGTGGACAGGGGAAAAATACGCAACAGAGCCGCAAGATGGGTTGCGGAAAAAAGGCCATCGCTTGAAATCGGGGCAATGGCAGCATCGGTTCTTGCGGGAAACCCGGCATATTTTCTGGCGGTTTTCTTGTTTGACCTTGCCTACAACATTGTCGGCAGGGCAAACTCGTTAAAGGGGCAAAAGACGGAAAAAAGGCATGCCTGGCAGGCACGCTAACGCAACAAATTTTTTTGGCGAAAAAAAGGCTTCCACCATCAGGGGTTTTTTCCCAAGGCTTTTTTTTGCCCAAGCAAAAAAAGGCTTCTTTCTTTCCCAAGGCTTTCTTTCAACAGAAAGAAAGGCTTATCTACTTTTTCACTACAAAAACAGAAGCATTAAATAACGTTTGCATCTTAATTATTGTAGTGATTTTATAGTGGAAGTCTTCTGGACGCAGCATGCGATGGAAAGGTTTGCGGAAAGAGCTTTGCTTTACGGCTTTTCAAGAACCGAGCTTGAAATGATAATCAAGAAACAAGAAGTGAGAATCGGGAAAGGTTTTGATAAGAGATATGGAAAAGATTGCTTTGAAACAATCGGCCTTATCGCAAGCAAATTCTTCACAGTTCAGAAAGCCGAGGGCAAAAAGAGCATTATTGTAATCACTTTGTGGGAATCAAGCAAAAAGGAGGTTGACTTATGGTTTTCAAAACAAAAATAAAATGCCCTGTCTGCGAAGGCGAGGCAAAGCTGTCAAAAACCAGCCTGCAAATGTTCGGCGGCGCAATTACGATAAAAGAAAATCCGATTTACGAATGCAGCAATTGCAAAGAAAAATTCGCAACAGGAAAAATGGTTGACAAAACATTGGAAGAAGCAAGGAAACAATTCAGCTTTGCAAGAAAAATCGTTTCAACCGGCGGCAGCCTTGCAATAACAATGCCACCGGACCTGGCAAGATTCTACAAGCTCAAAAAAGGAGGAAACATACAACTAGTGCCAGAAAACGAGCAAATGCTTAAAGTGAAAATTTGCTGAAAGCAAAACAGAAAAGCGCTGGGAAAGCTCGGCGGAAAAAGAAGGCATGTTTGACGGCATAATAAGCAAACCGCTATGAGGGGAAGAAACAGGCAATAGGTTTAAAACCCTTTATAAGAACAGTATGATTAGGGTGATTAGTATGAATGAGCGGATTAGAACAGTTTTAATGAATCCCAGGGGGCAGATTGTGATTCCTGAGGAAATGAGGGAAAATTTAAAAATGAAGCCGAAAGAAGCGCTTATTTTAATAGAAAAAGGCGATGAGCTTATCCTAAAAAAAGAGTCTGACGTTGTAAAAAAGATTCTTGAAGAAGACAAGGCATGGGCTGTCCTATCTCTTGAAGCCCTGAGAAAAGCTTGGAGCAAAGAAGACGCAATATGGGATAAAATTGCCAGCGGGGAAACGCGATGAAGCAGCAAGAAATAGCGTGGGTAAAAATCCCTTTTTCCGATTTTTCAGAAACAAAAATAAGGCCAGCCCTGATTGTTTCAAATAACGACTACAACTCAAAATCCGATGATATAATAGTTTGCGCGATTACATCCAATATTCAAAAAGCGGAATACTCAGTGCAATTAAGCCAAAAAGACCTCATAGAAGGAAACCTGCCAATTGAAAGCAGAATCAAAGCAGACAAAATAATGCAAATAAACAAAAAACTAATAATGCGGACATTTGCAAAAATCAACGAAAAAAAATTTGACGAAACAACAACAGAAATAAAAAAACTGCTGGCAAAAAAATAGGCGAAACCAACCGCAAAAAAAGGCTTAAAATTGTATCAGCAATTTTGGTTTTCCCAAGGCTTCTTTTTGCGAAGCAAAAAGGCTTTCTTTCCCACAGCCTTTAGCAAAGGCTGGCGAAAACCGGGAAACTTTCTTTCCCAAGGCTTTCTTTCCCACAGCCTTTAGCAAAGGCTGGCGAAAACCGGGAAACTTTCTTTCCCAAGGCTTTCTTTCTTCAGAAAGAAAGGCTTTGCGAAGCAAGTTTCCCAAGGCTTTTTTGCAGGGCAAAAAAGGCTTTAGCCGAAGAGGGCCTTTGCAATCAGGACAACGGCAATTAGGGCGATGGCAATGCCTATGACAAATTCAGGGGAGAGCTTTGGGCCTGATGTGTCAGCGTCAAAAAAGCGGACAATGCCCAAGCCGCTGCTTGGCCCTGAAACAGCAGGGCCCCTGTTCAATTTGACCATATAACCGAAACCTCACAAAAAGAGGATTGAATGCTTTATTATAAAGATTTTAATACTTGTTAAGCTATAAAAATCATACAGTTAAGGAAAAAGGGAAGGCGTTTTGGATTGGATACTTCGGCAATGGCACGGCAGGGCATTCGCGCCGCAATCCTGATTGCACTTGTTTTTGCGTTGCTTTTCGTGCTCACATTCACTGGAGTAATGAAATGCAGTCAGCTGCCGCTTGCGGGGGAGGCATGGTGCGATGCCTACTGGGGCATTAAGACCTTTGCAACAGGCGGGCCAAAGGTTCTCATTGTTTATGGAGATTCGGGCCTTGGAAACCCTGTAATCACGGGAAATGGGCTTGAGGACAACGGAAGCCTTGAATACCTTCTTGCAGACCCAAGCCTTCTTTCCGTGCACGCGGACAAACAGCATGTTAACAATGTAAGCTACGGTGTTCTGAAAAACTATGACATTGTGATAGTGGACAGGGCAAGGGAAATTGAGACAAAGCAATTGAGGGCGTTCATTGATTATGCCACAAATCCGACAGGCGGCGTCCTGATTTGGACAGGGGATGCGGGAACAAAACTCGGGCCGCACGACCACCTGCTTTACACAAAGGACAAAAACCCTGAAGATGACACAAACAGGGCTCTTGGGCCCTGGTCAAGAAGAGACGGCGATTATATGGTTTCATTTGACGAATTGCTGGGCGTAAAGCCTGTTGACACAAACCAGGTCACGTTCTGCGACATGGTAAACTGCATAGAAGGAAAGCCGATTCTTGCAGGAACAATGCAGACTGAGCCAAGCGGAAACCACCCGCTCATAATAGGGATTTCAAGGGCACTGCCAGTGTACATTTTCAAAGGCCAGGATTTTGCCGTTGTTGAAACCCTTTCAGGCGGAATAACAAACGAAGTGCTTTCATTGGACTTTGGAACAGAAATGAGCAGGCCGGGGTATGACCTGAACACAAGCGTTCCGCTTATCGTAACGTCAGGCATTGGCGAACGCATAATCTACTACGCGCTGCCATTGGAATACTACGCAAACCCGAGGCTTGCGGAAGCAGGAAAAGGAATATACATGTTGCCCATAGAAAACATGTACTATGGCACAATCAAGGGCTGAAAAAAACGCGTGCAAAGGTTTGAGAGGGCTTGTA